>Ga0210403_10000245_pt1 | contig 60403 bp, 52 predicted proteins | sample IncBWC19MmetaG_FD_150863 | JGI IMG/M metagenome (GOLD analysis project Ga0210403, IMG submission 150863) | Forest soil microbial communities from Barre Woods Harvard Forest LTER site, Petersham, Massachusetts, United States - Inc-BW-C-19-M | ecosystem: Environmental > Terrestrial > Soil >...
ATCAGATTGCGATAGCGGCCGAGGAAGGATTCCATAACTGCAGTTCTCAGTTCTCAGGTGTCAGTTCTCAGTTCTCAGTGAGAACCATGCATTTCCTCATCGGGCGAAATAGTGCTCTGCAAACATCCAAACGACTCCTGCCAGAACAACGGCACCATCAATTCTATAGAACCATATCCAGCCCAAGTTCTCAGGATTGATGGACAAGCGTCGACCGAGAGGCGATTGCCGCGCAGCAAATGCGACCATGACCTTCAGAGCACGTCGCGTATCAAACGCAAGCCATGCGCCTAGCGCGGCTGCAAGCAGGAGCATTGCACGGACAACCCAAAAACTAAAGGCATCAGGCATATCCAACATATCAGGCGGCCTGAAACTCGCCAAAATCATTACCGTGCTGCTCCTTGACCAACACAGCTATTCGATTGATATCTTCCGCAATAGCTTGAAGTCGCTGAGCATCTTGCCGGTGCCGAGCACCACGCTGCACAGTGGATCGTCGGCGATTGAAACCGGCAGCCCGGTTTCTTCTCGTATGCGTTTATCCAGATTCTTCAGCAACGCGCCGCCGCCCGTCAGGACAATGCCGCGATCGCTGATGTCGGCAGAGAGTTCGGGGGGCGTCCGTTCCAGTGCGACGCGAATCGCGTTCATGATGGTCGATACGCACTCGCTCAACGCCTCGCGGATTTCGCCATCGTCGACTGTAATCGTCTTGGGCACGCCTTCGATCAGGTTACGGCCTTTGATCTCCATCGTCATCGGCTTGTCGAGCTGGTGCGCCGATCCGATTTCCATCTTGATCTGCTCGGCGGTGCGCTCACCGATGAGCAGGTTGTATTTCCGCTTGAGGTAGTTCATGACGGCTTCGTCCATCTGGTTGCCGGCCATACGCACGGAACGCGAATACACGATGCCGCTCAAAGAGATAACTGCGATGTCAGTGGTGCCACCGCCAATATCGACAACCATATTGCCGGAAGGCTCCGTAATGGGGAGGCCGGCGCCGATCGCGGCTACCATCGCCTGCTCGACCAGGTGAACTTCGCTGGCTTTCGCGCGGTAGGCCGAGTCCATAACCGCGCGCTTTTCCACCTGTGTAATCTCCGACGGCACGCCGATCACGATCCGCGGATGCACCAACATCTTGCGGTTGTGCGCCTTCTGGATGAAGTAGTTCAACATTTTCTCGGTGACCTTGAAGTCGGCGATGACGCCGTCCTTCATCGGCTTGATGGCGACGATGTTACCGGGGGTTCGCCCCAGCATCTCTTTCGCCTCTTTGCCGACGGCTTCGACCTCGCCCGTATTCTTGTTGATGGCGACGATCGAGGGCTCGTTGACCACGATGCCCTTGCCACGCGCGTACACGAGCGTGTTCGCGGTGCCGAGATCAATGGCCAGATCGCTGGAAAAAATGCTGAATAACGAGCGAAGGTTGTGGTTGCGCGTCGAGCTGCCGTGGTATCCGTTAGTTGACATGACGACTTAGTCCGTCTCTCTCACAATGCTGCCGGCCCGGGAATTCCCGGCGGCACTTTATCTTGTTCGGGGTGGCTGCATCTATTCTACGTGATGCAAGCCAACCCTGCGTACAACTCAAGTTTCCAAAGTTTCAGGGTTTCAACGTTTCAAGGTATCCAGCCTGCGTGCGTGAACTTCAGCCTTTTTGGAGCTGCATCCCTCGAAACCTTGGAACTTTGGAACTTGCTTCTTACTGAATCACAATCTTCTTCTGCTGCGTATTCACGCCGCCTTGAGCCGTCTGCGCTGTTACTGTAATCACGGCTTCTCCGGGCTGCAGCGGCGGCGTGAAATAGTGGAACTGGCCATCCCCGGTCACCAGAGGAACTTCACTGCCGTTCACCATTACGCGCGCACCCTTCTGTGTCTTGCCCGTCACCTCGATCACGTGCCCATGCTGAATAAACGGGTCTAGTTCAAGATCGATCACTTCGGCCGACTTACCGGTGGAGATGATGTTGAACCGGTTCTTTTCGCTCTCCACCGATTCTTTCCCGGCGGTGTCGTATGACTGGACCCCCCAGTAGTAGACGCCCTCGCCGAGATTGGTGACGGTCACAGCCGCCGTATTTACCTTTTTGTCAACGAGTGTAGAGGAAAAATAGGGATTGCGGGAGATACGAAGGCGGTAACCAACTGCATTCGCCATCGGCGTCCAGGAAAACTCGACATCCTTGGTCGGCGCACCATTGGAAAACAGCGGCGCCATATTGGCCGGCGCAATCGGCGTGGGTGGCCCAATTTCTCTGGCCTTCTCCAAATGCGCCTGTTCTCCCTGGAAGCTGACTTTTTCCCAGTTGGCCAACTTCACAGTCTCGTTGCCCTTGGTGACCTCGCCCGTACCTTTGGTCATCAAAATTTCGTGCTGGTCGGCTTTGGGATCGTTATGCACCTGCGCCGCGGACTCCGGAGCCAGCGATGCCGTTGCACCCGCCACGATCACCTGCGATTTCGATCCCTGGCTGTAGGTCGCAGTCGAAAGATCCACCGTTCCAGTGCTGACTGCCACAGCCACGTTGGTCTGCTGCTGATCGTTGGCCGAGTTCTCTTGAATCACGATCAGGGAATCCTGTTTCACGGTGTAACTGGTGCCGTCGTTAAAGACGACCTTGGCCATGCCCTCTGAGCCGGTCTGGACCACGTCGCCTTTTTCCAGAGGAATGTGATAGTCCGCGACGACCCAAGTGTTGCTGTTTCCCTTCTTCACGCGCACCGTACCGTCAAGTGCGGTGAAGTGCGCCTGCTGCGCGGTGATCGTTCCAGTCCCTGGTGCAGGCGCCATGCCGGCAACTTTTTCCAGCAATTTGCTGGTGACATCGCCGGCTTTCTGCATTGTGTTCTGCGTGAACTGCGGGAAGGCCACCCGCATGGCAATAAAGAAGATTGCACACACCGCCAGAATGAGCAGTGCCACACTGCGGTACGTAATCGTGGTCCATGCGATGTGGACCCCCGGCCTGCGACTGTTGGAAGACACTTTTGCCCGAAAAACCTCGTGAATATCCGCTAAAGAAAAACGGTAGCACAGGAAAAACCGTGGAAACACACGAGAGTCAGTCTTGGGGGTTACCGAAGTGTGGCACCGTGGAACTGTTCAGGTCTTGCATCTGAAATCTCGTTCGTCGGCCAGACGAAATCCATGCACATTAATGGATTGACATCAGCGTCGCGACACCCGGCTATTGGTAACCGCTATACCGACGCCCGCAACCGAAATCGGCTATGCTGGTGGCCCAAAATGGCTACCTCTCCGGTTTCGGTCGAAGCCCCTAAGCGGGGTACCCTGCTATCCACCGGCATGGCCGTCGTTTGGGCCATTGCTGTCGCCAAGCTTGTCTTTCATGTCTACTTCAACAACCGCTATGGCTATTTCCGGGACGAATTCGATTACATGTCGTGCGGCGATCACCTTCAGTGGGGATACGTCGACCAGCCTCCACTGATTCCCTTCCTGACGCACATCAGCCGGGCCGTGCTTGGAGACTCGCTACGCGCGATCCGCTTCATTCCCGCGCTGGCATCCTCGCTGCTGGTGGTCCAGGCCGCCGTCGTCGCCCGCGAACTCGGTGGACGCCGCTACGCCTTGGTGCTCACCGCGCTCTGCGTCGCGCTCGCGCCGCAGTATCTCTCCAATGGAGGACTGCTCAGCACGAACATGCTTGAGCCCAATCTCTGGCTGGGTTGCGCCTACTTCGTCATTCTGGCCCTCAAGCGAAATGACCCGCATTACTGGATCGGATTTGGCATCGTCGCGGGACTCGGTATGGAGGAGAAGTACACGATCGCAGTATTCGGATTGGGAGTCGTCGTCGGCCTGCTGCTCACCGAGCAGCGCCGCACATTCCTCAAACCCTGGATTTGGCTGGGAGGGCTCGCTGCATTCCTTGTCTTTCTCCCCAACATGGTCTGGAATATGCACTACGACTGGCCATTCTTACAGTTGATCCGCGCCATTCGCGCGGAGGGCCGCGACGTGGTCCTGGGGCCGCTGCAGTTTTTTTCCCAGCAACTGTTGGTCGTGAACCCTTTCGCCGCGCCGATCTGGCTGGCCGGTCTGTTCGCACTGCTGTTCTGGCGCCCGCTTCGCCCGTATCGCGCGCTGGGCTGGGCCTATCTGGTCACCTACCTGGTGATCTTTCTTCAGCACGGGAAGAACTACTATCTCGCGCCCGTATATCCCATGTTGTTCGCAGCCGGTGCCGCCGCGATCGATGCCGCACTCGGCGAATTCCCTTCGCGCCGAGCCTGGCTTAAGCCCGTAATTGCAGCTGTGGTCGTCGTAAGCGGCGTGTACTTGTCGCCGATCGTCGTCCCGATGTTTTCTCCCGAACGGTTCCTGGCTTACGCGAAGACTCTGCCTTTTAAATTGCCAGTCAATGAACACTCACATGCGCGCGCGGCCTTACCGCAGTGGTACTCCGATCAATTCGGATGGAAGGAAATTAGTGACGAAACTGCCGTGGCTTGGAACCGCATCCCGCAAGCCGAGCGCTCTGACTGCGGAATCTTTGCGCAGGATTACGGACAGGCCGGCGCCATCGACTTCTTCGGCCGCAGCGAAGGCCTGCCCGGCGCTATGAGCGGCGACCGCACCTATTGGATCTGGGGACCGCGAGGCTATTCCGGCAATTGCATGATCGTGCTGGATGACCGCAAGGAAGTCCTGGAGCGCTATTGGCATCAGGTGGAGTTTGTGGGCAGGTCTGCGCCAAGCGATTGGGCGCTGGAGCAGCAGATCCCCGTATTTATCTGCAAAGGAAAGAAGTTCGACTCCTGGGCGAATGTTTGGCCACACCTGAAACGCTGGCATTAAGTCCTCTGCGGCTCGAATTTCGCCAACAGTCCACAGATTGTTTCCACATCGGTGACTGTGGTGTCGCCCATGTGCTTCAACGAAGCCAGCGAGTGGTTCGCCGCCTCTTCATTGCCCGCACCACACGCGTCTTGAACCAGGATCGGCCAGAACCCCAAGTCTGCTCCCTGCCGGCACGTCGGGTCGATGCCGATCTCCAGCGCGATCCCAACGATGATGAAGCTGCGAATTCCGCAGTCGCGAAGCGCGATCTCCAGATACGTCCCTTCGAATGCCGACATCGTGATCTTGTCGACAATCCCCTCACTCGGACGTGGCCCCAAGTCCGGAATGATCTGAAACGCAGGACTGTCGCGCAGAAACAACGGTTTGACTTTTTCCATCGAGTCCGTTCGCTGCCAGGCCATGGCAGTGCGGCACTGAAAAGCTCCCATCAACTCCTTGGGCAGAGACATGTGGCGCGTGAAAAACGTACGCACTCCCGCGGCCCTGGCAGCGGCAAGCACGCGGCTCACGCGTTGAGTAATTTCCTCGCCGTTGCGGATCTGCCGCGTGATGCCTGCTTGCATGTCGTAGATGATGAGTGCCGTATTCTGCGGCGTGATAATTTCTTCCAGCGATCCGGGAATCTTGACTCCTGAAAACTCTTGCATGGCTGACCTCTACCAGTTTTTCAAACTTTATCATTTGCGCAGAAGTCGTCGATGCCCTCCGCGTTCTGAGCGGATGCGGTCAGGACTTGAAACGCAGAGATCGCGGAGAACCCAGTGGAGCGCGCAAAGACGATCGTAAACAAAATCGCTATTTACGAACCAACCCTCCCTTGCCGCTCCTTCCCCGCAAGTTGTAGCATCAAAGGGTTTGGGCAATCATCGTTCCGAGCGTAAGGAGATGTCATCATGGCGACCGATACTTTAGCCACCCCCGCAGACCTCAGCAGTACGCAAACCCGTGTATTCAAGAATTTCATCAATGGCGAATGGGTTGAGTCGTCGACCGGAGAAACTTTCGAGAACCGCAACCCCGCCGATACCCGCGACCTAGTCGGAATCTTCCAAAAGTCAAACAAGGCAGACGTGAATGCCGCCGTCGACGCAGCCAAGCGCGCCTTCGCCAAGTGGCGCCTGGTTCCGGCGCCACGCCGAGCGGAGATCGTGTTCCGTGCCGCCGAGATTCTTATCGAGCGCAAGGAAGATTACGCCCGCGACATGACCCGCGAGATGGGGAAGGTCCTCGCTGAAACCAGGGGTGACGTGCAGGAGGCCATCGACGCCGCATATTACAACGCCGGCGAAGGCCGTCGACTCTTCGGCCCTACCGTCCCCTCCGAGATGCCAAACAAGTTTGCGATGGCCGTGCGCCAGCCTATCGGCGTCTGCGGGATGATCACGCCATGGAATTTCCCCATGGCGATTTCATCTTGGAAGTTGCTACCTGCCGTGGTCTGCGGCAATGCCTGCGTTATCAAACCCGCGCAGGACACACCCCTTTCTACGTTCAACCTGGTTCGCGCCCTCACCGACGCCGGCCTGCCCAAGGGCGTCATCAACATCGTCACCGGATTTGGCGCCGAAGTGGGCACCCCCCTCGCCGAACATCCGGACGTTCGCGCGGTTTCACTGACGGGATCATCTGCTGTGGGCAAAATCATTGGCGGCATCGCAGCCCAGAGCTTCAAGCATTGCTCGCTCGAACTCGGCGGCAAGAATCCGATGATCGTTCTCGACGACGCCAACCTCGACCTCGCTATTGAGGGCGCCCTCTGGGGAGCTTTCGGCACCACCGGCCAGCGCTGCACTGCAACCAGCCGCATCATCTTGCAGAAACGCATTTACTCAGAGTTTGTGGACCGCCTTGTAGATCGCGCGAAGAAGCTGAAAGTCGGCAATGGCCTCGACGAAACGGTGCAGATGGGCCCCGCCATCAACCAGAAGCAACTGGAGACGGATCTTGAGTACGTCGAGATCGGCAAGAATGAAGGCGCGAAGCTCGTTTGTGGCGGTCACCGCCTCAACAAAGGCGACTACCAGCACGGCTGGTTCATGGAGCCGACCGTCTTCATCGACGTCAATCCCAAGATGCGCATCGCCCAGGAAGAAATCTTCGGCCCGGTGGTTTCGATCATCCCCTGCGACGGCATGGAAGACGCCGTAGAGATCGCCAACGGAATCGAGTATGGCCTGTCTTCGGCGATCTATACCAAAGACGTCAACAAGGCATTCGCCGCGATTCGCGATCTCTGTGCCGGCATCACTTACGTAAATGCGCCCACGATCGGCGCCGAAGTTCATCTGCCCTTCGGCGGCACCAAGGCAACCGGCAATGGACACCGCGAAGGCGGTATCGGCGCGATTGATTTCTACACCGAGTGGAAGTCGGTCTACGTCGATTACTCCGACAAGCTACAGAAAGCGCAGATCGACCGCGAGGACTAAACCGAAACTCAAATAACAGTTCTGAGCCGTCGGGAACGCCGACGGGCTCTTTGCTTTTCTACGAGACAGGCGCCGCCGCTGCAACGATCCAATCGGAGTACCTAGGTAATCTTGTTTGATCTCCGAATGCCACCTACCTTGGCAACGAGGCGTCCCTCCAACCCTCAACTCCGACTCTACGGGTCGCCCAATGAATTTCGCTTATCGCGCATTCCGCAACTTCGCCCGGACCGAGAACCTTTTTTGCCTTGCAGCGTTGCTGGTTCTGCTGTTCCCGGTCCAGCCCGGCTATATCGTGGCCCAGGCTCCCGCCAAGAATGCTCGGAAGGTTTTGGTACGGGTCGAACCTGAGTACCCCGATTTCTTCAGGAATGGCCACTTCGAGGCACGCGTTATCGCAGAAGCGACCGTGCTGCCCAATGGCAATGTCTCCAGTGTCGAGATCAAAGGCGGCAACCCGATGTTCGCTGAATTTGCCACCAAGGCGCTTATGAAGTGGAAATATGCTGCTGCCCCAGCACAAACTGTGGAGCCAGTAATCTTCAACTTCCGCACGATTCCACGGTAATCTCGTTCTTTATCAATACGGGCGTACGTGGCAACGCAATTTCCGAGTGCGGCCTGCCGCCATGCATTAGAATTTCTGTTTAACTGCGGTGGGCAAGCCGCCGCAGTGGGGGTTGCATGGCTCCGACCGCACAGGCCCACGAGATCACCGCCGCTTCTCGATTAAATAACGTCCGCTACGCCATCCGCGACCTAGCCTGCGTTGCCGATGAAGTCGTCGCCCAGGGACACAAAGTCCTGCCGCTGAACGTCGGGGATCCGCTCAATTTCGACTTCCAGACTCCGCCGCACATCATCGAGGCTGTCTATAAAGCCATGCGCGACGGCAAGAACGGATACGCCGCATCGCCGGGAGTTCCCGAAGCGCTCGAGGCGATTCGCGGCGAAGCCGTGCGTAAAGGGATCACGACGGTTCGCGACGTCTTCGTGACCTCAGGCGTGAGCGAAACCGTCGATCTTTGCCTGACGGCGTTGCTCAACGAAGGCGAGGACGTCCTTACGCCTAGCCCCGACTACCCTCTTTACTCGGCGGTATTGTGCAAGCTGGGCATGCGTCTGAATGCATATGACCTGAACGAAGAGGATGGATGGCAGCCGGAATTGGACGACATACGGCGCAAACTCACGCCGCATACGCGCGCCATCGTGCTGATCAACCCCAACAATCCAACGGGATCGCTGTGTACGCGGCAGATGCTCGAGCATGTTGCCGAACTGGCGCGTCGCCACAATCTGATCGTGTTCTCGGACGAGATCTATGACAAGTTGATTCTCGAAGACACGCCGCATATCGCGTTCGCTGCAGTTGCGCCTGACGTGCCCTGCATCACGTTTGGAGGCATGTCGAAAAACTATCTCGTTCCCGGATGGCGCGTCGGCTGGGGAATCGTCTCCGGCGAGGCTGCTGCGGTAAAGGCGTACACCGAAGGCGTGCATCGACTCTTGCGCGCGCGTCTGTGCGCCAATCATCCCGAGCAGTACTCGATCAAACCCGCACTCGAGGGCCCGCAGGATCATCTCGTTGAGGTAAAGCGCAAGATTCGCTCCCGCCGCGACCTCACCCAGAAATGGTGCGAGGACACGCCGCGCGTAAGTTGCGTGGCACCTCGCGGCGCATTCTATGCTTACCCGCGCATCAACATTCCCGAGAGCGATGAAATTTTTGTGAAGGAACTGATCCGCCAGAAGCATGTGATGGTCGTACACGGCTCCGGCTTCGGACAGAAGCCCGGCACGCAGCACTTCCGAATCGTCTTCCTGCCGGATGAGGCGACATTAACGAAGGCTTACGCCGGAATTGCGGAGTTCATCCGCGAGCGGTACGGGAACTGATTCACTATGCCAGCCCACCGCCATCGACAACCAGGGCGGCCCCGGTAATCCAACTCGACATCGGGCTCGCTAGAAACAGGACTGCATTCGCAACGTCTTCGGGCGTACCGACACGAGCCAATGGACGGTTGGCTGCCTGCCGCATGAACGTCTCCGCATCTTCGCCGAGCTGTGTGCATTCGCTGCGCAGCATGGGCGTGTCAACATCACCCGGGCAGACGCAGTTCACGCGGATGTTGTGCTTGCCGTGATCGATGGCCATAGCTCGCGTCAGGTTCTCGGCACCGCCTTTTGCCGCGCAGTAAGCCGCGGCGCGGGGACCTCCCTTAAGCGACCAGCCCGAGCCGATGTTGATGATGCTGCCACCACCGGCGCAAATCATGTGGGGTACGACCTCGTGCGACAGAAGGTAGATTCCCTTCAGCGTGATGTCGAGGGCGCGATCCCATTCGTCCTCGGTGAGGTCGACCACACCTTTGCGGATAGCGATGCCGGCGCAGTTACAGAGGATATCGATGCGACTCCACTTGCTGATCACGGTCTCGACAGCGTGCCGGCAATCGGCGGCGGTGCGGACATCACATTTGGTGAAGAGGGCTTCACCGCCATGGCTTCGAATTTCCGCGGCAGTCTCCTCGCCCTTCTTATCGTCGATGTCGAGTAGGGAGACACACGCTCCCATCTCAGCGAGGCGTATGGTGATGCCGCGCCCGATGCCGGATGCGGCGCCAGTCACCAGAGCAACATTGTTCCCTAGCGAGAGAAGCCGCCCGGCCCTTTCATCGATGTCTTTCAAATGTGTCGTCATCACATTGTGTCCTGTCGAGCCGTTCAAGATAAGCGTGCTATGTGGTCATCTATTGGTCGTGCTGCTTTCGACACCAGAAGTTATGTCACTAGCAAACGTGCTTGAAACGGTCATCCTCGTTGAGACGGTACGCTTCCGCAAGCTTCTTGCGCGATGCTATGGCCTGAGGTAACATCGCTCCCCTCGCGGCCCAGCGCATTCTTGCCAACCAAGGAAGGAGAGCCTCCGATGCCCAAGCTTCAAGCGAACAACATCACGATGAATTACGAGCAGCAAGGGACTGGAGAGCCACTCATTCTCATCCCTTACTTAGCCGCCGATCACGCCTGTTACGCCTTCCAGGTGGCAGAGTACGCCAAACACTTTACGTGTATCTCGCTTGACCTGCGAGGGACCGGTGAAACGGACAAACCCGACGGTGCCTATTCCACCGAGACGCTTGCGGACGATGTTGCCGCTTTCATGCAAGCCATGGGAATTCGAAGGGCTCATGTCTCCGGCCTATCACTGGGTGCAGCGACCGGGATGTGGTTAGCAGCCAAATATCCCGATAAGGTGCAGTCGTTGTCGCTGCACAGCGGATGGCCGAAGTCGGACCCTTTCGTGAGGACCGTAATCGAAGGTTTCCAGGTAATGGCCAAAGCTTTGGACAGCGTTCCCCAAATGGTCATTCGCGCGATCTTCCCCTGGTGCTTTACACCTGAACTGTACGCTGCCAAGCCAGACTACATCCAGTCATTGGCAGACTTTGTTCTGAGCCGGCCGGCGCAGGGTCTCGCGGCTTTCATCCAGCAGTCAAATGCGGTGATAGCCCATGACGCGGAGGCGCAGCTTGGAAAGATAACGGCGCCAACACAAATTACATTCGGACGTTACGACCTGGTGACCTCCACTCGCTTCGCAGATCGGTTACATGGCAGTATCCGCAACTCCGAACTGCTGATCTTCGAAGGGTGCGCTCATGCGCCCATCTACGAGAAGGTCGATGAGTTCAATCAGAAGACCCTAGCTTTCTTGCAGCGCTATGTAGACACGCGAGCAGCTTAACTGGACCGTCGTTTCTGCAGTCGCTCCCTTGTTATTGATGAATCAACCAGTCTTGAGCACCATGTTCGCCGCTTCCAGCGTGCGGTCAACATCTTCATCCGTATGAGCCAACGTAACAATCGAATGCAGCGCTGCCGAGGGCGAGGCGTACACACCGAACTCAAACAGCGACAGCACGAACTTCTGGAATGCAGCGCGGTCGACATGCTGGCAGAACTCGCGATAATCCCGGATGGCGGGCTTCTCGGTGAACATCACCTGGAACATAGGGCCGACGTTCTGCACGATGGCCGCGATGCCTTTTTTCTGGAACAAATATCTGTATCCCTCGCACAGTCGCTCCGCAATGCGCCCGGTGTGGCGGAAGGCGGCGTTGTTATCCCGGGTCAAGACGCGCAGGTTAGCGCGCGCGGCGTACATTCCGATCCGCGATCCATTGTGGGTGCCGTAGTGCAGAACGCCGCCCCACTGCAAAGCGTCCATGACCTCGGCGCGTCCGCATAATGCCGCGACCGGCAAGCCGCAGCCCAGCGCTTTGCCGAACGTTACGAGGTCCGGCGCCAGCTTGTAGTATTCCTGGCAGCCTCCGGGAGCGATGCGGAATCCGGTCACCGTTTCATCGAGGATGAAGAGAATTCCGTTGGCCTTCGCGAGATCCTGCAGGCCATGCAGATATCCATTCGCCGGAGGAATCACGCCCATGTTGGCCATGATGCCTTCCGTGATGATCGCCGCAACCTGGCCGGGATGATTCTCAATTGCGCGCTGCAGGGCGGGCAGATCATTCCAGGGGACGACGATCGTATCGTCGAGCGCGCTTCGATTCAGACCGGAACTGTCGGGAACTTTCACCGGATCGCTGCGCAGTCCCAGAGCACTTACCGGCATCACGTTGGAGCTGACCAGCAGGTCGTCGTGCCAGCCGTGGTAGTGTCCTTCGAATTTGAGAATCTTCGGACGTCCGGTCACGCCTCGCGCCAGGCGGATCGCGGCCATGACCGCTTCCGTGCCGGTGTTCGCGAACCGCACGCGCTCAGCGTTGCGCACCATGAGTTGCAGCATCTCCGCCACTTCCAATTCGACCGGTGTTGCAGTGGCGAAGTGGGCTCCGGTCGCGGCGGCGCCTGTGATCGCTTCGACGACCTCGGGATGTGCGTGGCCCAACGGCAGTGCGCCGAAAGCCATCATCCAGTCGATGTACTCATTGCCATCGACGTCATAAATGCGAGAGCCTCGGCCCCGCTCCATGAAGATGGGGTACTTGCCGAAGTTCGCTGGGCCGCGGGAGGAGGAACTGCTGGCCTCGATCAGCACACCCACCGTGCGCTCGTAAAGCTGACGTGACCCCTCTGTATTGAAAGCCAATCGGACCTCCGGCTCTCCGGAAGCGCCGGGCGGCAAAGATGCCACACAGCAGCCGCTGAGACGGCGGCGCTACCTGATTCGACCTGTCATGGTACAGCAATCCCCTCCTGATTACCGCCGGCCCACTCTTGGTCCCCAAAGTAACCCGGTTGAAATTGTCTGCAATTTTCGAGGCGCCCGCCATTCTTACTCTGAGCAGCTACTGCCGCCACGTATCCCCCAAGGTTTTTCAGCGCTTCACCAGAATTGTTGGAGTGAGGGTTGAACTATGAAAACGTCCAGTCTCTCAGTGGTTTTTGACAGCGGTGCAATCGCTTCTCGACGATTGCCTCTCTGCCTGCTGGCTATCTCAGCCTTGTTTCTGACTGTCGCGCAAGCCCAAGAAAAGCCTGCGCAATCGCCTCACGCGTCGGGATGGGTCGTAATTCCCGTCGAAGAATACCGGGTGCTACGCGCGAAAGCCTACCCGGTGGAGCACGATCCTGACCCGCCGCCGCTCGATGCGACGTTGACGCGAGTCGATTACGACCTTCATGTCACAGGGGAACTGGCAGCCGGACGTGCCAACCTCACAGTTGATGTTTTGAAAGATGGCTGGGTGCGCGTGCCGGTCCCCGCAGGATTGCTTGTTCGCGAGGCACGACTCGATGGCAAGCTGGTCTCGCTTGTGCCGGCTCCGCAGGGAAAGGGCGCGGGACATCTTTCCGCTCTCCTTTCTCACCCCGGACGTTGGGTTCTGGCGCTCGATGTCGACGTACCCGTCACAGCGTCCACCGGCGACGAGAGTATTTCCCTTCCCTCCACGGAATCGGGTGTGACGCGCGCGTCGGTAGAACTGCCGCGACAGGGAATTGATCTCAGAGTCGATGGAGGAATTCTGTCTGAGAAGTCGGAAACGTCCGGCGAAACGAAGTGGCTGGCCTACGGCCGCGGCAACGAGGCGCTGACCCTTACGTGGCGCAAGAAAACCGAAGATCATCACATCGAACTCCCGCTGCGGATGCGGGGATCGCTTACACAGCTGACCAGCCTCGGCGAGGATTCGACCGCCATCTACGCGGAGGCGGGCCTGGAAATCGTGCAGGGTGCCGCTCGTGAAGTGCGGATTCAGCTGCCGGAGAAGGTCACTATCAATCAAGTATCAGGCGCAATGATCGCTGACTGGGAGATGAAGAACGGCGAGCTCGCGATCACCTTCCTCGAACCGGTCGAGCATAGCGCACGATTTGTGATCAATGGCGAGGCCCGTCTAGCGCGCGACGGAATCATCGATGTTCCTTTGCTCCGGCTTCTGCACACCGAGCGCGAAAGCGGTGGAGTCGCGGTGGAAATCCTCGGAGCCGGAGAGATCAAAGACCAGAAAGCGCAAGGACTCGAAGACGCTGACGCAAGCGACCTTGGAGAAATGATCGCCAGCCGCCAATCGCCTGCCCTTGCGGCCTTCCGCGCACGCGCTGGGGAAGCCGGCTCGACGCGCACTCTAAGCGTGAACGTGGCGCGTTACGACCAGCAGGCCGTGCTGATGGCTAACATCGAAGAGGCGCGCTACGACATTCTGATGAGCGCCGATGGGAAGGAACTTGTGCAGGCCAGATACGCCGTGCGCAACAACCAGCGGAACTTCGTCAAGATTGCGCTGCCGCCGGGAGCATCGGTATGGAGCGCGTCGCTGGGTGGAAGGCCGGCTCGTCCCGGTCAGTCACCCGATGGAAGTCTGCTCCTGGCACTCGAAAAGTCGCGCGGCGGAGAGGACGCGCCCGCGTTCGTTGTCGAACTGATGTACGTCACGAAGGCGCCAGCGTGGCAGGACAAGGGGAAGCAGACCGTCAATTTACCTGCGCTGGATCTTCCGATTTCTCGGACGGGAGTGCTGTTCTATTACCCGCCCATGTTCCGAGTTTCGGCGGAGCCTGGGCCATTCCGCAAGCAGGAGTACCAGGGGCCCGTTTCGGCGGCTCTGGCGCCCGGAGGCGGTGGAATTGTCGATATCGGAACACCATCCGCAATACCACTGCAGGCGAAGGAATTCGATGGCTTGGAGCAGTTCACCAAACTCCAGAGCAACGACGACAAAGAAAAGAAAGACGCCACCCAGGCGCTGCTCGACAGTTTCAAGTCGAAGTCGATGGCGGGCAGAGTGACTGGCATCGTGCCGGTCAACATCGATTTCCCCGCGTTTGGTCCATCGATCTACCTGGTTTCCGAACTTACCAGCGAGAACCAGTCCCCCGTAGCAGAATTCAGCTTCCAGCATGACAAAAAGGGAGGTGCGCGATGAAGAACAGACTGGCTACATCGTTGGTCGGATGTGTTTGCTTAATGTCTTTGTGCTGGGCCGAGGATAAATCCCCGCTGCCCCTGCCCGATCCCGGCAATGTCACCCTCACGCTGGATGAATACAACAAGCTGGTGGAACGGGCGGCGAAACCGCCGAAGAAGCCAGAGACGGCGCCTCTTCCCTACTCCATCAAGCATGCCGATCTGAAACTGAAGGTTGAGAACAGCGGTGTGATGGGATCCGTGGAGCTTGAGGGCGAAGTCTTTCACAAAGGTATAAGCAAAGTACCCCTCACCAGTGGAATGACGATTCTCGACGCCCATCAGAACGGAAAGGGCGTGCCCTTACTTCAAGAGGGCGGCACTCACGTAGCGCTCCTTCCGGCGGGGGATTTCTCTATATCACTCGACACCGGATTGCCGTTAAGGATCGACGCCGGGCGCGCTTCGTTCAGCCTGCCTGCTCCGGTGGCGGGCAGCGTACAAATGAGCCTGCTGATTCCGGGCGAGCACACACTCGCCAACATCACTCCAGGAGTCATCACCAGCCGCAAGTCGGAAAATGGGCACACCGCGATCGAAGCGACCTTGGTCCCTGGACAACCCGCCAACCTCTGGTGGGCCACACGGGAAGTGGTCGCACCGGTCGCTCCGCGCGAAGTGCGCTTCCTGGCGGATTCTAAGACGCTCGTTTCCGTGAGTGAAGCGGAAATGCGAGTTGCTGTTCTGGCGGACATCACCATGGTGCAGGGAGAAACCTCCACGTTCCAGGTTCAAATTCCTGAAGGCTTCGAAGTCACCGGCGTCACTGGACCAACACTGGAGTCGGCTGAGACTCAGCCCAAGGTGGTGAACGTGAGGCCGGTCGGCACAACCGAACCCACTCATCCGTATATCTTCCTGACCGTGAGCAACCCCGCGCTGCGCAGCCATCAGTTTTTGATCTCGATGGAGCGCTCGATCAACGACACGAAAGCCGACGCGCCTTTCGTCAGCTTCAAGGGAGCGCAAAGAGAAACCGGTGAAGTGCTGGTGGAGGGCGCTGGCACCATGGAAATCACCGCGACCGAGGGCGGCGGCCTTAAGCGCATGGACGTGAAGGAAGCCAACCCCTATCTGCGATCACTGGCGCACTTCCCGCCACAGGCGGCATTTCGCTATCACCGGCAGCCGAGTGAGACTCCTACTCTCGCCTTGAACTGGGTCCGGTTTCCGGACGGAAGCGTGCTCGCCGCCGTGGCCGAAAGCGCAGACATCACGACGATGGTCACTTCGGAAGGCAAGTCGCTGACCGAGGTGAAATTGACCCTGAAGAATCAAGCACAGCCCTTCCTGAAAGTTTCGCTGCCCACCGGGGCGACGATCCTCTCCGCTGAAGTCGCTGGAGAACGCGTGAAACCCGTACAGGGTGCGGATGGCAATCGGGTTCCACTGTTGCGGCCGGGATTCCGTCCGAACGGTTCCTACACGGTGTCGTTTGTATTCATGCACTCCGGAACACCATTCGCAAAAAAAGGCGGTGCGGATCTTAGTCTTCCGAGCATGGATATCCCAATCAGCCTGCTGAGCTGGGAAGTGTTTCTGCCAGAGCGCTACAAAGTGAAAGATTTCGGCGGAGATGTAATTGCCGCCAATCGAGTGCCCGAACCCCTGCGCGAGGAAGTTGTGACGCGAGGACAACTGGAACGTGACAAAGGTTCCTATAACAACTCAAACGATATAGGCGCGCGCATCCAGTCACCGGCGGGGCAGATGGGCGGATATGTGACGGATGCCACCGGAGCTGTCATTGCGAATGCGCAGATTACAGTCACGTCGTCCGACAACGGCACGAGCCGCAGTACAGTGACCGACTCCTCCGGACACTGGATGCTTCTTGGGCTACCTTCAGGAAACTACAAGATCAAGGTGGACAGCAGGGGTTTCAGAACCAGCGTGAACAACGTCAGGTACGACTCCAACCAACCTTCGATGTTTGGAGGTGTTCTGAACGTTGGTGCTACGACCGAAACCGTCGAGGTTACAGCTTCAGCGCCCATGCTTAATACTGAATCGAGCATGGTGGCTGTCGAAGGCAGGAACTTCAGCAAAATAATGCCGCTCGCTCCAGGAGCAGTCAGCCAGAACGCTTCTGCCAACGTGGTGAATCTGCAAAAGCGTGTCGCCGGCGTTTTGCCTGTAGCAATCGATGTCCCAAGGGCGGGCACTTCGTTCAGCTTCGTCCGGCCCCTGGTACTCGACGAAGAGACCAAGGTTACCTTCAGCTACAAGAGCCGGTAAGAGGACAGAGGCAAGAACTGCACCTGCGATTTCAACGTGCTGGCCACCAATGGCTCGCCTATGGCATAGAATGTTGGATCGCAGGTAGCAGCAAATGAGTAAACCCGATACGTGGAAAGCGTGGGAAGGACTGGTGATCAAGGGGAAGTTTCCGCTCCGCCAGTGGTTGGGCGGCTCCGATCACAGCGCGGTCTTTCTGACCGAATTCGCAGACCAGCAGTCGCAGAGAGCTGCGATTAAGTTGATCCAAGTGGACGAAGGCAATGCCGAGGCGCGACTGTCGCGCCTGCGCGCTACTGCGAAGCTTTCTCATCCTCATCTGATTCGCACGTTTGAGTGCGGGCTTTGCCGCCTGGACGGCTCGCCGTTTGTCTATGTGTTGATGGAATGTGCCGACGACGATCTTTCCAGAATTCTGCCAGAACGCCCGTTGGACCCCACCGAAGTATCGGACTTACTGCCCCCGGTCCTCGACGCGCTTTCGTATCTGCACAAGAATGGATTTGTTCACGGCCGCGTTAAGCCCTCGAACGTGCTCGCTGCGGGCGATCAACTAAAGTTGTCCTCGGACCAGGTTGCGCCGGTAGTACAGCAGGATGGAGGACGCAGGCGCCGCGACGTGTATGACGCGCCTGAGACCGCAGCCGGGATAATATCGCCGGCGGGAGATATATGGTCAGCGGGCGTCACATTGCTGGCAGCATTGGCTCAGAATGTAAGCGCCGCCGAGCAAGCTTCACCGGCAAATCGTGATTTACCTGAGACCATCCCGGATCCGTTTCGTGGCATCGTGCGCGAATGCCTGCAGCTCGATCCGAACCGTCGATGCTCACTGAAGGAAATTCAGGCTCGTATGCAGCCGGCGGCGCGTTCCGTGCCCGCCCCTCCGGAGCCGGCCGCGATCCCGGCTATTTCCGCAACCCGCAAGCCTGTGTTTGCGGTCGCAGCTGTGATCCTCGTTGTGCTGGGGATCGTACTTGCATGGATGTATTCCCGCTCAAGCAAACCTGCAACGCAGACCTCCGATGGGACCAAGCAACCTGTAACTGAAGCCGCACCGACCCCGACAACCGCTGCTCCTAAGCCGGCGGAGCCTGTGGTGTCGCCGCCTCGAGCGCCAGGGGGCGAGGTCGTTCGCCAAGTTCTTCCTGAGGTTCCCCGCAGCGCGCAAAATACTATCCGAGGCACCATCAAGGTGGTCGTACGGGTAGAAGTGGATCCTTCCGGAAAAATCACCGCGGCAAAATTGAAGTCGTCCGGCTCCAGCCGATACTTCGCGAATCAGGCCCTCAAGGCGGCGGAGCGATGGGAGTTCTCTGCCCCTGAAGTCAACGGACAGCCGACAGCCAGCACCTGGCTGCTCCAGTTCCGATTCAAGAGAACGTCGATCCAGGCTTCGCCTCAACGGGTGAAGGGATAGCCTTTTCCTTCCTGACGCAGCTTCCATACGATCTGCCGCACCATTCCCAGCAATACTTTCGCATCCAAGGCTTGCAGATTGAACCGGAGCATAAGACGGCGAACCTTTCTCTCACTCACCACATCGTTGCCCGGTTTAACGTAGCCGCTGATCTTCAGAGCCTCGTATAGCCCTTGCGTGATCTTCTCGATTTCGCCGGATGCCGCCGGTTGCCCCTGTTCGGGAATCGCTTCGTCGACCACGTTTCGCGAGAGTCCGAAAAGACAAACGGCTACGGCCTGGCCCAGATTCATGGAGATGTTTTGTTCATTCGTCGGAATCGTAAGGAGCCAGTGACAATGGGTAAAATCTGCGTTCGTCAATCCGATCTTCTCGGAGCCGAACAACAGCGCGACCCTACCCGATCTTAATGCTGTTCGAATGGCGTTGGACGATTCGTCGTTAAGACGGCGCACTGGATCCTGTAAAGCCCGATTACGGACAGCGGTGGTTCCAACCACCAGTGAACAGTCCGCCACCGCTTCGGCCACAGAGTCGAACTCCTGGGCGTTATTGAGCAGTGCAGAGGCGCCCACGGCAGAACGTGCCTCGCGAAAGCCGGCAGCGTATGGATTGACCAGGCGAAGACGCCGCGTCCCGAAGTTGCTCATTGCCCGCGCGGCCGCGCCAATGTTGAGTGGATTGCGCGGTCGCACCAGCACGACCACCAGTTGGTCTAGCTCTGAAATTCCGCCAGGCAAGCCGCCATTCTACGACAAGACATTCATGGGAAGAGCTGCTAAAAGAAAAGCGCCCAGAGCCGGGCGCTTTGCCTTCTGAATCTAACCTTTGTCGTCTATCGCGCGAACAATCTCCGACGCATCATGCCCATCATGCTCATCGCACCGGTCGCGAAAAAAGCGAGTGTAGATGGTTCCGGGACAGACGCGATGGTCGTATCCCCGCCAGAAATCACGGTTGAGCCGTTAAAGAATCCTATGCCGGTGTTGGCGGTCAGTTGAACGGTAACCGCGTTCACGCTGGTTGCACCCAACATTCCCGTAAGAACACCCGTCAGCGTGTAGCTGTGAGTCCCATTTCCTAACGTCGTAAGAGTCCAACTTACGGGCGCGGAGAATGTACCGGAGAAGAGTACCCCGTTGGGAATTCCGTTGGTACCGTTGCCACTAATGGTGACCATTCCGCCAGCAGCGAATGTACCGCCCATATCCAAAGAACCGCTGGCCAGCGCGCCGGTGCTTAACGAAAAAGTGCCAAGGTTGCCCGTGACGGTGCCTCCGCCGTTAAGCCCACTGACAGCGATTAAAATAGATCCGGAAAGAGTCAGTCCTGCAGTTGTGCCTGAGAGCGTCCCTGCTCCATTGCTGAAATCAATTGTGCTGCTGGCAGATGCCAGATTCGTGAGTGCAAAGCATGAAAGAAGGAGGGCTAAAGTGGCGGACTTCATCGAGGAACTCCTGGCGGACGATTAGCGGGGTTAGCGGCTGGCTCTGCCGATAGCCCCGGTTAGAGCGTGGCAAGAATATGATTTTCTTGCTCTTGCTGGCCATACGGTGGAAACGGTAGGACTCCCTGAGTTCCTTCCTTAGCTGTTCCTCGCACGAGACCGAACTGACGGAAGCTCGCGCTCGTTGCACGCCGCCCTCCGTACTCGTTTTTAACACTGCCTTGACCTTGTAAAAAGAATGTCAAATGCTGAAGCCTTTCACCAGAACTATCGTCAAAGGGTTGTAAGCTCAAAAAGTCAATGGTGCTTCTGGAAGGCGCGACGCAGTCCGGAGGTTTTTCCCTCACACAGATTGGAAGGTTCTTTATGGGGAATCTCGCAACGCCATTCGGTATGGGTAGAACAGTCACCCCAGTCCCTGCAGCCAAGCCGACCGGGCGCATCCTGGTTGTCGAGGATGATCCCGCTGTTCAAAAAGCGCTCCGCCGGCTGTTTGAAACCGAGGGCTATGCGGTAGAAACGCAATCCGATGGCAAGTCGGCGATCGACAGTTTTCACGCGTCGGCGCCCGCTGCGGTGGTTCTGGACCTGCGTCTTCCCAAACTTTCCGGGAGCGATGTCTGCAAGGAAATAAAGGCGATTTCGCCGACGTTACCCATCGTCGTTCTAAGTGCGGCCAGCGATGTTTCTGACAAGGTCCTGCTGCTCGAGCTGGGAGCTGATGACTACGTCACCAAACCTTTCAGCCCTCGAGAACTGCTGGCCAGGGTCCGTGCAGCCTTGCGCCACACCACTCGAGTCGTGCCGGAGGCGCAGGTCGTTAGTTTCGACGACATCACCGCCGACTTTAAGAAGATGGAAGTGAAGCGCGACGGGAAGCCGGTGATATTGACGGCTCAGGAATTCAAGACATTTCAGTTTCTGGTGCAGAATGCCGAGCGGGTTATCAGCCGCGACGAATTGCTGAACGAAGTCTGGGGATACCAGAATTATCCCTCCACGCGAACCGTCGACAATCACATTCTGAAACTCCGCCAGAAACTGGAGAAAGACCCATCGAGCCCGGTACACTTCCGGACGGTACACGGAATGGGATATAAGTTCGTTCGTTGATCTCGTGAACCCCTCCTCTGAGCCCGTATTCCATGCGTCTGCTAATGCTCCAGTGCCCGCAGGCCGGGCGCTCTTGCCTCGCGTACGCCTGCGCACGCGGTTCCTGATCTCGATGCTGGTGATCACAGCCGGCCTCACGATCACCAGCTTCATGCTGGTGCAGCGAAGCGTGCAGACGCACGTCAGGCAGAGTATTGCCATCAACCTGCGCGATTCCGTGTCAGCATTTCAGGATTTTCGCCACGAACGCGAGACCATGCTGACCAATGATGTCGCTCTGATGGCGGATCTGCCGATCACGCGCTCCATCATGAGTAATTCCGATCCGCTCACCATCCAGGATGCATCGCGCGACGTGTGGCGGATTGCCAGTTCCGATCTATTCGTGCTGGTCAATGAGAGCGGCAGGGTCGTTGCCCTGCACACCAACACTCCCGGCTTCACCAGGGAGGCTGCAGAAAAGTATTTTCAGCAGTCACTGGAAGAAGACCGGGGAGAAGGCAGCCACTGGTGGTTCGGGGATCATCACCTTTATCAGACATTCATCCAGCCCATTTATCGAGGCTCACGCACCGAAGGAACACTGTTGGGATTTCTGGTGGTTGGCTACGAGATCAACGACTGGCTTGCCACTTATGTAAGCAAGGTTGCGGGCAGTCAGGTAGCTTTTTCTTGCGGAGACGAAGTAATCGCAACCACACTGCCGCCTGCCCAGGTGCAAGGTGTAAATCTGAGGGCATTTATTACCGGTTCGCCTCAGGAGGCGCCGCATGATGTGGAGATCGGCAAGGAACGCTTCCTGGCAACCTCACTGGATTTGTCCGTCTCTCCAACGACTCAGGTTCGCCTCAGCGTCCTCGAATCTTATGATCAGGCTACGAAATTTCTTGGCCAACTGAATCGCTACCTCATTCTGCTCGGCTTCGCAGCAATCCTGGTGGGAAGTGGACTGGTCTTCTTTATCTCTCATACATTCACCCGGCCTTTGGGGGGCTTGGTTGCGGGCGTTCGGGCGCTGGAAGGCGGCGACTTTCACCACCCATTAGATCAGCGTGGAGGAGATGAGGTCGCCGAACTGACGCACGCTTTTGATCGCATGCGCAGCAGCCTTCTGAAAAGTCAGCGGGATTTGCTGGAGTCGGAACAACTAGCGACGATCGGCCGCATGGCGAGTTCAATTTCGCATGATCTGCGCCACTCGCTGGCCGCGATCGTGGCCAACTCGGAGTTCCTGGTTGATAGCCACCTGACGCCAGCTCAGCGCGAGGAGTTGTATCAGGAAGTACGCACGGGCGTGAACCTGATGACCGATCTGATCGACTCGCTTCTTGAGTTCGCCCGCACGCGTGAATCATTGAGTCCGGCGCACGGCAACGTGCTCGAAACCATACAGCGGTCCGTCCAGGCTGTTCGTCTACATCCCCGGCACCATGCGCGATCCATCGATGTGCTCTGCGGGCCTCATGTTTCGGGATGGTTTGACCAACGCAAGCTGGAACGCGCCTTGTACAATCTCCTGCTCAACGCTTGTGAAGCAGCGCCGCCGCTCGGAGGCAAGGTCGAGATTATGGCAGGCGAGTTCTCCGGGGCGATCACCATCGCGGTGTCGGATAATGGGCCGGGTATTGCGGAGTCGATCCGAGAAAAGCTGTTCCATCCCTTCGTGAGCTATGGCAAAGAAAACGGCACTGGGTTAGGACTGGCTGTGGTCCAGAAGATCGTTCAGGATCACGGCGGTGAAATCTTCGTAGAGCGCACTGCGGAACGCAAGACCGTTTTTCGCATGGTGCTTCGGGGCCGCGCCCAAGAAGCAATGCGGGGCACCAACGACTTCAGCCTAGAAATATCTCCCGCTATGCCCGCGGAGCAGAGTGCCACCCAAAATTCAGTCTCGCATCCGGGGGTGTAAGGCGAATCTGTTTTCGTGAAAAGTATTCGGCTCCGGATGAGTGCAGCAGGAGGATGGTGTGATGAGCCCTATGACCTCTACACTTCGCGGGGCCGCATTGGCGGTTACCGTTGTAGTTTTGTTCCACTCGCTTGGCTCAGCCCAGCAGGCATCAGGCGCGATCGCGACAGGCTCGGGCGATCCGGCAATTCGTGAGTTGCAGGATCAAGTCCGCCAACTTCAGACACTGGTCGAAGAGATGCGGACCGAGAATGCGCAGTCCCGGGCTGAAATGCACCAATTGCGCCAGGACTTGCAGGCAACGCGCACGTTGTTGGAACAGCCCGCCGCTGCCAAAGGTTCCGAGCTGGCGGAACAGAGGGTGCCGGAGAGCAACGCTGTCCCAGCCGTCGAATCTGCAACTCCTCTCGAGCAACGAGTACAGAAGCTGGAAGAATCGACCTCCCTGATCGGTTCGAAGATCGACGAACAATATCAGACAAAAGTTGAAACCGCATCTAAGTATCGCGCACGCCTGCACGGCATCATCTTGATGAATGCATTCCGTAATGTGGGCGGCTCCGATAGTGTGGACTTCCCCGATTACTCGCTGCCGGTGCGCAATTTCTTTCCTCGAGCCACAGTCGGGGCGACTCTGCGACAGTCAGAAATCGGTCTGGAGATTTTCGGTCCCAATGTCGCTGGCGCGAAAACCTCAGCAGATGTGCAGTTTGATTTTGCCGGCGGATTTCCGGCGACCGGAAACGGCGTGAACTTCGGCATTGTCCGGCTGCAAACCGCTAACGTCCGGCTCGACTGGGATCACACTTCGGTTGTCGCAGGGCAGGATTCTCTTTTCATTTCTCCCCTGTCGCCAACTTCGTTCGCCTCGCTGGCTACGCCCGCCTTCGCTTTCGCAGGAAATCTATGGGGCTGGACACCTCAACTGCGGGCGGAACACCGTTTCTCGGTGTCAGATCAGCAGACCATTACGTTGCAGGCGGGAATTCTCGATAACCTCGATTGGGAGCTTAATTACAGTTCCTTTGAGCGCACTGCGCAAGCGGGGGAAATGTCGGGTCAGCCTGCATACGCTTTTCGCACGGCATGGTCGCGCCCAGTGCAACAACACCCGTTAAGCATCGGAGTCGCAGGGTATTACGGCCGGCAAGATTGGACGTGGGGAAGATACGTTGACGCCTGGGCGGGGATGGCGGACTGGCAGGTGCCCATTGTTTCGCGTATTCAATTGTCGGGTGAATTTTATCGAGGGCGCGGCATTGGCGGCCTCGGAGGCGGCATTGGAACCTCCGTCGTGTTCAGTGGCTCCGCGCCGTATAGCCCACTCCGCGGTGTAAATACAGCAGGAGGATGGACGCAACTCAAGTTTCAACTCACGCCAAAAGTCGAAGTCAACGGGGTCGTTGCACAAGATGATGCATTTACTGCCGAAATCCGAGGATTCGCCACTGACCAGAACAATTCCGGCTTGATTATTGGCCGAAACCGCGGGGCCCTAGGCAACGTGGTGTTCCGCCCGCGATCTGATCTGATTTTTTCGGCGGAACTTAGACGTCTCCGCACTTTCCCCGTCTATAGCAGTAGCACTTCTACCAACCAAGTGAATCTCTCGCTCGGGATACTGTTTTGAAGCTACGAACATTACATTTCGCTGCCCCGCTGTGTTCCCTGCTCCTTCTAGCCAACAGCGTGCATGGTCAGGAGTCTCTGCGTGCGCACGTGGATCTAACAAAGGCGGGACACCGCTTGAAAGATTCTTCCAAAGCGGTCATCTGGCTGACACCGGTGGGAACCGGAGTACCGCCGCCACGGCAGACGCAAATCCCTCAACTGGTTCAAAAGAACAAAAGCTTCCAGCCTTCACTCCTGGTGATACCTGCGGGTGGCAAAGTGGAATTCCCGAACCGTGATCCGTTTTTCCACAACGTATTCTCTCTGTTTGAGGGCAAACGTTTCGACCTCGGGCTCTACGAGAGCGGGACAACGCGCTTTGTTCAATTCGACAAGCCAGGAATTTCTTTTATCTTTTGCAACATTCATGCGGAGATGAGCGCGGTGGTGATCGCCGTGGCAACGCCTTACTATGCCATCTCCGACGCTCGCGGCGATTTAGCCATCTCCGATGTCCCGCCAGGACGATACCAACTTCAGATTTTTCATGCGGGTGTGGCGCCTGATGCTCTCCGCGCCATGGTACGAGAGATCACCATTGCTCCGGGCCAGTCAACCCTTGGGACCTTTGCGCTGCCTGAATCGGATCTAGCGGTAGCCCATAAGAACAAGTATGGCCACGACTACGACCGCCCAGAACCCGACAGTCCTGCGTACGCAAGACCGTAGGAGGCATAAGGAATGTGGGGACAGCGGCCTTAGGCTGCCCGCCGGACGCAGCCCAGGCTTAGCGTGAAGTGGACTGCGCAAGAAATCTCGCTAAAGAGAAAAGGCGTGCCGTTTGAGCACGCCCTTCTCGCCTCTATCGTTCACTTCGTTTTACATCAACTTGTGATCAACGCGTTTAGTGGTGGCCGGAATGTCCACCACCTCCGGAATGACTTCCACCTCCGCCACTCGAGTGGCCACCCCCGCCTCCACCGCTCGAGTGACCTCCGCTGCCGCCACTGGGCGCGTGGCCTCCACCACCGCTAGGTGCCGGCCGGGAGCCACCGCCGCCGCCATAACTCGGCCGCGAGTACCCCGGTGCGCTGCGCGATCCACCGTAGCTGGGAGCGCTATAACCTCCGCGCGGATATCCGCCTCCGCCGTACGACGGGCTTCGCACGATTGGCTGACGCATGTCGAGCTGCGGGCGTGACGATCCTCTCCCGTAGCCATCGGAGTAGCTGCGCGGCTGGGCGCTGGAACTGGGAGCCGTCCGATTCCAATACCCGCCACCGCTGCTGTTGCTCGTCCCACCTCGCGGCACTTCACTTCTCGATGGAGGATTGAACGGACGGAATCCGCCGCGATTCTCAGCGGGAGCCGCCTGGCTTGTTCCACGTTGCGGCTCTGGCCGCGAAGCACTGGTGTTTCCGCCAGAGGAGCGGTTGTTCTCGTTTGGCGGCGTGAATGGCCGGAAGCCACCGCGGTTTTGGACAGGGGCAGCCTGGCTGGTTCCGCGCTGCGGCTCTGGTCGGGAAGCGCTGCTATTGCTGCCGACGGAGCGGTTATTTCCGCTCGGTGGCGTAAAAGGCCGGAAGCCGCCACGGTTCTGGACGGGAGCCCCCTGGCTTGTACCGCGCTGCGGCTCAGGTCGGGATGCGCTGTTGTTACCACCTGACGGCCGATATGCGCCGGTCTGCGTATTCTGGTTCGGCACATTCCGGTTGCCAAAGGTGCCCGCCTGCCGATTCGCAACTCCCGCACTTGGCCTTTGCATGGTTCCAACCGCGCTTGAACCTCGTCCCGCGAATTCAGCATTCGAGCGTCCGCCAGCCGGAACTGCACCCACGTGGCTCTGCTGCATTGTCTGGCGCAGGCTTGCGGTCTGCTGCTGGAACGAGGCGGGGCGCGCGATGTTGTTATGCGCTCCGAAGAAACGCTGCGCGCCACCGTTGCGAATTGTCGCCGATGATGCCGCACGTCCGCTGGCCGACAGGCTTGCCCGCGACGGAACGACGGGGAGGTTGCCTGCCATCATCCGCGCTCCGCGCAACTGATCGGGTCGGGCTGCTACAGCACCAACTCTGCCCGCTCCAAAGTGGCCAGCGTTGACTGTCGACATCGCGCGCCCAACGTGCACGCTATGCAGATTCGCCAGGTTCGAGAATCGCATTCCGTTGTGCAGCGGGTGGATGCCACCAAAGTTATTGATGTGAACATTCGTCACATTCACCACGCCGAAGCGTCCACGGTATCCACCCCACCACGGGTGGTACCAATCGCAGGGTCCCAGCGGGAGCCAGCCGAATCCACCCCAGCCGCCAAAACCAACACCGAAGCCCCAACCGCCTCCCCAACCCCAGAACGAAACGTACGCCGGCGCCCAGAACGGTTGATACCCGGCGTACACCGGTCCGGGCCACCATCCCCAGCCACCGTTATACATCCAGCGTCCGTAGTGATAAGGCGCCCAGCCCCAAGGCTCATAGCCTACCCACGTCCAGCCATAGTAGGGCTGATAAACCCAGTTGCCATTGCGATAGGGAGCCCAATCTCCCGGCTCGTCTGGATACCAAACATCGCCATAGTCATCGACGTGTCGCCAGTGGCCGTAAGTATCGAGATCCTGAGTTCCGGTGTAGTAGCGGTTCGTGTGCCGCCAGGAACTCGCATCGCGAATGATGTGATCGCGGTCGCTGTTCCAGCGGTCCCAATCGTCACGATCCGGAGCGGATGCAATCTTGTACTGCGCGGAATCGGCGGTGCCACGAACCGTCGCCATCTCGCCGCTGCGCACTTCAGTGCTTCCCTGCGGCGTAGCGATCTGCGCTTCGCCTTTGCGCACAATCACGATTGTGTCGCCATCCGGATGCACTTCGATACGAATTACACCATCATGGTGCGATGGATGAATGGAGACATTCGGCGTATCGATCTCGGGCTCTGCTTCGCTATCTTTTGAAACTGTGTAGGTGGCGAGACCCTCGCCCACCTGAATCTGAATATTCTTTTTCGTGAGATTGGCGACATTGGCTTTTGTGTTTGCCGCGAAGCGAATCGTATTTGCAAAGTCGAGCTGCACTTCGGCGCGAGCATTGTCGCCTGTCGAAAGTTTGTCACCCGTCATCAAGGGTTGATTCAGAGCTGCAGCCGACCAGTCACCCGAGTCGCCGCGCTGAGTCGAGACATCTCCATGGATCAGGCTGATGCGCCCTACGCCCTGATCCGTCGTCGCCGGAGCCTCACCGGACGGGCCGCCGGGCTGCGCTTCTGTCGGCTGCGCGTTGGAGTCATCGTAGGGCTGAGAATCTGGTCCCTGTTCTTGCGCCTGTCCAATTTCCATTGGAGCACTAGGCTGCTCCGAAGGTCCCGGCCCCTCTTCGGTCGTCTGCGCGAATGCGCCAATCGACATCGCTCCCGATAGCGCTAAAGCCAGGATTGCGAATCTACTCGTGAGTCTGGTTTTCATAATGGTCTCCCGCCCGACCCTGTTCCAGAATTGCATGAATGCGAAAAAACCTCTCCTCAGGTGAATGGCAACTCCCATGCCAAAGACACGCCGTGCATGGAAGATGCAATTCCTTTGTTATCAACGGGAAAGCAGCGGAACAAAGCAGTAGGAACCGAGGATCGTCAATGGAATTGGCCGACCTTGGCCAACACTGGTGGTTTTCAGCCACTTAGGCAAGTTGCATGAGGTCGGCGTACATCCGGTGAAAAGCGTGAACTCCCTTTTCCTGTTTGACGCTGAATCGACCGCGCGAGTAACTACGGGATCGCAGATTCTTTTGAACGGCTTCGCAGATCCCGATGTCCTCAATTTGAATCTGATCGCTGAATTCTACTGACGCTTTAGCCGCAGGTGATGTGTGCTCCTTCTCGGGCAGATACCACTCAAAGATGGCCAGCGTCCGCTCTGGTTCGATAGGCAGCACAATATTCAGCGAAACATTGTCGGGATAGCAGTTGAGCATCCAGTTGGGGAAGACCCAGAAGTAGTCGGTCGTTAAGTCCTCACGCGCCTCCTGATATCGTCGGGGAGTTGTATCGCCGGGCTGAGTTCCGCGGATTGGGCTGAACTGTCGCACGTATCCGGAATGCGGTTCCACCACGTACGAATTGAAGTCCAGTTCCCGGTTGAGCCCTGGGTGGACGCTCGGCAAGTGGTACCCCTCCAGGTAGTTGTCAACGTATGCCTTCCAATTGCACTTCATGTCATACATGCGACGCTCGAAGAGCTTCATTTTCGTGAACGGAAATTTGCCAGCCTGCGTCGGCAACTCGCTGAGAGTCTGCAGCAAAGGTTGCGCCTCGGGATCAAGATTCACGAATACGAGATTGAACCATTCTTCGGTTCTTACTGGCGCCAGCGCGAAGTCCTCTGGACGAAACCCCTTGACGCCTTCGATCTCAGTAGCACTGATCAGCGTGCCATCGAGGTCATACGTCCACCCGTGATAGGCGCAGCGAAACAGCTTGCGCGACCCGCAACCCTCAGCGGGAGGACCGGCGCGATGGCGGCACACGTTATAGAAACCTCTTAGCTTCCCATCGGATCCACGCACAAGCAGCAGAGGTTCGCCAGCCACTTCCGTTGTGAAGTAGTCTCCGGGCTTCGCGACTTGGCTGCAGTGTCCAGCGACCTGCCAGGTTCGCGAGAAGATTTTTGCTTGCTCGGCAGCGAATACAGTCGAATCGGTGTAAAGAAACGACGGCAGTGTCCACGCATCCTCTATCTTGCTCTCGATGCGAAAGGTATCGGCAGTGATTTCCATGATTAGCCTGGGGAACGGCGCCGCAACATTCTAAGGCATAACCAGCCGGCATCCCGGCTTCCCAAAGCTGGACCGCCGTAATCCTGGATTGACACGAATTGTCAGTTCCCGCGACGGAATTTGCCAGAGCATTGGCCGTCCAGCATGGGCCCATGCCACCGAAGTTTGCCCTACTACTGAAAACAAAGCTTTTCTCCAAAAGGTACCCAAAACGAAGGTAACTGGCAGCTTTGGCGAGGCAGGTGCAAACATCAGGACGGCTGCGATGTTCGCAGAGACTTTAAAAACAGAACTAACGAGGGGAAAATTCGAGATGCGGAAACAAAAGGGTTTCTCACTAATCGAGCTGCTGATCGTGGTGGCAATCATCCTGATCATCGCAGCTATTGCCATTCCGAACCTGCTTCGCGCCCGCATGGCGGCTAACGAGTCGTCTGCTGTCGCTTCGCTGCGTACTGTCAACACAGCTGAGGTCACCTACAACTCGACCTATCCGACGGTCGGCTTTTCGGGCACCCTGCTAGCGTTAGGTGGAGCGATCGGCGCGGCTTGCGTACCTGCACAGGCCACTGCTTGCTTGATTGACGCCGTGCTTGCCAACAACGGCATTCCGGCTGGTAGCGGCAAGAGCGGGTATCTATTCGCCACGGGTGCCGGCACGAAGGCTGGTGGCGTCAATGTCGGCTACACCGTCTCGGCAGTGCCAATCACGATCAACCAGACTGGTCTTCGTGGCTTCTGCGCTGAGGAAGATGCAGTGGTTCGCGTCGACCCGGCTGGCGTTTGCTCCCTCACCGAAGCGGGCATCCTGACCTTCAACCCGCTCAACCAGTAAGTAAGTTTGGCGAATAAGTAAGTTTGGCGAAGTACCTGGGGGAGGGTACAAGCCAGGGAGCAGCGAACGCAAGTTCGCTGCTCTTTTGTTTTTTCCCCAAAAATTGTCGTTCGGCCCAATTACTCCCGGCTCCCCAATCGCTCATTCGCGTACCTGACAGAATTTGTCGGAACTCCCAATTCACGACAATGCAGGGTTACGTTGTTCTTTCCATTTCACCTTAGAACCGGTCAGGAATGAACAACTTAGGGAACTCGGCCGTCTTCTGCTTTTGGCACGGCAAATGCCACTGAAATGTCAGCAAGATCTTCGGGGCAAATTTGATGCGAAAACAACACGGTTTTTCACTGATTGAGCTTCTGATCGTAGTGGCAATCATCCTGATCATTGCCGCGATCGCCATTCCGAATCTTCTGCGCGCCCGTATGGCGGCCAATGAGTCTTCTGCGGTCTCGTCCCTGCGCACCATCAACACGGGAGAGATCACCTACCAGAGCACCTATCCCACGGTGGGGTATGCTGCCGGTCTGGTGAATCTGGGAGGCCCTCTCGGTGCGGCTTGCGTCCCCAGCCAGGCAACCGCGTGCGTGATCGACTCGGTGCTGGCTAACAATGGCAACCCGGCTGGAAGCGGCAAGAGCGGGTATGGATTTACGACGGGTGTTGGAACGGTCGGGTCCGGGCTCAATGTCGGGTACACGATTCTGGCGACGCCTCTGATCCTCAACGAAACCGGTGTGCGCGCCTTTTGTGCCGAACAAGATGCGGTCGTGCGCGTCGATCCAGCCGGGGTGTGCTCCAACACTGAAGCCGGCATCCTGACTTTTAACCCTCTGAATCAGTAGCGCGAGAGGTTGGATTTGCAGGCGAAGTACCTCGGGGAGGGGTACAAAGCCACGGAGCAGCGAGCGAGAGTTCGCTGCTCTTTTCTTTTTCCTGGTGGCGGTCTCTTCCCAGCATGAATCCTGATTGTTCACTGCAAGAGTTCATCATTCGCAGCGTTCTTTGTGTGCCCCCACGAAAGTGGGGTCCGGACCCACACTTTTCGGCCGCTAAACCGCCTGGCGAACGGTTACAATACGCGTTGCGCCTTGCTGGGCGCGGAAAGTGGTCTGTTTCATCCAAACGGTAGGGTAAAGAATCCGGCTGAGAGTTGAGCCAGGATAATCGATGGCAGGCTGAAGAACATCCCAGGGAAAAAATGAAAAGACAAAAAGGTTTTTCACTGATCGAGTTGCTGATTGTGGTGGCGATCATCCTCATCATTGCCGCCATCGCCATTCCGAACCTTCTGCGGGCCCGCATGGCTGCCAACGAGTCATCTGCGGTTGCATCCGTCCGCACCATCACAACGGGAGAAATCACTTACCAGAGCACGTATCCGACCGTGGGCTATGCTGCGGCGCTCGTGAATCTGGGTGGCCCTCTCGGTGCGGCATGCATTCCCAGCCAGAACACGGGCTGCTTGATTGACTCAGTCCTGGCTAACGACGGGAATCCTGCCGGCAGTGGCAAGAGCGGTTACAGATTTGTCACTGGCGCAGGGTCGGTCGCAGGTGGGGTTAATATCGGCTACACGATTCAGGCCGCGCCCATCACTGTGAACCAAACCGGCATACGCGCCTTTTGCGCTGAAGAGGATGCTGTGATCCGGGTCGATCCCGCGGGCATCTGCTCGAATACTGAAGCTGGGATTCAGACTTTCAATCCACTCAATCAGTAATCCTCGAATCGCGATCTAAAAAGGCGGGAGCGGCGGATGAACATGCCGCTCCTGCTGGCTTTTCTTTCCCCAACCCATCTCCTCTCGGCGCCGCCCAAAGTTACTGGTTACCAAGGTTTCAGCCCTAACTTCCAAGTTGGTAAAACAACTGCAAGATAATTTGCGGCCCCACCCCCGCGTCCGAGGTCGATTCGCGTGCTTAGGAGAATTGAATGCGTTTCCATAAGGGATTCTCACTTATCGAACTTCTGATCGTGGTGGCGATCATTCTGATCATCGCTGCGATCGCAATTCCTAGCCTGTTGCAGGCCCGGATGTCAGCTCATGAATCGTCCGCCGCGGGGTGCTTGAGCGCGACGAGGAGTGCCGAGGCGGCTTATTACACGGCCTACCCCACTGTTGGTTATTCGCCCGACATTGCCTCGCTTGGAGGTCCGCCTCCCTGCACTCCGGCGGCAACCACGGCGTGTCTCATCGACAGCGGCCTGTCCTCAGCCACTCCTGGAAGCTCTGGCAAGGGCGGGGACTTTTTTCTGGCAACGGGGGTTATGACCGGAGGAGCCACGATCAACACGGCGTACGTCATCGGCGCAGCACCGATGGTCGTACATTCGAGCGGAAATCGTGATTTCTGCTCAACGAACGACGGCGTCCTGCGCTCACAGATGGGAAATCCTGGCGACGTGCCGGTGGCCAATCTCCCCGCTTGCATTGCGTTTCCGGTAGCTCAGTGATTTGAGGTGTAATTTTAAAATCAAACTGAGAATCGTCTCAGCCAAAGCAGTTTAAGGGTTGCCGCGCGGAATCTCGCCCTCTACGTCTTTGGGACAAGATGTGACCCTCGTAACCGATCTCAGGGTTCCGGGCGCCGTTTGATTGCTTATAATCTTCTCGAAGTCACACTCCAAACGTTCATTAAACAATGGCTGCTATCGAAATCCTCGGCCTGGAAAAGACCTACATGGTGGGCTTCTGGCGCAAACGCCCGAAGCGCGCTCTGCAGCCACTTCATCTCACGGTGGAAGACGGAGAAATCTTCGGCTTTCTGGGGCCCAACGGCGCCGGAAAAACGACAACTTTGAAGATGCTCATGGGATTAGTTTCTCCTACCGCCGGAACGGCCCGAATCCTGGGCAAGGACTGGACTGATCCGGAGGTTAAGGCACAGATTGGCTTTCTTCCGGAACAGCCGTACTTCTATGACTATTTGACCGCGCATGAACTGCTCAACTACTACGGCCAGCTTTCCGGGGTTCCTGCCAAAGAGCGAAAGAACCGTGTCGAGGAAGTCCTCCAGCGCGTGGGGCTGACTGACATCAAGGGCATACAGCTGCGCAAATTCTCGAAAGGCATGTTGCAGCGTGCCGGAATTGCACAGGCCATACTGCACAGCCCCAAGCTGGTTTTTTTGGATGAGCCGATGTCCGGGCTCGATCCTCTTGGCCGTCGCGCGGTTCGCGACCTCATTCTGCAATTGCAGCAAGAAGGAAAAACGGTCTTTTTCTCGACCCACATTCTTTCCGACGCCGAAGCTCTTTGTGATCGCGTGGCCATCATCAACAAAGGGGAGTTGCGCGGCGTGGGAGCGGTGGAAGAGCTAACCAAAGCGGTGCAAGGCAAGGTCGAAGTGGTCTGGCAAGGAACGCAAGTTCCTGGCTCGATGAAAGCTCTGGGCGGTGAATTCCATGTGACGGGCGAGACGGTACGTATCGTGATTTCGGAAAGCCAACAGGACGCGGCCATCGACGCACTTCGCCGGGAGCGCCTGCGTCTGATTTCCATTATCCCCGTCCGCACGTCGCTAGAATCTTACTTCGTTGAGAAATTGCAGCATTCTCAAACCACCGCGGGGACGTCGGCATGAACGCGCGTATCGCCCACATCGCTTCTAATACATTTCGCGAAGCCGTTCGCGACCGCGTTCTTTACAACCTGATTGCATTCGCCGTGCTGATCTCTGCAGCGGCTATTTTCATAGGACAGATCTCAATTGAAATCGAGCGGTTGGTGGTCATCAATCTCGGCCTGACCGCCGTGTCCCTGTTCGGCGTGGTCATCGCCATTTTCGTCGGGATCGGATTGGTCTCGAAGGAAATCGAAAAGCGCACGCTTTACACGGTGCTGTCGCGCCCGGTCCGGCGGTGGGAATTCATCGTCGGAAAGTTCTTTGGGCTGGCTGGAACGCTTGTCGTCAATACGTTCTTCATGGCGCTAGGAGTCTTCGGGGCCCTGCTCTATGTCGCTCACAGATTCTCCGGCGCCGACTCCTCGATTTTCATCGCTCTTTACTTCATCATTCTGCAATTCCTGATTATCTGCGCACTGGCGCTGCTGTTTTCATCGTTTTCGTCTCCCTTGCTGTCGGCAGTATTCGCCTTTTCGCTGTTCATCATCGGAAGCTTTGCAGATGACCTCCGCGGATTTGCCACGCTTGCCCATGGTCTGACACGTTGGGTTGCTACCGGCGCGGCGTACCTTGTCCCCAATTTCTCGGCCTTGAACGTGATCAGCACGGTCGCCCACCAGCAGCCGATCAGCTGGCAACTCGTTCTGCAGAATACGTTGTACACGCTGTTCTATACGGCAATGGCGTTGAGCGGAGCTGTTCTGATCTTCGACCGCAGGGATCTGAAATGAGTTCCCGGAAACGCACCACGGCGGTTGCCGGAATTTGCCTGGTTATCTCACTATTCGCCAGCGTAATCCTGCTGCAGAACATCGATCGAATTCGGCCCCGCGAGATCAATGACGATGCGCTGTTCATCAGTTCGCCGAAGATGTTGCAGCGCGCCAGCCTCGGCTTTAATGGCTTGATGGCTTGCGTCTACTGGACGCGCACGGTGCAATACTTCGGCCATCGTCATTACAATCGCGAACACACGTATAACGAACTTGCTCCTCTGCTCGAAATCACGGCGGCGCTCGATCCCCAACTTTTGCCCGCGTATCAGTTTGGCGCCAGCTTTCTTGCCCCAGCTCCTCCTAATGGGGCAGGCCAGCCGGAGCGTGCGGTTCAGTTGATGCGATACGGGATCGCCCACAATCCCGACAACTGGCGGCTGTACTATGATCTCGGGTTTGTGTACTACACGGAGCTTCACGACTTCAAAAAAGCCGGGGAAGTTTTCGACGAGGGTTCGAAAATTCCGGGTGCGCATCCCTTCATGAAGATCCTGGCTGCAGACATGGCTGAAAACGCGCAGGATTTCAACACCGCGCGACTCCTGTGGAGTGCCGCTTATGAGTCGAGCCTGGAATCGAATATCCGACAAAATGCTGTTGAGCACTTGCGATCGATCCAGGTCGATGAAGATGTGACCAACCTTCAGAACGCCGTTACTCGGTTTGTACAGGCGAATGGGCGGATCCCCACGAGCCTCTGGGAAGTCGTCAATGCCGAGCATCTACGTGGCATCCCGGTTGACCCGGACGGCAACCCGTATGAACTGTCACTGGATGGACAGGTACTTGTGGCGAACCCTGACGATTTTCTCTTCATCACAAAGGGCATGCCCGAGGGCTACAAACGCGGGGTCCCACGGTTTCACGCAAAAGGCTGATCACCACGAGTATCGTGTAGGAGCGGACGCATTCGTCCGCTCCGCGAGCGCAGCGAGCGTAGCCGCCATTGGAAATCTTTGACTGGAAATCGCGAATCGTAATCCGAGTTTTCTGGGACAATGTTTTCCGATGCCTTCGACAACCCGACCTGCAATCCTCTTTGCCGCCCGCAGGCATTGGAGTGATTGTGTTGGCCGTTCCGGTGTCTTTCGCGGTTCGTGGGAATTTGTCGCCGCGCTCTGGCAATTCCTTCGCGACTCCACACCTTCCCGATTGCGCTCACGCTTTGGCGACGCCGACTACGACTGGGATTACCGGGTGAATACGACCAGCGGGGCAGTTGGCTGGCGTGACCGCCTGCTCGGCGTTTTCCACTCGCCATATCAACCCACGGAACGTGAGCTGTTCCACGAGATGATGGACGCTCTCGCGCAACACACAAAGATCAATTTCAACGACTTCACATTCATCGATCTTGGCTCCGGCAAGGGACGAACTCTGCTGATGGCCTCGGACTATCCCTTTCGGCGCATTGTGGGAGTGGAACTCCTTCCATCTCTGAACGAGATCGCCCAGCAAAATGTGGCTCAGTATCACAGCGATTCGCAGAAATGTTCCGCGATAGAGTCCATCTGCGCCGACGCAACCACGTTTCCGCTACCGAACGGCGCCCTCGTAATCTTCCTGTTCAACCCATTTCCAGAATCAGGTCTGCGCCGCACTATCGCAAACCTGGAAAACTCTGTGGATGCACATCCTCGACCGGTGATTGTGGTCTACCACAATCCCCAACTGGAGGCTGTCTTGAACGAGACCGGCCGTCTGAAGCGGGTTATGGGAACGCACCAGTACTCCATCTTTGCCGCAACCTGAAACGTCAGAACGAGAATCCGATCCCGCCCGAGATAAGGTTGCTTTTCCAGTTGTAGAGGTTATTTGGATTCCCCAGATCGGGCACGAACTTGAAATAGCGGTTCTCGTATGTCGCTTTCGCGTACCATATGCCGAACGTGTACCCAACGCTTCCCTGGACAAAATAGCCGTGATCCAGACGCGGATTGGGGAGTGTGGTCGAAGAATGCCTGCGGAAACGCGGCGAAAACTCCGGTGCGCCCTGGACCTCAACCCATGCATGTTTATTGCTCAGGAAGTTATATCTGAGAACCAGCGGAAGTTCGAGCAACTCCATATCGTCGCGAGGAAAGAACTGATTGTTCACGAGGGAGGTGGGAAGAACGATCTTCCGGACCTGAACATTGAACCCGATGGAGAGGTCACGAGCCTTAAACCGCGGTCCTGCAAACAGCGCATACTCCCGAGCGTGATTGGCGGTATCGTTGGGCAAACGAATCTCGCCGCCAGCGACCAGGCTTGGGCCGCCTTGCTTTGCATTGCTCTTAAGGACGGTCATCTGCCCGTCAATGCCAAACTCTAAACCGCTGACTGAAGACAGTGAATCGAACTTGTCCGATGTCTGCCCAATATCAATTCCAAAGGTTCCTCGTTGACAATAGGCCGGGACCGAGACCAACACGACCAAACACACGCGCACCAGGTGCGTCTTGCAGCGCTTCATCCCTGCATTTCCTCCCTTTTGGGAAAAGTGAACGCTTCCGCAGATGCCAGACAGAGAGCGGCTAGTTCTTCAAACCTTCAATTCTATCTGTGAAACTTGATTCTATGTGTGGGATGCGGAAGAAGCGGGAATCGTTTTGTGTATGGCACACGAAACGATCTTATCCGATAAGGACCAGGTGCATGGTCCACCAGACGCAACTATGCCGGCTCGTCGAATCAGCCAGTCTTTTGAGGCTTGAGAACTACGATCCCTGCTTTTCCAAAACGAGTTCAGCTTTTTTCGCCGATACCTTTTCCTTGCGGTAGGCACGGGCAACGTCACCCAGCGACACCGGCTCAGAAACTGGGCCAAACTCCCACAACGGGCGCTCTCCCTGAGCGTAGGAGTATGTATCCGGCGCTCCGCCAACGAGTGGACGCTCACAAGCCATAGGAGTGAGCGAAGCATGCAGAGGATGATCCACGATCTGGATTGGGGTCACCTGATTCGACAGCGCCGAGGCTTGACCGAAGGCAGCGGCTGAACAAAGAATTACGGCTGACAAAAGTAGCGGCTTCATGGTTTTTTCCGTTCTAGTCCACCCATCAAGACAGCAGTCCGATTGCCAACGACAAGCCATTTATTTACTTAGCATTACAGTCAATTCTTTATGCACGGCGCAAGACTTTTCACACTCTCCAAGCCTTCACTTTTCCTCGAGTTGCTTGCTGTGCGCCCCTCGGTGTATGTTTCCGCTGACCGCCGCCCTTTGGAGTAGAGAATGCGCGCACTCGCCTTCGCAATTGGTAATGTCCGAGGCCATTTAAGATTCGCCGCCATGTCGGTTCTGGTCGCCTACGGTCTAGTTGGTTTTGTGCCAGCACAGACTGACTGCGCCGACGGAAACGGCGTTCTCGACAACGCTCCGCTTAAAGGGATGACAACCCAAGAGTTGATTCAGAAGTTTGCGGGACAGGAATCAAAGGTCAAAGAAGTACGGTCCCATTACACCTACACGCAAGATGTGCTGATACAGACGATGAACGGCACTGCGGTCGATGGCCAATCCCACGAAATCACCACGGTTTCATACGACGACAAGGGCAAGCGGATCGAGAGTGTGACCTTTGCCGAGGTATCCACGTTGCGCGGTGTGCAGATCTCGGCAAATGACATGGACGACGTTCGCCAATTCATGCCCTGGATACTGACCTCCGATCAATTGCCTGACTACAAAATCACCTACGCGGGCCAGCAGCACGTCGATGATCTCGACACCTACGTCTTCCACGTGGAGCCTGTGAAAGAGGAAAAAGACAGACGTTACTTCCAGGGACGAGTCTGGGTCGATAGTCGCGATCTACAGGTGGTGAAGCTATGCGGCAAAAGCGTACCCGAACAAATTCGGCGCAAGAAAAAAGATCCCATTGAGGTTCGTCCCACCTTTGTCGGTTACCGGCAGCTTACAGACGGATATTGGTTGCCCGCGTATGCGCGGGTGGATGACACGCTTCATTTCGGAGTGCAATCAATTCACTTGCGCGAGATTGTCAAGTTCAAGGACTATAAGCGGCGAGAACCCTCTGCCGCTGCGGTATCAAAACCATAAAGGCAGGTCCTGCCGGGAAATCAGAACAGCACTTGAACCATGATTTCAGGTATGCTGTACTGCACCTATGGCTGAAGAGAAAGAAAAAAACCGGGCTAAAGATATCATCCTCTGGATCATCACCGTCGCCTTGGTGGCTCTGGCGATCTTCTGGTACCAGAAACCGAAATAGTATTGGCGGAGATCGTTTGCTTTGCTCGTGATCCCTTCCAACCCGCTGTGGGCTACGTTCCCAATCCCCGCCCCACGGCGCACTAGTTCTTGCAAGTTCCTTCCCATTACCCTTGCCGATTTGAACCGGTAGTTCTAATACTCAAACGCTGTTTACAAAAACAGAACAAAACACAAATTTAAAACATTTGCACATGCACTGGCGTTCTACTCTGCACTAGTTAAAGTCTGCACCGGGCCTGAGCTGGGAACTGGATCTTCTGCCGATCCAACTGGGTCTCATCCCCGCCGGGTTCGCCTGCTTCGTTCAGAACGAAACTCCCAAGGAGAAAACTCAAACTATGACTCGAAGAAGTTATGCCTCCCTCACTCTGACCGCACTGTGTCTGCTGACCTGCCTGAGTCTGATCGGAACCGCGGTTGCCCAAGACGCGCCAGTGGAGAAGCCCCGTGCGAGGTATGCGGTCATGCCTCCGCACTTGCATCCGGCAATCGCTCCTCCGCCGGCTTCACTGCAGAGTTGGAACGGTTCGTTCACCTATAACGGAAGCAAGTACAGCTACAACATGGTGGGCACGGCGCCATCCGCAAATACCACGGCGACCGTCACCACCTACATCATTCCCGTCAAGATAACGATCACGAATCGGAACGGGACGAAAACCACGTTCGATCCGTCCCACGTGCTTTCGAACGGGAACACGGTGACCAACAACACGCTGCATTCCCCACTTTTCGATGCGACGACTACCTATGTTCAGGGCGGTGTCAATGTCGGAACCACTCAATACATCGATGCCTTCCAGCGCGCGAACTTCTGGGGCACAGTCTCCTCCCATCCGAACTCACACCTGCTCCTGAGTACGACCGTGCTGGCGGAGCAAAGTCTCAGCCCATCGCGAACCTATGGCAAGACGGGCAGCCCGTTTGGGTTCACCGCTGCAGAAGTGGATATCAACTGGTTTGACTCACAGATTCCAACGCTGATCACGAAATTGGGGATCCAGCCCAACCAGTTCCCCATCTTCCTGCTTTACAACACGTATCTCACGCAAGGCGGCTGCTGCATCGGCGGATATCACAGCTCAGAGGGCAGCGTCAGCAACCCGCAGTCCTACGCCGAGGCGACCTACGTCGATCACGTCGGCGCGTTCTCGCAGGATGTCTCCGCGCTGTCACATGAAATCGGCGAGTGGGCTGACGATCCACTCACCGTAAACTTCAATGGCAATAACACACCCTGCGGCATTCTCGAGGTCGGTGATCCAGAAGAGGGCTTCTCGAACTTCGGAGCATTCCCCTACGTGCTGCACGGGTTCACCTACAACCTCCAGGACCTGGTCACGCTTCCCTATTTCGGCGCCCCGGCCACCACGTCTGTAAATCACTGGTTCAGCTTCCAGGGAAATTCCTCGCTGTTCGTGTGTTCGAACGGATCATAGGTCGTTGTTGGTCCCTTGTCGCATGCCCGCCTCGTAAGGGGCGGGCTTTTTGATGCGCGAGGGCGAGCTCGGGCTTCCATCTTCCACACTAGGGGTTTCTGCCTGCCATCGGGTAATATACTTCGGCTGCACCATGAACCTCGCTGGCGGCGCGTCTGCGCTCGCTTTCGTTCATCGATGAATCGCGAATATCACAAAGGCTACAGCCAGGAACTGCACCGCGATATGGAAGCCCTCGTCTTCGGGCATGGCGGGATGCCTCTACTCGTCTTCCCCACCTCCATGGGAAAGTTCTTTGAATACGAGGACCGCGGCATGATCGCCACCCTTGCGCCCAAGATCGAGCGCGGAGAGCTCCAGGTATTCTGCCCTGATGCGGTCGATACCGAAAGCTGGTACAACAAGGGCGTGCATCCGCGAGTGCGGGTCATGCGCCATCTGCAGTATGAGCGCTACCTGCTGCACGAATTCCTGCCGTTTCTCCGCTGGAAGAATCAGGCATCGCAATTGGGTGTGACAGGCTGCAGCTTCGGCGGGTACCATTGCGTCAATTTCGCGTTGAAGCATCCTGACGTCGTAACCCATTGCGTGAGCATGAGCGGCGCATTCGACATCCATCAGTTTCTGGATGGTTACTACGATGACGACTGCTACTTCAACAATCCTCCGGATTTCATCCCCAATCTGACCGACGACTGGTTTCTGAGTCGATACCGGAAGATGAAAATTGTGCTCGGTTCGGCGGATTGGGATATTTGTCTGGATCAGAATGTGAAGTTCTCGGCGAGCCTGAACGGGAAAGCGATTCCGCATTGGTTGGACATCTGGAATGACAATTCCAAGCATGACTGGCCCTTGTGGCTGAGGATGGCGGGGAAGTACTTCTAAAGCTATTCGTAGAGACGTAGCTTGCTACGTCTTTCTTGCTTGTGGTTAGAGAGACGTTGCAAGCAACTTCTCTACGGAGTGAGCTATGAAAAAGATTGGCCTTCTGTTTGGAATGGAGAACTCCTTCCCGCCCGCGGTGGTGGAGAAGATCAATTCGATGAACGTCGCTGGCATCACGGCCGAGTTCGTGAAAATCGGCGGCATCCGCATGGACGAACCCAAAACATACGATGTCATCATTGACCGTATTTCACAGGACATCCAGTTCTATCGTGCCTATCTGAAGAATGCGGTTCTGCATGGGACGATCGTTGTAAACAATCCGTTCTGGTGGACCGCCGACGACAAGTTCTTCAACTACTCGCTCGCGCACAAGATGGGCGTCGCGATCCCGCCGACGGTGATCCTGCCTCACAATAAACATCCCGAAGGCACCACTGAGCAGTCGATGCGCAACCTGATCTTTCCCCTGAACTGGCAGGAAATCTTCGACTATGTCGGCTTCCCTGCTTTCCTCAAACCCTATTCCGGCGGTGGGTGGAAGCACGTTTACAAAGTACACACACCGGAGGAGTTCTTCCATCACTACAACCAGACTGGCGACCTGTGCATGACCTTGCAACACGGTGTCGAGTTCGACGAATACTATCGCTGCTATGTGGTGGGACAGGAAAAAGTCCACATCATGAAGTACGACCCCAAGGCGCCTCATCATGAGCGCTATGTGAAGGGAAATCCACCGCCCTCTTCACCGGCTTTGCGCGATCGCATCGAGAAAGATTCGCTAGCCTTGTGTCGTGCGTTGGGCTATGACCTTAATACGGTCGAGTTCGCGGTAGAAAATGGCGTGCCCTACGCGATCGACTTCCTGAATCCCGCTCCGGATGCGGAAATTACGTCCGTCGGTCAGGAGAATTTTGACTGGATCGTGGATGCCGTGGCAGAGATGGCCGTCAAAATGGCTGAGAGCGGGATCAGTCCAGTGAAGGAATTGCGATGGGCGGGATTTCTTGCGGGCAACGTTTCAGAACGATCACCTAAAGCGAAATCCAAGTAGCTTCGCTGCATGTTAGCGTTCAGCAAAGAAAGCGCACTTCGATTTGACTGGGCACTCCAAGCACTTTGGGTTCGTTCGTTTACAGGTTTGCTGACCGTGGGTTTTCAGCAACAGGTAGGCTCGTATGCGGGAGTCAGATTTCTCCGGGACGTCAGCTGCGATGGCACGCTGGGCCTCGCGATAGCTGGCTGAGTAATTCTCTCCCTCCGGCCCCTGCAAGATCCGTATCAGCGCGTGGATGCAATTCGAGGGTACTGCAGCTAGGGGCGCAATTCCGGCAAAGAGGAGAATACGATCGGCCCCCGGATCGGCGATTCCGGGAAAACTCTTCAGAGTCTTACGCACTTTTGCGAGTGGTCCAGTTAAAGCTGAGCGCAGGTCGCCGCCGAACTCATCTTGGACCCGCATCGCAATTTCCTTCAGGCGTTGGGCGCGCAACTCAGGGACCATGCCTCCGGCCTTGAGCGCATCCGCGATTTTTGCCGGACTAGCGGCAAGCAGTCGGTGCGGTTCGATCCCAACCTGCTGCTGCAAGTTCTTCCAACCCTTTTCGCAGGCCGCATCGCTTGCCGGATACCCGCAATGCCACCACACAAGAAACTCGTACGGGTCAACCGGGAAGGCAGGCTCCTGCGGGCCGTAGAACTTCTCCAGCCGGTCCAGAAGGTCAAGAACGGACATTCGAGGTTGAGCCACTGCGGACGAGATGTTACTTTGGGTCTCTTTGGAGTGCAAGCTATGCCGAGCACTCGTCCCGAAACAGATCGCTAGAAAGGGCTACCGCAATGAAATCTGGTGCCGCCGCTAAGACGGTCGATGAATATCTAGCCAACACGCCGGAGCCAGCCCGCACCACCCTGAAACACATTCGCGCCGTGATTAAATCCGTCGTGCCAAAAGACACGACCGAGGTGATCAGCTATCGCATTCCAATGTTCAAATATAAAGGGATGCTTGTCGGCTATGCCGCCTTCGCCAAGCATTGCAGCCTGTTCCCGACAGGTTCTGGCGTTATCGAGAAGTTTGCAAAGGATCTGAAATCCTACCGCACATCAAGGGGCACGATTCAATTCCCGTCTGACAAACCTCTCCCCGACGCCTTGCTGAAGAAAATCGTGAAGCAACGGGTCAAGGAAAACCGGGAGTGGGACTGATGGATTCCGCTAATGATGCCTTTTGGTCGTTGCTATAATGTTGTGGCCTAGTCTCCCCTGTCTACCCATGATGGGGTATTCGGATGCAACGCACATCCTGAATGGAACGCGGGCACCAGCGCCCGTCACACTTTCTTATGTTGCCGACGTTCACTATCGGAATCGAAGAAGAGTACCAGACCATAGATCCGGTCACCCGCGACCTGCGCTCGCACATTCACGCCGAGATTCTGGAGAAGGGCAAGATGATTCTTCAGGAGCGTGTGAAGGCGGAGATGCATCAGTCCGTGGTCGAGGTCGGCACGAGCGTCTGCAAGAACATTAAAGAGGCGAGGGCGGAGTTATACACGCTGCGCCGAAATATTATCCGCCTGGCGGGGGAGAATGGCCTGAAGTTGGCGTCGGTGGCGACACATCCATTTTCCGATTGGCGCACGCAGGAGATTCACCCCGACGAGCGATACAAGAACATCATTGAGGATATGCAACTGGTGGCACGGGCCAACTTGATCTTCGGCCTGCATGTCCACATCGGAATCGAAGACCGCGAGACCGCGATTCACATGATGAATCATGCGCGCTACTTCTTGCCGCACATCCTCGCGCTTTCGACGAATTCGCCTTTCTGGCTGGGAATGAACACCGGCCTGAAATCCTATCGCTGCAAAGTGTTTGACAAGTTTCCACGCACCAACATTCCCGACTATTTTCCTAGCTGGGGCGAGTACGAGAATTTCATCAAACTGCTGATCAAGACCAACTGCATCGATAACGCCAAAAAGATCTGGTGGGACATCCGGCCACATCCATTCTTCAACACCATCGAGTTCCGCGTCTGCGATATCCCGATGCGCGCGGACGAAACCATCGCCATTGCCGCCCTGATTCAGGCCACGGTAGCCAAACTTTACAAGCTTTATACGGCGAATCAGGGATTCCGTCTCTATCGCCGCGCCCTGATCATGGAAAACAAATGGCGCGCCGCTCGCTATGGACTCGACGGCAAGCTGATCGATTTCGGCAAGCAAAAAGAAGTTCCAGCTCGCGACCTGGTGAATGAATACCTGGAATTCGTAGACGATGTGGTGGATGAATTGGATTCGCGCGCGGAACTCGAATATATACACAAGATTCTCGAGACCGGCAGCGGGGCCGACCGGCAATTGCGAATCTTCGAGCAAACCGGAGATCTGAAAAAAGTAGTCGATTACATCATTGGAGAGACGGAAGCCGGTCTGGCAGAAAGCGAAGAACCGGCAGCCGTGACGAAAGCAGGGTAATGAGCACTTCTGTACGTCCAAATCACATCAATCTGAACCAACTTCCTTTTGACCCCGAATTCACTCCCGGGGCCCGTAATGCTGTGAATGTCTGTCTGCGGATTCAGCCCACCGAGCGCGTCTGCGTCATCACCGATGAGGCGACGCTGGAGATCGCGGCCGCAATCGTGGCAGAACTCGAGAAGGTTGGCGCACCATATCACGCATGGGTGATGGAGGAACTGGCAGACCGTCCGCTCAGGGACCTGCCCCGCGAGATTCTTGACGACCTCGAACAGAGCCAGGTGTCGATCTTTGCAGTACAGGCGCAGCGCAATGAGTTGCGTTCGCGCATTCAGATGACTGACGTTGTGAACCGGCGCAAAATCCGTCACGCGCACATGGTCAACATCAACCGCCAGATCATGCTGGAAGGCATGCGTGCCGATTTTCAGCGTGTGGATCGCTTGAGCCAAAAAGTTGTCGAGATGGTGCGCAAGGCCTCGAAAATTCGCGCCACGACCGCCGCCGGCACCGATCTCACAGCCGATTTGAATCCGAACTATAAGTGGCTGAAGACGAGCGGCATTATTTCCCCGGAAAAGTGGGGGAACCTTCCCGGCGGCGAGATCTTCACGACCCCCGGAGAAGTGAATGGGACCTTCGTGATCGACGGAGTTGTCGGCGATTATCTCTGCGCAAAGTTCGGCAACTTGCGGGAGATGCCGCTCACGATTCGCATGAAGGGCAACCGCCTGACCGAAGCCCACTCCGAGAATCGAGAACTGCAAGACGACTTCTGGAAGTACACGCACACCGATGCCAACAGTGATCGCGTGGGTGAGTTTGCCATCGGCACGAACATCGATCTGAAAGATGTGATTGGCCAGATTTTGCAGGATGAGAAGTATCCCGGCGTTCACATCGCGTTCGGAAATCCCTACGGCGCTCACACCGGCGCGGATTGGGATTCGACCACGCACATCGACGTAGTCGGGCGGAAGTTCAACATATGGGTCGATGACCAGCAGATCATGCGCGAGGGGAAGTTCTTGGTGGAGGCTTAAATTCTTGCCTGTTGCGGGTCGCAAGGACACTTCTGCCTCGAAACTGCTGCAAAGGGCTTATACGGCCTTCAATGCCCGCGACATCGACGGCGCATTGGCGACGATGAGCCCTGACGTTGTATGGCCCAATGGCATGGAAGGCGGCACGGTCCAAGGTCATGAGGGCGTCCGCGCTTACTGGACCCGCCAGTGGGGCATGATTAATCCGCACGTCGAGCCGGTCAGCTTCCGTGAAGATGAAAATGGACGAATCGCGGTCAGCGTTCATCAGGTCGTCCGGGATCTGTCGGGCAATGTGCTGCTCGATCGCATGGTCGAGCACGTCTACACCCTGAGAGATGGACTCATCCAAAGCATGGACATTCGCGAGTAACCCGTTCCATACTGCCTCCCTATGATTCCCGCGCTGCGCCAGCAGTTCAATCACAACTTTACCCCGGAGAAATACCAGACGTTTCTACGGCGCATTGACGATTCATGCGGGACCCACGTGCAGTTCCGTCTCTCAGAGACGCCGTGCTTCTTCCCGAAGGAATTGATCGACTGCATGGCGCGCGATGGCGAGGCCTTGATCCGGCAACTGGTCGACAACCCGGAATATCGAGCAAAGTCCGACGAGGCCGTTCCCCCGGAGTTTAACGTTCCGAATGAAGCTCCTCATCCGATGTTCGTGCAGGTTGATTTCGGATTAGTACGCGATGCTGACGGCCAATTGCACCCCAAGCTTGTCGAACTGCAGGCCTTCCCTTCCCTTTACTCCTACCAGGGACCATTGGCAGAAGCTTACATCGACGTCTACGGTTTGAAGCCGGACTTCGGGCGCCCGAAGTACTTGTTGAGCGAACTCGAAACCAACTCGTACCGCGAACTTCTTCGGAGCGCCATCGTGGGCTCGCACGATCCGGAGAATGTGATCTTGATGGAAATCGATCCAGTCCATCAGAAGACGCTTCCTGATTTCCTCCTCACCGAAAAAATGTTGGGCGTGCGTGCTGTCGATATTGCGGACATCAAAAAGGAAGAATCGCGTCTCTATTACGAGCGCGAAGGCAAGCGCATTCCCATCCATCGGATCTATAACCGTGCCATCGTCGACGAACTAGAACGCAAGAAGGTGAAGCTGGCTTTCGACTGGCGCGACGATCTCAACGTCGAGTGGGCTGGACATCCCAACTGGTATTTCCGCATCAGCAAATTCTCGATTCCGTATCTGCAACATGAGTCCGTGCCAAAAACCTGGTTCCTCGACCAACTCAAAGCAATCCCTTCTGATCTCGAAAATTACGCCCTGAAACCGCTCTATTCGTTCGCAGGTCTAGGCGTGGTAATTGCACCGAAGAAAGAAGACATTGCGGCAATTCCAGCGGACAAGCGTCCCTACTTCATCCTGCAAGAACGCCTGAGTTTCGAACCGGTGATCGAAACTCCGTTCGGCGGCACGAAGGCAGAGGTTCGAGTGATGTATATCTGGCTGGATGAGCTTAAGCCGGTGATGACGATTATCCGCATGGGCCGCGGACTCATGATGGGCGTCGATCACAATAAGAACATGGAATGGGTCGGGGCTTCGGCTGGCTTGTATGTGGAATGAACACGCCTAACCCGTTAACCACGAAGGACACGAAGGCACACGAAGGCACACGAAGGAAAACCATTCTGGAAACCCATCGTGCAACTTCGTGTCCTTTGTGGTTGATGACTTACAGCGCGAACTTCCGATTCCACGGAACATCACTTTAGCTTCACAAACAGCAGCACGAAAATCGCCCAGATTCCCACGGTCATCGGAAACTGCACCACAGCAGTGTCCCGAATCAGGCCGCCTCTCGGCAATGCGAATGTCAGCAACATCATGGCCAGAGCAGTCAGGACTCCAACAAGAAACTTGCCTTTGGCATTCATTTCTCTCGACCCTTGCCTTTCTTCCCGCCCCGCGAAAGAGTTGCAGTTCAGATAGCTGGCGATTGTACACCTGTTTTCGTGTTGTCGATGCTCGCCGCTTCCAGACGCCGGCTCGCCAGAATTCCCCCGGCAAGCAGAACCACTGCCAACACCACAGCGACAGCGATCCATCCCCAATGCTGCATCGGATGCCGCAGCACCCGCAGGAAGTGGCGCCCGTAATGGCCGGCGACGAAGGCGATCGTGAAGTATCTTGCTCCCCGGCAAACCGTGACGATCGCTAGAAATCGTCCTAGCGGATAATCCCCCGCACCTGCAGCCGCGAAAAACAACGAGGTCGGAGAGGGCAGCGGAATCGCCGTGGAAGCAATCAACGTTCCCGTGCCCCAATGCTGAAACAACTTCAGAAACTTCGAGAGCTTGCCGTGCTTGAATTTACTGTCCAGGTAAGCCGAGCCAGCCGTTCTTGCGAGACGGAAAGTCAGATATGCACCCACGACCGATCCGGCGGTCGCCGCAGCCGCATATTCCCACCACAACGGGCGGTGACTTGCCGCAAGTACAGCCGTGAGGATATCGGGACCACCAAATGTGGGGATCGGCGAGCTATCGAGAATCGCCAGGAAGAAAAGACCCGCCGCTCCCAGATGCCGCAACGTTGTGAGCAGCGTCGGATGGCCGCGTGGTTTACGGAGCGGGGCGAGCAGGCTCAGCATGCCTGCAATATATCAATTCCCCTGGAAGTCGCAGTGAAGTCTAACGGATCTTTTGCACGATCGTGGTCTCGAGTTCCCTGCCGTTGGGCCGCTTCACGTACATCTTGTCGCCTTTCAGCCGGACGAAGACCGAAGAACCGACGCCGATCTCCCCCGGGACGTAGCCGTCCGCCGAGTCTGGGCAATACTCCCCCACATATTGCGATCCATTGACCCTGATCATAATGGCCGCGCGCCGGTTCCCCTTCTCAGCCTGCTCCCGGATCTCCCGCTCTGCTTGTGTCCAGTTCTCCACGTCACGGCCTGGAATCCGTCCGCTTTGAACGTAAATTTCTTCCGCACGGCGACGGGTCGCTTCATGTAGATCTGGCGCCAAAACAGAAGTCGGCGAGTCGCTTAAGAGGTCAGTTTCCACGGTGAGACGCTCCTTGCTGGACCCTTTTTCGCTGAAAGCTGGTGTCCAATCTCATGTTAGTCCCTCCAAACCATGCTAGCGTCTCCTTGCATCAAACCAACGGACATAGCGGAAGCCAATTTCAGGAAAGTTCAACCGGCGTTCCAAACAGGGACCATTCGCCCAAGCCTAACCGTTCTCATGTCTTGCAAGCGCAATCGAACATGGCAGTTGACCGGAATGGGCGAGCGGCCTACCATTACCGCGACCAACGCCGGGCAGCGTCCAGCGCTCATATGATCGGCCAGCAAGTATCCCACTACCGCATCCTCGGCAAGCTCGGGGGAGGAGGTATGGGTGTGGTTTATGAGGCCGAGGACCTGAAACTCGGGCGGCACGTCGCCCTGAAATTCATCCCCGAAAATCTCGCCGGCGACCCTAAATCGCTGGAGCGATTCACTCGCGAGGCCAGGGCCGCTTCCCTACTCAATCACCCCAACATCTGTACGATTCACGGCATAGAAGACAACAACGGCCATCCTTTCATCGTGATGGAAAGGCTCGAGGGCGAAAGCCTAAAGCAGACCATCGCTGGCCACGCCGTGCCGATCGACAAGGTGCTTGACGTGGGCGTCCAGGTGGCCGACGCCCTGATGGCATCGCACGCTAAGAACATCGTCCACCGCGACATCAAACCGGCGAACATCTTTCTGACTCCGACTGGCCAGGTCAAAGTACTCGACTTCGGGCTGGCCAAACTTGTCCATAATCTCGGAACTGAAGACGATGCCGGCGCCGATAATTCACTGACTGCGATCGGCGTCATCCCGGGAACCGCCGTCTACATGTCGCCAGAGCAGGCTCGCAGCGAGACGGTTGACGCCCGCAGCGACCTGTTCTCCTTCGGCGTCGTGCTCTACGAGATGTGCACGGGTAAGAAACCCTTCACCGGCGCCAATTCGCTGGTCACCCTCGATGCCGTGTTGCACGCTAAGCCTACACCTCCGCGCGATTTGAATCCGAAGATTCCTATCGAACTGGAAGGCATCATCGGCAAGGCGATGGAGAAGAACCGCAACCATCGTTACCAGAGCGCCGCCGAGATGAAATCGGATTTGGCGTTGTTGAAGCGTGAATCCGAATCAGGCCAGGTAAAGAGCGGAACCAATACTGCAAGGTTGCGCGCCGCGACGAAGACCTTCGGCCGCAACACACGGCTACAAACCTATCTGCTGATTGGAACCGCGGCCCTGCTCTTGACGGTGCTAACGGCGGTGGGCGCCTGGTGGTACAAGCATCGTGAACTAGCCAACGCGGAGCAGCGAAATGCCATTGCGGTTCTACCCTTGCAAAACATGAATGGCGATTTCAACGTTGATTATCTCCGATTTGCTCTAGCCGACGAATTAACTAGCGTGCTGACATATTCTCGGACGCTCGAGGTTCGCCCCTCTTCGGTGACTCGGAAGTATGTCGCAATTGACCTCGATCCGAAGAAGGTCGGGCAGGAGATGCGGGTAGGGAGGATACTTACTGGGTCCTTCCGCAAGCAAGGCGACCAGTTACTGGTCACCTTGGAGGCTATTGACGTACCCACGGACCGACTGCTGTGGCAAACGACCGTCACCGAAAAAACCGACAACTTGATTGGCTTGCAGGAGCAATTGACCACTCAGGTCCAGCATGGTTTGTTGCCAATTTTGGGCGGCGCAGGAGGCGCTGTCGAAGCCGCTGCCTCTCGCCCCAAGAACCAGCAGGCCTATGACTTTTATCTGCGCAGCGTTGCCGTCCCCCACGACCCGGCGCCCAACAAAGAAGCGATCAAGATGCTGGAGTGGGCCGTCGGGATCGATCCAACCTACGCGCCCGCGTGGGAAGCTTTGGGCCAGCGGTACTACTTCGATTCAACCTACGGCGGAGGCGGCGAGGAGATGTTCCAGCGCTCGAATTCAGCCTATGAGCGCGCGATCTCGCTGGACCCGAACCGAGTCATGGCCGCCAGCAGCCTGATCACCAACCGCGTCGAGCGCGGTGAACTCGGGCGCGCATACGACGCCGCCACCGATCTCGTGAGGCGGCGCCCACAAAGCGCCGATGCTCACTTCGCGCTGGCGTACGTCCTCCGCTATGCCGGCATCCTCGACAAATCGACTCAGGAATGCAATGCCGCCCGGCAACTCGATCCTGGCAACTTCTTCTTCCGCTCGTGCGCATGGTCATTCCTCGAAATGGGTAAAACCGATCGCGCCATGGATTTCGTCCATCTCGATGCGGGATCGGAATGGGCCGCATGGGTCACGCCCTACATCTATTTGGCGGAGGGCAATGTGTCCGAAGCGCACAACGCCGCCAAGAACATGGGCAAAGCCGCCTCGTATCATCGTGAGTTGATGGAGGCCTGCACCGCGACGCCTCGTCCCCCGGATCTCGCGAAAATTGTCCGCGATAACGAATCGTCGGTGATGATCGAGCCTGATGCCGAGAATTGGTACCACGTCGGGGCGCTGATGGCAGCCTGCGGTCAGAGCGAACCGGCGCTGCGTCTTTTGAAAGCCGCCGTGCAGCAGAACTACTGCGGCTACGGGGCACTGTTAGACGATCCCCTGCTCAAGGACCTACGCAAGGAGACAGCGTTCAACCAGGTGCTTACACAGGCTGGCAATTGCCAGGCGATGTTGAAGGAAGGCCGCCAGTAAGCCTTTTCAAATGGCAAACTTCACCCGACGGGCGCTTCTTCAGTCCTCAGCCATAGGATTGGCCGTGTCCTGCATTCCGTTGGAAGCGGCCGTGTCATCCGAGATCACCCGCAAGGGGCGCATTCGCCAGTCCGTCTGTCAGTGGTGCTACCGGCAAATGTCGATCGACCAGCTGGCGCAGTCCGCGGCGAGCATCGGCCTGCAAGGGGTCGATCTGTTGCAACCGGACGACTATGAAGTCCCGCGCCGCTACGGCCTGGTTTGCACAATGGGATATGCGGGCGGCGGAGAGATTAACAAAGCTCTGAACCGCACTGAGAATCACCCCGCGATTGAGCAGGCTTTTCGCGCGAACATTCCGCGGGCCGCCAAGGCAGGCGTTCCCAATGTCATTACGTTCTCAGGGAACCGCGCCGGTCTATCGGATGATGAGGGCGCGCGCAACACGATCGCCGGGCTGAACCGCCTCAAGAAGATTGCGGAAGATCACGGCGTGACCATCTGCCTGGAACTGCTCAACAGCAAGCGGGATCACCACGATTACATGTGCGATCACACCTCCTGGGGGGCGCACGTGGCGCAGGAAGTCAACTCGCCGAACGTGAAGCTGCTTTATGACATCTACCATATGCAGATCATGGAAGGCGATCTGATCGAGACAATCCGCGGCAACATTCAGTGGATTGGACACTTTCATACCGGCGGCGTTCCCGGCCGCCATGAATTGAACGGCACCCAGGAAATTCAATGGGACGCGGTGATGCGAGCCATTGCCGACTCGGGCTTCCGAGGGTACGTCGCTCACGAATTCATCCCCACAGGAGATCCGCTGGCATCGCTGAAAAGCGCTGCCGATTTGTGCGACGTCTGAGTCACCCCGCTAACCGCTTCTTTCCCGGCGAGTCTAAGGAAATGTGACAATCCAGCGGAAAGAATTTGCGTCGGAGCGGGGGTAGGCCCCATCCTTGTAACGTGAGACATTTCGGACCCGTCAGCCTGCTGCGGCGATCTCCCCGCGGCGTTCCTACCAATTTTCACTGCCTGCACCTTTCCGGGCTCAAACTCGTTTGCCTGCTTGTCCTCTTCGCTCTGACCGCGCCCGCACAGGCTCCGTCAACTGCAAGCGGCAAGCAGAATGGACAACGTTCCTCCTCTGCCTTGGCGATCGCTGAGAGATTCGCGGAGCCTCCCAGTCTGCTGTATCAAGGTGTGCCCGCCGACATCCCTCAGGACGAAGGTGTTGCAGGTCTACGACTCGAGCTTTTGCGCCTGGGCACCACTGCCCGGCTGATGCAGGTGGTGGCGCATCCGGACGACGAAGACGGCGGCCTGCTGACCCTGCAGGCCCGCGGTCATGGAGTTACCACACTGCTGATGACGTTGAATCGCGGCGAGGGCGGCCAAAACAAGATCGGCAGCAACCTGTCCGACGTTCTCGGCGTTCTGCGAACCGAAGAACTTCTCGCCTCAGACCAGCATTACGGTGTGCAAGACCGATTCTCGCGCGTCGCCGATTTCGGATTCTCGAAGAACCCTGAAGAGACTTTCGCCAAATGGGGTGGCCACGACGTCGCACTTGCAGACATGGTTCGCGTCATTCGGACGTTTCGCCCCGACGTTCTCGTCGCACGTTTCTCCGGCACTGAACGCGATGGTCATGGAAACCACCAGGCATCAGGTGTTCTGACGAAAGAAGCGTTTCATGCAGCAGCCGATCCCAAGCGTTTTCCCGAACAGATCGCGCAAGGCTTGGAGCCGTGGCAGCCCAAGAAGCTCTACATCGGCAACGTCTGCCCGTGGGGTTCCGCAACATGCCCGGACCCAGACTGGACCGTTAAATTCAACACGGGCCAACGCAACTCAGAACTGGCGATGTCCTACGTTCAGTTCGCGATGAAGGGCCTGCGGCATCAGCTTTCACAAGGCGCAGCCAACTGGACCATCGATGACGGCGACCGGTTCACCTTCTACCGACGCGTGGACTCCGTCTTGCCTGAGCAGAAAGCTGGCCACGAGCAGGATTTCTTCGATGGCATCGACGCTTCATGGCAGGCGCTTGCCGCGCGATTCGACATATCCGAAGCCAAATTACCAGGGTTTCGATCCCAACTAGCAGAAATCGCAAAGCTGGTTGCCGACGCATCGAAGGTAGCCGGCGGGAGCGATCCGTCACTCGCAGCTCAGCCTCTTACGAAACTTGTCACACAATTGACCAAGTTGAGCGGCCAAATCAACGGCAGCAGCTTGCCCCCTGCCACGAAGCTCGATTTGCTGACCCGCTTCGCCGAGAAACAGCAGCAAGCCGAAACGGCTCTGAATCTAGCTCTTGGAGTCACGCTCACCGCCAACGTCTCCTCCAACGAGGGTCTCAAGTCAGGCATTCCCAAAGAAGACGACGCGCTGACCACCGTCTCTCCCGGGCAGGAATTCATGGTCGGGGTGACTCTGCACAACGGCTCGAAGCTACCCTTGACGATCGATCACATCAAGCTCGAAGTGCCTGCGCGCTGGAATACGATTGACGGCAAAACCCGCCCCGAGACTATCGCCCCCGGCAAAGACCTTCACGCCGACTTCCGCCTGCGCGTGCCGAAAGACACGCCCTACACGCGTCCGTACTGGCATCGCGATGATCCCGATACCGACAGCATCCATCACGTGGACAATGAGGAATACGCGACACTTCCCTTTCCGCCACCTTCCCTGCGCGCGCGCATCGAATATTCCGCAGGGGACACGAAGGAAGGTCGCCTACGGAATGGCATTGCTGTGCCCGTAGTGACTCCGTTCGTTGACGAAGCTGGCCAACTGCGGTCGCGCCCATTGGCCGTAGTACCTGCTGTTTCTGTGGCGCTTGAGCCCGGCACGCAGGTGATCTCCACACATAATGGAAAAACCACCACTGTTACTGTCGGTATGACCAGCGATCTCACTCACAAAATCAATGGTAATTTACGCTTGGAACTGCCAGATGGTTGGCGCTCCGAGCCCGCGCAAGCTCCGGTGAGTTTGACGCATCGCGGAGAAAAGCAGGAAATCGAGTTCAAAGTCTTCCCCGCCGGGTTGCAGCAGCAAGGCCGCGCCACCATCCGCGCAGTGCTCGAATCGGAGGGCGAGAAGTACAGCGAGGGCTATACCCTCGTCGCGCGCGAGGACCTCGGCAGCTTCTACTATTATCAGCCGGCACGCCAGCGGGTCAGCATCGTCGATGTGCAGGTTCCCCACGATCTGAAAGTCGGATACATCATGGGCGCGGGCGACGACATTCCAACCATGCTTAAACAGGTTGGGATGAATGTCACCCTGATTCCTGCCGAGCATCTGGCGACAGAAGACCTTGGCAAGTTTGGAACGATTGTCCTCGGCATCCGCGCCTACGACACGCAGAAAGATGTCATTACGAATAACAAGAAATTGCTCGACTTCGTCGAAGCCGGCGGGACACTAGTCGTGCAATACAACACCACTGCCGGAGACTTCAGTGGCAAATTCGCGCCGTATCCCGCGGACTTGAGCCGCGCTCGCGTGTCGGTCGAAGATGCTCCCATCGACATCCTTGCACCGGAAGACCCTATCTTTCATTACCCGAACACCATCACCCAGGATGATTTCAACGGATGGGTGCAGGAACGTGGGCTCTACTTCATGAGCAAGTGGGACGATCACTTCACGCCGCTTCTAGCATGTCACGATCCCGGAGAAGAACCACAAAAGGGCGGGTTGTTGCGCGCGCAATACGGCAAGGGGACCTATATCTACACCGGATATGCGTTTTTCCGCCAGCTTCCCGCAGGCGTTCCGGGAGCCATGCGCCTGTTCATCAACATTCTCAGCGCAGGCAAGCACCAGTAGAGACGTAGCTTGGCACGTCTTCGTTCGTCGTAGTGTGTACACAGTTAAAGCACGCCTGAGTGAATATGGATTCAACGGCGCCAACACAATCCACGTCTCCAACTCTCATCCGCGGCATGGGCCTCTGGAGCGCCACCGCGATGAACATGATCGACATGATCGGCGTGGGACCGTTCATCACTATGCCCCTGGTCATCGCGGCCATGGGCGGGCCACAGGCGCTGCTGGGTTGGATCGCGGGCGCGTTGCTCGCCGTTTGTGACGGACTGTTAACTGCAGAATTAGGCGCGGCTCTGCCGATGTCCGGCGGGTCGTACCGCTATCTCCGCGAAATATACGGTCCCCAGAAATGGGGACGCCTGATTTCCTTCCTGTTCATCTGGCAGGTGTCGTTCAGCGCTCCACTCTCAATTGCCACCGGCTGCATCGGGCTGGCAGGCTACGCGGCCTATTTCTGGCCGGAACTCGACACCGTGTACGCTCATCACGAAGCAGCGCTCCGCTTGCCGTGGGCGGGCACACTGCAAGTGAACTGGATCGTAACTCCGGGAACAGCGGTCGCAGTTGTCATCTGTTTCCTGACCGTATTCCTGCTGTACCGGCAGATCACGGTGATCGGGCGCATGTCGAAGGTGTTGTGGTTCGCCGTGATGGGAACGATCCTGTGGATCATCTTCGCCGGTCTCACTCACTTCAACGCTGCCCGCGTCTTCGATTTCCCCCCCGGAGCATTCACGCTCTCGCACCATTTCTGGAACGGGCTCGGCCTGGCCCTGCTGGTCGCAGCCTACGATTACTGGGGATACTACAACGTTAGTTTTCTCGGCGACGAGATCGAGGACCCTGGAAAGAATATTCCCCGGGCCCTACTGCTTTCCATTCTCCTCGTAGCCTGTCTATATCTAATGATGAACCTGTGCATTCTGGCCGTCGTGCCTTGGCGCGAAATGTTGAGCGCAGGACAGAACAACACTGGTTTGTATGTTGTGTCATTGTTCATGCAGAGGATTTACGGAAGCTGGGCCGCGAGACTTGTGACAGGGCTGGTGATCGCCACGGCTTTTGCCTCAGTTTTTTCCCTCATGCTGGGCTACTCGCGGGTTCCATACGCGGCGGCGAAAGACGGCAACTACTTCCGGGCCTTTGCCAAAGTCCATCCGGTGCATCGCTTTCCACACGTTTCTCTGCTAGCGCTCGGAGTCGTAGCCGCCGCCTTCTGCTTTCTACGGCTCAAGGACGCCATCGCCGCACTAGTCGTGATTCGCCTGATTCTGCAATTCTTGGTGCAGGCAGTGGGTTCGATTGTGTTAAGGATCCGCCGGCCCGAACTTCCCCGGCCTTTTCGCATGTGGTTATACCCATTACCTGCGTTACTGGCGAGCGCCGGATTTCTTTTCATATTGTTCAAACGGGAAAACTGGCAGAAGGAGATGCGCTATGCGGTTGTGATCCTGCTGTCGGGTGTTCTCATTTACATGATTCGAGCCTGGAAAGACTCGGAGTGGCCGTTTCGTGCGGCAAAGACCTGACTAGCGGAAGTCGTGGGGAGGGCCGGACGCTCGACAGCAACCGTGGAAGAGCGGCCCTTTAGGGCCGCGTAAGCTGTGCCCGCTTTTGGGGGCTTTAGCCCCTGCGGCATCTTTCAAGAAGGACAGAGGAAGCATAGTTGGCCGATCACGTCTCAATTCCCGCGGTAGGAATCCAGCGCCCCGACTCGGCGTGGGGGCCGCTCCGTGAGCCATTGTTTCGCTCCCTATGGATCGCTGCCGTTGTGTCTTACACCGGCACTTGGATGCAGAACGTGGGCGCCGGCTGGCTCATGACCCAACTTACTACTTCCCCCTTGATGGTAGGCCTGGTGCAGGCCGCTGCCGCGATTCCGGTTTTTCTCGTCGTGCTTCCGGCCGGCGCACTCGCCGACATGGTCGACCGCCGCAGGCTTCTTCTATTCACTCAGGGTTGGATGGTTTTTGCCGCCGCAGCTCTCGGCATCCTGACGCTGTTGGGCGCGGTGAGTCCATGGCTGCTTCTTCTATTCACATGCCTGATGGGAGTGGGCGCTGTTATGAATGATCCCGCTTGGCAGGCGATCACACCTGAAGTGGTCTCGACCCAGCGCCATGCATCTGCCGTCGCCCTGAACTCTGCGGGATTCAATGTGGCGCGTGCTGCAGGTCCTGCACTCGGCGGAATCGTAGTCGCCGCTGCTGGATCCGGATGGTCTTTTCTGCTGAATGCGGCGTCCTTCTTCGGTGTGATCTTGTTCTTGTACACGTGGAAACGTACGCCCCACATACCACAACCGGCTCGGCGGATCAGCGCGGCCATCGGCGAGGGCTTCCGTTATGTGCAAAGCGCACCACAGGTGAAGTCTGTTCTCATACGCACCGGCGCCTTCAGCATCGGCGCCAGTTCCCTGCTGGCGTTGCTTCCCGTCGTCTGTCAGCCTCACGGCGCACAAGGATACGGATTTCTGCTCACCTGCTTCGGCCTGGGAGCCTTTAGCGGAGCTGCGATTCTTCCTCGACTGCGTGTGCAATATTCAGTTGATGGCCTCGTAGCCGGCGCGACCGTCCTCTTCGCGATGATGACCTTCGCCGCCGGACAAGTCCATATCTTTGAATGGCTGTGTCTGGTATTGTTTACGGCTGGAGCCGCGTGGATTGGCATTCTGGCTTGCTTTAATGTAGTGGCTCAGACCATGTGTCCGTCGTGGATGCGGGCACGGGCGCTCTCGATGTATCTGCTGGTTCTGCAGGGAGGCATGGCTATCGGCAGCGCATTATGGGGAGCAGTGGCCGCCCGTCAGGGTGTTCCAGAAGCGCTCGCATGGTCGGCACTGGCGATGGTGATTGGGCTTTCTACCATCCGCCGGCATCGACTGACAGCCGCAGAGTTGGAGATGGCTCCGGCGGTTGTCAGAGACTAACAGGGGGAATTATGAAAGCAAAAGTGACAGTAATTGCTTTTCTGCTCATCGCATGTATGGCTGCCCAAGCCTCCAAGCCAAAGGAAGAGCGTCGCACTGTCACGCAGGTTTTGGACCGCACTGTCTACAATATGGAGCAGGAGTTCATTCCCGCGGCCGAGGCCATGCCCGAGGATAAGTTCGGATTCGCACCGACCAACGGCGAATTCAAGGGCGTCCGGACTTTCGCCCAACAGATCAAGCACGTCGCCGCTGTGAACTACGAATTGGGCGCAGCCATTTTAGAAGAAAAACCGCCTATGGACCTCAATGGCGAGGCAGGTCCCGCATCGATCACTTCCAAAGCCGACATTATTAAGTATCTGAAAGACTCTTTCGCGTATGTCCACAAAGCCGTTGCCACTATTAACGAAACCAATCTCGTGGAAACAGTGAGAAGCCCTTTTGGCGAAGGAAAGGTTTCGCGCCTGGGCCTCGCCTCCTCTGTTTCCTGGCATGGATATGACCACTACGGCCAGATGGTCGAGTATCTCAGGATGAACGGAATCATCCCACCGGCCAGCAGGTAGCGCCGAAATCACTCAAGTCAATTAAGATCGTGAGGGTGCCCCATCCTTCTTTCGCGTTCTTTGCGAAAGAGGGTGGGATTTTGACTTTGTCAGGCAGCCTCAGAGACTCCCTGGTCGGGTAACGCCAGATTTCTCCAAACGTCCCACTTATTGCTATCATTCAGCGCATCGCATGGGCATCGACTGGCAGACTTTCCGCCTGACTCTGCAACTCGCGTTCACAGTCTCGCTCATTCTGTTATTGCTCGGCCTCCCCATCGCCTACTGGATCGCCTTCTCCCGCTGGCGTTGGAAATTCCCTGCTGGAAGCTGTCATAGCCCTGCCAATCGTGCTCCCTCCAACAGTACTGGGGTTCTATGTACTGGTCGCTCTAGGCCCTCGCAGCCCGCTAGGGCGTTGGTGGATCGCCCTCACCGGACACACTCTCGCTTTCACTTTCACCGGTCTGGTAATCGGCTCGATCCTCTACAGTCTTCCTTTCGCGGTGCAACCATTCGCAGCATCGTTTTCAGCGGTCGACAAGAGGCTGATCTCAGCGTCTGCAACACTCGGTGCCTCCCGTCTGCGCACGTTTCTACGCGTGATTGCCCCACTCTCCACTCCCGGACTCATTACTGGTGTGGCTCTGTCTTTCGCTCACACGATGGGGGAATTCGGTGTGGTGCTGATGGTAGGTGGAAACATCCCCGGCATCACGCGTACCGTTTCGATCGACATTTATGATCGTGTGCAGTCGTCCGATTACGCAGGCGCGAATCAGACAGCGTTGGTTCTCCTAGTCCTTTGCTTCGCCCTTCTTGCGCTGGTGTATGGGCTAAATCGTCGGGCCTGGCTTATCCATCCTCTAAAATAAAGGGCAATGAGCGACATCCACACTACGGTCTACATAGCCGCGACACCGCATAACGTTTCGCCCCTGAGTGCTCCCTTGTTGCAGGCGAAATTTCAAAAGCGGCTCCAATCACACGGCAACGGATTTCTTCTCGATGTCGCCATTGATGCAATGCCCGGCTTTACGATCCTCTTCGGCGCATCGGGTGCCGGCAAAACCACTCTGCTCGATTGCCTCGCCGGACTCACCACGCCCGACTCAGGACGCATCTCGATCGCCGACCGAGTCTTGTTCGACTCTTCCCGTGCGGTTAACGTGACGACGGCACAACGGCGCGTGGGATACGTATTTCAGAGTCTGGCGCTGTTCCCACACATGCCAGTGGACCGAAACGTAGAGTACGGCTTGGCACATCTGCCACCAGCGGAACGCACTCGCCGTACAACTTCTTTGCTCGAAGCATTCCGGATCTCTCACCTCGTCCGCCGCAAGGCTCGCGACATATCCGGCGGGGAAAGCCAGCGCGTCGCCCTGGCACGAACGTTGGTGACCGATCCCGATTTCCTGTTGCTGGACGAGCCTCTGGCCGCGCTCGACGCACCCACCAAGGCAAGTATCATTGACGATCTCCGCGAGTGGAATCGCGTGCATAACATCCCGATCCTGTATGTCACTCACAGCCGCGATGAAGCTTTCGCCCTGGGCGAGCGCCTGATCGTCCTGGACTGCGGAAGCGTCGTCGCACACGGAACGCCACACGAGGTACTGAGCGCGCCTGTCGTCGAAACCGTCGCACAATTAGCCGGCTTTGAGAATATTTTTGATTCCGTTGTGGAGGCAGTCCGCCCCGAGCGCGGCACCATGACCTGCCGCATTGCCGGGGACGCAGGCGGAGTCGTCCTCGAAACCCCTCTGGTACGTGGTGGAGTGGGGTCTATGCTGCGCATCGGGATTCGCGCCGGGGATATCCTGCTGGC
>Ga0210403_10000246_pt1 | contig 60277 bp, 54 predicted proteins | sample IncBWC19MmetaG_FD_150863 | JGI IMG/M metagenome (GOLD analysis project Ga0210403, IMG submission 150863) | Forest soil microbial communities from Barre Woods Harvard Forest LTER site, Petersham, Massachusetts, United States - Inc-BW-C-19-M | ecosystem: Environmental > Terrestrial > Soil >...
CAGCACGACAACGTACCGCACATCTTGTCGGCGATGATGATGGCCGGGCTGTACGACGGCTCCGGTGGGTGGGCATGGCATGTCGGTATTCCTGCGAAGAGCGGCGTTGGCGGAGGAATCGTGGCGGTCGTACCCGGGAAAGGAGCAATGGCAGTGTTCGCTCCTCCTCTCGACGAAGCGGGAAACAGCGTGAAGGCTCAGAAAGCAATCGCGTACGTAGCGAACAAGCTTGGTATCAACATCTTCTCTCCCCAGTCAGTGGGCCTCAGGTGACTCCTCGGATCAGGGACTTCCATGTCGCGAACGCCAGAGCTACCACGCGGTGGGACCATATTCGCTCGCTTTGCCGGTTTTCCTGCCTATTCAGCGCGTCCAGTCTCGCTTTCCTGCTGCTGTGGTTCAGTCCTGCAGTTGCGCAGGGTAATGCTTCCGACCAGCCGCTGCTGAATGACAGCCATTTTCACATCACCAACTACATTCAGAAAGGAACCGACATTCACGACTTCCTTGGGATTATGGGGAGTAAGGTGGGTCGTGTTGCCCTTTTTGGAATTCCACTGCAGCAGCAATGGTCCTTCCGGGCGGACGGAGAACGTGCTCCAACGTATTACCTGAATACGGACGCCCCTTTGTACTATTACTCTTTTACAGATGCATGGATCGCAATGGCGTACAAGTCGCTGGCAAAGGATGAGCAGGCCCGCTTCGATCCTATGATTACGGGCTTCAACCCGACCGACATGTACGCAGCAGACCATATCCGCCGCGTGCTTCAGACGTTTCCCGGCGTGTTCTCCGGCATTGGAGAGTTCACAATTCACAAGGAGTTTGTGTCGGCAAAAATAGCGGGCGAAGTAGCAAGTTTGCAGGATCCCGCGCTCGACAGGATTCTTGACTTCGCGGGAGAGGTTGGTCTGGTTGTGCTCATCCACTGCGACATGGATGTGCCGTTTGCGAAAGAAGGATCACAGCCTGCCTATCTGGACCAGATGAAAGCGGTTCTGAAGAGACACCCCAAGACGACTATCATCTGGGCGCACACGGGCATGGGCCGAGTGGTTCGCCCGGTTCGAAATCACGCAGCTAACCTTGTCGACATCTTGCAGGACCCTGAATTCAGTCACGTCAACTTCGATATTTCCTGGGACGAGGTAGCCAAATATATTGTCTCGAGTCCGCAAGCAATCCGGACTGCGGCTGATCTGCTCAACCAATATCCCGATCGATTCCTCTTCGGAACGGACGAAGTTGCTCCTTCCGACCAGGATTCCTATCTCAAGGTTTACTATCAATACTCGCCTTTGTGGGCTCTGCTCAGCGAGAAAACCAGCGGAAAGGTTCGTTTGGGTAACTACGAGCGCATCTTCGATAGCGCGAGGCAGAAGGTAAGAGCGTGGGAAGCGGCGCACGTGAAATAAAGCAGGTTTTTCCGAATAGGAGAACCCGCTAGTCAGTACCTCTCTGACACTCAGCCGATCACTCCGAGCCGCGCGCTTGACCAGCCGTCAAGGCGCACTTCCTGCTGTCAATAGCCTGGGATTAAGCTCAAGAACCTGCCCTTAACACTCTTCTCCTGACACAAATGACAGTTCTCATCGGCCACTCCGTATTCGACACTCCACCACGTAACGGTCACGGTTCCTGCGTCTGTTTCCGAAGCCGGGAGGGACAGACAACCAATCCGGACTGAAAGACTTAGCAGTGCTTCGCAAAGGAGATAAAACGATGGATAAGTTATTGAACATAATCGGTAACTCCGAAGGAGCGTGCGGTAGTTGCAGTACTGGCGGATGTGGAACCTGCAGCCCAGCCGCTCCGAAACCCGAAGCACCAGCCGTTGTTAACCGACGCCAGTTCGGATATACAGCCCTAGCCGCTTCTGCAGCGGCAGTGCTTGCAGGTTGCTCCAAACAGGAGCCCGCAGAGGCAGCCGCTGCCCCTCTACCGCCTGCCCTTTCTCCGGAGCTGAATGTGGTCCAATCGTCGAAGGGCCCTGTGATGACCACGCTCGAGGAGTTCTACAAGATGGGACCTGGCCCCTCGAGCTCCCACACGATGGGGCCGATGAGAATCACCTACGATTTCTTCCAGAAAGTTTCGAAGCTTCCGGATGACCAGCTCAAGCGAGCCACGGCACTCAAAGTGCACCTGTACGGAAGTCTCAGCGCAACCGGAAAAGGTCATGGGACCGACAGAGCATCTCTGGCGGGCCTGTTGGGGAAGGCTCCCGCGACGTGCCCACCAGAATTTCTCGACTCACTAGCGGCAAATCCGGATGAAGCACATAAAGTTACCATCGGCCCGTCAACCCTCAATCTGACACTGAAGGACATCATCTTTGACGCCACCAAGGGAGAGTTCCACCATCCGAACACGATGACGGCGAAGCTGCTGGCCGGAGACGAAACACTCTATGAGTTGGAGTACTACTCGGTTGGCGGCGGGTTTATCGAGTGGAAGGGATACAAGCCTCCAGACAAAGGACAGCCGAAGTACCCCTACGAGCATGCCAGGGAACTGAAGAAGTATCTCATCGACGACAAGATCCCTCTGCCAAAACTGCTCCTCGCGAATGAGATGGCGATTTCCGGCAAGAGCGAGAAAGACATTTGGGAATTTCTGGATCAGGTCTCCGAAGTCATGCTGCGTGGCGTGAACACAGGATTGACGGTGGATAGCGTTTTACCGGGACCTATTAAATTGCACAGCAAGGCAGCAGCCATGCAGCGCAACTTGAAAACATCCTCTAAAGGGGAGGCGGGCCGAGCGGTCACGCGGATCGCCTCTTACGGCTTTGCGATGGGCGAGGAAAACGCCCGAGGCCACATCATCGTAACCGCACCCACAGCGGGTTCGGCGGGAATCATCCCAGCGATCGTCAAGTCGCTAAACGACCTCAACATACCGCAGCAAAACATTCGTGAAGGGTTTCTCGCGGCGGCTGCGATCGGGTACCTGTGCAAACACAACGCTACCCTGTCCGGGGCGGAGGGCGGCTGCCAGGCAGAGGTCGGCGTCGGGTCCTCGATGGGTGCAGCGATGGCGGCCCAGACTCTGGGTGCCAGTCCGAAGGTTGTGTCCAATGCTGCCGAGTCCGCACTGGAACATCACCTCGGCATGACTTGCGACCCTGTCGCTGGTTACGTGCAGGTTCCGTGTATCGAACGCTGCGCCTATGGCGCGGTCAAAGCATGGACTGCCTATTGCATAGCCAGCGAAGAAATACCAGAAGAGCGCCGAGTTGATCTTGATACTGCCATTTCCGCAATGGCTCTCACAGCCAAGGAAATGAACGCGAAGTACAAGGAAACTTCCGAAGGCGGCTTAGCGGTGTCACTGGTGCTCTGCTAGGAACGAAACATGGCATCACAGCCGAAAGCCGTTGGTAATAGTGTGCCCGTAGTGGTCGCGCGTGAAGAGGCTGGGCGCGAGACCCGACCGGGCGTAAAGATTGCTGCGATCGCCTGGCTCGTGGCCGTCGTTTACTACTTTCTCCAATACGTACTGCGCTCTGCACCATCCGTGATGATGCCGCAGCTGTCGACCGCATTCGGGATCAACATGGTCAGCGTGGCATCGATTGCGGGTCTTTTTTATTACGGCTATTCGCCGTTCAGCCTCATCGCGGGGGCAGGCATGGACCGGCTAGGACCCCGCAAGGTCCTGCCAATTGCCGCCGCCGTAACCGGCGTGGGAGCCTTGTTGTTCGCCACGGGCAACAGCACCGCAGGCAGCGTAGGAAGACTGTTACAGGGTGCAGGAGGAGTTTTCGCGCTCGTTGGAGCGATCTACATCGCCTCAAAATACTTCCCTCCCTCGCAGGCTGCCACACTGATCGGAGCGACACAGATGTTTGGCATGGCCGGCGGAGCGGCCGGACAGTTTGTTGTCGGTCCGCTGATCGCCAAGGGCCTGCCTTGGAACATTTGTTGGGCAGGACTGGGCATTTTAATATTGCTGATCTCCGGCCTGCTTTTCCTCCTGTTACCAAAAGACAACACGCCACAGAAACCCAACCCGGAGCGGTCCATCACAAAAGGGTTCTATGTTGTGTTTAAGAACCCCCAATCTATTTTGTGTGGATTGATTGCGGGACTGATCTTCATTCCCACAACGATCTTTGACATGGTTTGGGGCGTGCGTTACCTGCAGGACGCACATGGTTTCGACTACGCTTCAGCGGTTCTCCGTACTGCCATGGTTCCGCTGGGGTGGATTGTCGGTTGTCCGCTATTAGGTTTCATCTCCGATCGGCTTGGACGGCGCAAGCCCGTGATCATTGGCGCGGCGACTCTGTTGTTGGCTTGCTTGGCATTCATTCTCTTCGGCCGCACAGGCGCGTTCCCTCCTTACCTCCTCGGCCTTGTGGCCGGAATAGCCTCGGGTGCAGCTATGCTCCCGTATACCGTCATTAAGGAAGCCAATCCTCCACAGTTCGGGGGGATCGCCACAGGCGTCGTCAACTTCCTGAACTTCACATTCAGTGCACTGCTGGGTCCGGTTTTCGCATGGCTGCTTCAGTACTTGTCAGGCGGATCCGGTGCCATGCAACTGGAGCACTACCAAATGGCGTTCGCACCTCTTCTGTTGGGCGTCGCAATCGCTATCGCACTAACTTTCTTACTCAAGGAGACGGGCACGGCGGCTCGTTTTCCGCTATCAGCACTTAACCGGGAGGCATAACAGTGATCAGCCTGATGCAAGAAACTGAAACCGGAACTGGCAAATATGAGCAACTGCTGATGAGGTGCTCAAGCCTTGAACCCATTCCCACGGCAGTAGCGCATCCTTGCGACGAGACTTCATTATCTGGAGCAGTGGAGGCGGGGAAAAAAGGCCTTATCGTCCCGATCCTTGTCGGTCCACGCGCAAAGATACTCGCCATTGCGGAATCAGCAGAGATTGATCTTCGCAACATTCAAATTGTGGATGCTCCGCATAGTCACGCCTCAGCCGCCAAAGCAGTTGAACTGCTACGCGAGGCAAAAGCGGAACTCCTGATGAAAGGCAGCTTGCATACCGACGAGTTGATGGGTGCCGTGGTGTCTCGAGATGGAGGCCTGCGCACCGCGCGCCGGATCAGCCACGCATTCGTAATGGATGTTCCTACATATCACAAGGTGCTTATCGTAACTGACGGCGCGATCAATATTGCCCCCACGTTAGAAGACAAAGTCGATATCTGCCAGAACGCGATTGATCTAGCAGAATCTCTGGGTCTCGAGTGGCCAAATGTAGCCATCCTCGCAGCTGTGGAGACAGTGACGTCGAAAATGCCCGCCACAATCGATGCTGCCGCCCTTTGCAAGATGGCCGAACGCGGACAGGTTAAGGGGGCTCACCTGGAGGGGCCGTTGGCATTTGACAATGCCATCAGCAAGCAAGCTGCGAAGACCAAAGGCATTGTCTCCGATGTCGCCGGAAATCCGGACATACTGCTGGCCCCGGATCTTGAAGCAGGAAACATTCTTGCCAAGCAACTCACCTTCCTGGCCAATGCTGACAGCGCCGGCCTAGTCCTGGGCGCCAGAGTTCCCATCATTCTTACCAGCCGTGCCGACAGTGTTCGCTCACGAATCGCGAGTTGTGCAGTGGCCATGCTGGCAGCACATGCGCGCAGGAAAAAAGGAGCAGGCCTCAATGGATGACTACGCGCTTGTTCTCAATGCAGGATCATCGAGCTTGAAGTTTTGCGTATTTAAACGCCCACAAGGTGAAACCTGGCAACTGGAAGCTCGTGGCCAGATCGATGGCATCGGGACTTCGCCGCGACTCTCAGCACGGGACAGTGAGGGCGGAATTCTGGCGCTAACAAATCTGGATGCGGCGGTTTGCGACGGGCGAGCCGCAATTGACGCACTTGCTACTTGGCTACGTTCCAGATATGGCAACGCCCGCGTCTTGGGGGTTGGTCACCGTGTTGTTCATGGCGGAGCGAAATACGATCGACCAGTGATGATCACCAAGGACGTGCTGGTCGACCTTTACCAACTCATTCCTCTTGCCCCACTCCATCAGCCGTACAATCTTGCAGCCATCGAAAGAATATGCGAGCGGATGCCGGATGTTCCACAAGTAGCCTGCTTCGACACCAGCTTTCATCAGACCTGTCCCGCCGTCGCCAAGCTCATACCACTGCCCCAAGATGTTCGAAAGTCTGGCGTCCAGCGGTATGGCTTCCACGGTTTGTCTTACGAATACATCGCTTCGGTGTTGCCCAAAGTGGCTCCGGCGATTGCGCGCGGCCGCATCATCGTCGCACACCTGGGCAGCGGTGCCAGCCTATGTGCCCTGAAAAACGGGACAAGCGTGGATAGCACTCTAGGCTTCACGGCACTCGATGGACTCTGCATGGGCACCAGACCGGGCTCGCTCGACCCCGGCGTGGTTTTGTATCTGTATCAAGGACTGGGATTGTCGGCCAAAGAAATCGAAACCATCCTTTACAAGAAGTCTGGCTTGCTCGCGATCTCCGGCATCAGCAATGACATGCGGGATCTCCTCGTGCTCAACGAACCCGGCGCCCGGATGGCGATCGATTACTTCGTGTATCGGGTAGCCAAGGAAATTGGCTCACTGGCCGCGGTATTGGGTGGAGTCGATGGCCTGGTGTTCACCGCCGGTATTGGGGAGAACTCTCCCGAGATTCGCAAACGAATTTGCGATGCCTCATCGTGGCTGGGTATCGAACTGGACGCTGAGGCAAACTCCAGCGGTCGCTCGTGTATTTCGACCCCACAAAGCAGAGTCTCTACTTGGGTGATTCCCACTAACGAGGAACTCATGATCGCACGGCACACTGGTGCGCTTCTTGGGTTGCTGCAGGCCGTCGCATGACGGTCAGAATTGAGAACTATAATGGCGACTGTCTCCATCGACTCGACACTTTCTGAACAGGCGACTTCTCCCTGGACCGGATTCGAAACGGGTCTCTGGCAAACTGAGATCAACGTTCGGGACTTCATTCAACAGAACTACACGCCCTACGACGGGGATGAGTCTTTCCTTGCGGCTGCCACCGAGCGGACCAAAAGGCTATGGGGTAAGCTCAACGAACTCTTCCTGAAAGAACGAAAAAAGGGAGTGCTCGATATCTCACAGATCCCTAGCTCCATCACGGCACACGGGCCTGGATACATCGACAAAGAGAATGAGATTATCTTCGGGCTTCAAACCGAAGCCCCCCTCAAGCGCGCCATCATGCCGAATGGCGGCTTTCGCATGATCGTGAATGCTCTCAAGACCTACGGTTACGAGCCTGATCCGCATGTAGTCGACACTTTTACGAAATACCGCAAGACTCACAACGAGGCCGTATTCGATGCCTATACGGCGGACGTCAGACGGTGCCGCAGCTCTCACATCCTCACCGGACTCCCCGATGCATACGGGCGGGGCCGCATTATCGGCGATTACCGCAGGGTCGCTCTCTACGGAGTCAAGCGCCTGATTGATCGGAAGCAGCAGGAAAAGCAGAGTCTCGATTCTGCGACGTCCACCGACGAGATCATTCGTGACAGAGAAGAGCTGTCAGAACAGATTCGCGCGCTTAAGGAATTGCACCAGATGGCAACGAGCTACGGCTTTGACATCTCCGGACCGGCTCGTAATGCCCGCGAGGCTGTGCAATGGCTTTACTTCGGCTATCTGGCGGCGGTAAAGGAGCAAAACGGAGCCGCCATGTCGCTCGGCAGAACTTCTACTTTTCTCGACGTTTACTTCGAGCGCGATCTAGCCGCAGGGATCTTGACTGAGGAACAGGCACAGGAAATCGTTGACGACTTCGTCATTAAATTACGAATCGTCCGATTTCTACGTACACCGGAATATGACGACTTATTCGCCGGGGATCCGACCTGGGTCACTGAGTCGATCGGGGGAATGGGCGATGATGGAAGAGCACTGGTGACGAAAACAAGTTACCGATTCCTTCATACGCTCTACAATCTCGGCCCCGCACCCGAACCAAATCTGACAATTTGGTACTCTCCGCGGTTGCCTGAGGGATTTCGCGACTTTGCTGCGAAGGTAGCAATCGAGACCAGTTCGATTCAATTTGAGAGCGACGAGATCATGCGCCGCGAATGGGGTGACGATGGCGCCATCGCCTGCTGTGTTTCTCCGATGCTGGTGGGAAAACAGATGCAGTTTTTCGGCGCCCGAGCCAACGTGGCCAAATGCCTCCTCTATGCGATTAACGGTGGGCGAGACGAACTTACAGGTGAACAGGTGGGGCCCGCGATCGGTGCCGTTCGTGGGGAGTTCCTCGACTTCGATGACGTGATCGGCAAGTTCGAGAAGATGATGGACTGGCTGGCCGGTGTCTACGTCAATGCCATGAATATCATCCATTATATGCATGACAAATATGCATATGAGCGCCTCGAAATGGCGCTTCACGACTACGCGCCGATGCGCACCATGGCTTTCGGAATGGCTGGGATGTCGGTCATCGCCGACAGCCTGTCGGCCATTCGCTACGCAAAGGTCAGAGTGGTACGCAACGATAATGGCCTCATCACGGACTATCAGACGACTGGGGAATTCCCTCAGTTCGGCAATAACGACAATAAAGTTGATCAGCTAGCTTCTTGGGTGGTCACTACCTTCATGAACAAGCTACGAAAATACCCAACATATCGACATGCTCTACACACCCAATCAGTTCTGACGATCACATCAAACGTGGTTTACGGCAAGAACACGGGCAACACTCCTGACGGGCGTAAGAAGGGGGAACCCTTCGCACCAGGCGCGAATCCGATGCACGGTCGGGACAAGCACGGCATTCACGCCTCCGCCGCATCAGTCGCCAAGATCCCCTATCGCGATGCCGCCGATGGGATCTCGCTCACCTCCACGTTAATACCCGAAAGCCTTGGAAGAGTTCTGGAGGATCGCGTAACTAATTTACGAGGCATGCTCGACGCCTTCTTTGGCGTGACTGGGTATCACATCAATGTGAATGTGCTTAATCGCGAGACCCTGCTGGACGCGATGGATCACCCGGAGAAATACCCGCAACTTACGATCCGCGTCTCGGGATATGCAGTGAACTTCGTGCGCCTTACCCGTGAACAGCAAATGGACGTCATTAATCGCACCTTCCACGGAAACTGAACATCATGAATGCCACAAAGCCATTGCAATATCCACCGCTCCACGCCGGAAGCCCGTTCGAACTCCGCGGCAATTGGGGACAAACGGTACCCGAGTCCGATGTGCGTGAGGCACTCGCCACTGGAGAGATGGGCTTCCTGCATTCATTCACAACTGGTTCGGCCGTCGACGGCCCCGGCGTTCGAGTCGTGGCTTGGACAACCGGTTGCCAGTTTCGCTGTCTTTACTGCCACAACCCCGACACCTGGAATCTGGACCACGGGATTCCAGTGACGCTCAAAAGAGCGACGGAAGAGTTACGCAAATATCGACATGGGTTGAAGGTAATGTCCGGGGGCTTCACCTTGAGCGGTGGCGAGCCCCTCATGCAGGATCGTTTCGCCGTGAAGTTGTTCGCAGCTGCTCGCACAATGGGTATTCATACGGCTTTAGACACAAACGGCAGCCTGGGCAACCGCCTGAGCGATGGGGAATTGGACACCATCAGTCTCGTGCTGCTTGACATCAAGTGCTGGAACCCTGAGGTGCATGAGCGCCTCACCAGGATGGAAGTTGGTCCTGTGCTCGACTTCGCACGCCGTCTGGCTTCTCGTCACAAGCCGGTTTGGCTGCGCTACGTGCTCGTACCCGATCTCACCGACAACCCTCTGGACATCGCGCAGCTGGCAAAATTCACCGCCGAACTCGGCAACGTGGAACGAGTCGATATTCTCCCATTCCATCAGCTGGGCGAATTCAAGTGGAAGGAGCTAAAGCTGAACTACAAGTTGCAGGGGGTTCAGCCACCAGCTCCTGAGATCATCGCGATGGCGCGTGAACAGTTTCGTTCGCAAGGACTAAATGCTTACTGATCGTGTTGTGAGTTTGGAGGAGAGCAAGTGGACCGTGCAGTAGATTCGGACGCTGAATCGGAGTCCGGAGCATCGCTCCGGCCGCCACATGACTTTTCATCTAACGATCCGGGAATTCCCCCTACGTATCGCTCAGATCCCGTTCTGCATAACGCGCGGTTCTTGGACGGACTATCAAGTGCCGGGAGGTATGCTGTCCTGCAGTCTGCTCAGCGCCACACGTATCGGAGGAACTCGGTCGTCGTAGAGCAAGGCGACTCTGCGGATAGATTGTTCCTTTTGCGGAAAGGCTATGCTCGACACTTTTTCATCACGCCCGAGGGACAAAAAGTAAATCTATTCTGCCTCGTACGCGGCGACATATTCGGCGGTGCCTGTCTACTGTCCGCTCCTGCTCCGTTCATTGTAAGCACTGAGGTCACAACAAATAGCGAAGTGCTTGTGTGGGAACGCGACATAATTCGGGGATTCGCCAAGCGATACCCCCGCTTACTGGAAAACGGATTGTCCATTGCATGTGACTACCTTGTCTGGTACCTTGCGACTCACCTAAGCCTTATTTGTCACAGCGCACGCGAACGACTTGCTCATGTGCTGATTGGCTTGTCTCGCGGAATCGGTCAGAGCGTTCCGCACGGAATCGGGCTCGAAATCACCAACGAGCAATTGGCCAACACAGCAAACATAACTCCCTTTACCGTCAGCCGGCTGCTTAGCGAGTGGCAACGCAATGGCTCCATCCAAAAGAGCCGCGGAAAGCTTGTGCTGTGCCGTCCGGAACGACTATTCGGAAACGACTCTGCAGGCCGGGTTCAGCGACCGAGCAATTCCAGCAAACAGTGAAGGGCATTCCTCAACGTCAAGCTACAGACTGCCATTCGAACTAGCGCTCATTTGTGCCATCTCAGGATGAACTCTGCGTGTTAACAAGCAAGCGTTTCCAGCAAGCACACGCCGAACCCCGACACCGTTATTAACGCAACCATCGACATCGGCGTCTGGCTTGCACCAAAGAATTCAACGATTCCGGTACTGGTGAGTGCTCCACCGACAAATACGGAGATCGCGAAAATAGCCTTGGCGATTCTCATTGCCCACCCTCCAAGCGCTGGCTCCTAGCGCCGAGAATCTGATGAGTGCGGAACGGACTCGTCAGAATAGTGTCCAGTTGCTGCGCTATTTTTTAGGGGCTAGGCCGGCGGAGACTTAGTGGATGCACCTAACTTCTGATTGGAGAAGTCGTGTGCTGTCACGTGAGGTGTAGCTTCCTCCTCCGTTCCCCAACGAATTTCGTAAGGGAAGATGATTTCCCAAAGCAGGCGCAGAATGCGTCGCAATCCAGTCGTTCTGGTGTCGGCCATGCCACACTCCAATGCCTTGTTGCCCTGTGATTCGATGTGACGTTACATTCGAAGAATGACCATGCCCACTGTCAATCACAGTTTGAGGCCAGGTGAGTCTGAACGACCCCAATATCACACAGCTTCATAATCGTGCGCCACCCGGTCGACCTTCTTCCCTTCCGCATCACTTGAAACAGGGGTTGATGAGCGGTCGACCCGGCGAACCTCAAAAGCCGGGCGACTGTATTCTCTAGAAAGATAACTCTGCGGAATCGTGGTCTCATTCCCATCCCGAAGAGAGGCGTAATGCGGTGAATTTATTTCCACTCCAGCTTCATTGAATTTGTCCTGTATGTTTTGGTGCAATTCGGAGTAGATATTCAGCATGTTTCGCGGTTTTGCCGTATAGGCATTGAGCTCATAGGAGACATAAAAATCGTTCAGTGCAGTTTGCAGAACGAACGGCGGAGGGTCACGTAAGACATCCTGAGTCGCAAGAGCGGCAGAAATCAGCAAGTCGTGAACTTGTCGCCACGGAGCACTGTAACCGATTGTCGCAACCGTGTGGAAAATCACCCCACGTTTTCGCGCCTCTGCACTATAGTTCACCACGACACCACCGAGCACGGTGCCGTTGGGAATTGTGACGACCTCGTTTTTTTGCGTGCATACGCGCGTAACAAGTAAGGTCTTCTCAATCACTTCTCCGACATCACTCCCGATACGAACGAAATCGCCGACCTGAAATGCACGCATGTACGTAAGAATTGTTCCTGCAACTCCATGGGCGACGGCCGAGGTCGAACCGAGTGACAAGAGAACGCCAATGAAAACCGAAATGCTCTTGAATGCGGGACTCTGCGATCCAGGCAAGTAGGGGAACGCAATAATCACAGACGCCACCAGGATTAAAGTTCTGACCAGGTTTGCCGTGGGTTCCGCCCAATCGGGATAAAACCCGCGGATGCTGATCTTTCCATCACGCAGTTCCCCAAAGAAATACTGGTTTACTTTCATGAGATACGAGGTAATCAGGCAGACAAAGGCGAGGAGGATCAGATTCGGCGTGTAAGCAATCACGTTCTTTCCAAGACCCGCCAACTCCGAGAAGAGCCAGTTGGCGACTTGGGAAGAAGTATATTTCGTCGACGGGAAGAAGCGAAGGACTACCGTGCCGTAGGCCTGGAGCAAGGCCAAGATCACAACCCAGAACGCCGCGCGAATAATCAATAGCAGTGGAGGTCCAAGATAGTGTCCGATGCGCAATCCTCTTATCTGGACTGGCCCTCTCTCAGTGAGCCGCGCCTCCAGTCGCTTCCGGAACCTCTTGCGAAACCAAAAGAGTCCAAAGATCAGAGCCAGACATGCGGCGGTTGCCAAGACCGCGTACATCGTTCCCCAGATTAAGTGCCTTAGCGTGTGATCCACCCGGTACTGGACCACAACTTGCCGGATAATTTCTGCGTACTCAGCCGCGAGATCTGCTCGTGCCCGCTCCGCTCCCATCGCGTCGGCCTGAGTGATGCCCATAATACGATCCTTGCCAGCGAGAATCTCGGTCCAAGTCCCTCGATCTTCCGCATGAATCGATTCGACCTGAATGATCCTGTTCTTACCCAGAGAGATGATTCGGTGCCCAATGGCCTCGGCCCGTTCCTGCGGGGTGAACCCTCCAATCCCTGCATAAACCAATAGGATCGGTCTTCCATCGACTTCGACCGGTGTCCCGGTATTCTCGATCACAGCTTCTACCGAACTCTTTTCCTTTCCGTCGTCGGAACCTGCCGCGCATGTGACCACAAGGAGACTCAGGAGGGCACAAACTGCTATGGCTTTTCCTATGCGCCGCAAACCCTTTCGAAGTTGCGCCGCCGGCGATTCCTCGGGCAGGACTTGGCGTGACAGCACTAGAATTTTCGACACGAATGTCATTTGACACGGCACACGTTACGGTGTGAAGTTTACGACGCGGGATGGCCAGGTGCGGACTGTCAATTCTGCTAGTCGAAGCGGGTTCAAAACCGAAAACCTCTTAATATGGCAGCAGACGCGTTGGCTGGAAGAACAGCTATAGGGGCCAAGCTATTTCAGCCGATCAAGTGATGCTTAATAGCATACCGGAGCAATCCGGCATTGCTTGTGACCCCAATAGTCTGCATCAGATTGTACTTGTGGAACGCCACGGTTCCGGGCTTGAGGTTTAAGACACTCGCAATTTCCTTCATCGACATGCCTTCTGCAAGAAGCTGCAAGATCTCACTCTGTCGCGGTGTGAGCCTTTTCTCTTCTGCGAATGATGTCCCCTGCCGTAGAAGGAAGTCGACAGTCTCCTTGGTGATCGATGGAGACAAATACGACTCCGACCGAAGGGCACGCCGGACGGCGGTCACCAGTTCTCCAGCGGTCGAACTCTTCACGACATACGCGGATGCTCCGCGTCGAAATGCTTCGGCAGCCACATCGGGTTCCGTGTTCATGGTCACAAACACTAACTTGCAGGACGGCAGCGAGCGCCTGAGTTGGTCACCCGCGTCAAGCCCGTTCAACTGCGGCATGGCGATGTCCAGAATCACAACGTCTGGTTTCAACTCTTCCGCCCGGCGCAGCAGTTCTCGTCCGTTGTTGACAACTCCAACAACCTGGAACTCCGGCTCGAGTAGATTCTTGCAGGCCTCTGCTAATAGGGTGTGGTCATCTGCAATCAGCAGGCGAGATCTGTGACGATTTTCCATGTACGTTACATCGCACAGCCGCGCCAGCCCTGTGTGGAGCATCCTGCAGCGATTGTGCTTCTACACTCTAAAATTAAACCTAATGGAATCAGTACCACAATATAACTGTAGGGAATGCCAGTTATCCAGACCTCATTTTTTGGTGCGCGTGTCTACAAGCTGCCGCCATCCTTTGTCGCAAGAAAGCATCGGTTGAAGGGTCTGGGGGCCCCATCAACCGACGAAATGCGGCTAGGCTGAAAGGAGATTCGGGGAGATGTAGATGTGGTTTTCCATCACGCTGTGGATACAGGGAATCAGGTCAGTGGCCAGATGCGCCTTCGAAACATAACCGAGCGCACCAACAGACATGGCCGAATCGACAAAATCCGGGTCTTCGTGGACAGAAACAAAGAGCACCTTGGCAGGGCACCCAGATGCCTTTAGACACGCTGCGGTCTCAATTCCATTCAACACTGGCATGAAGATGTCAAGCACCAATACATCGGGAGATCGGTCGATTACGAGGTCGAGAACCTGCTTTCCATTCTCGGCCAACCCCACAATCTCACATTCGTCTTCCAATATTGACGCAACGGTTCGGCGGATCTCTTCCTGATCATCCGCCAGGAGGACACGGGGAATAATGCGGCCGTGTCTACTACGGCGGTCTTTCGGTTGGGCTTCACAAGCATCCCACTCAACTGCATTCACGCACGCCATGAAACAAATCTAGTGCATTGGCTCGCTTGTGTATGCTAGCAGCGCGTGAAGGGGCTCTGCCATTTATCGCTAGCCGTTGCCTCTTGAACAACAAGTCTGTGGCTACGATTCTTCGAGGGGATGCCTATCATCCTGCGATGGCATCGGCTATTCCTCAAGCAACGCTGAGCGCCGAATGCCTGATGCAAGTTCTGGTACTTGATCCGCGATGCTGTGCGGGCTGGAGGCCCGCCGCCTTGAGCGACGGACAAAGACACCCAATGATCCCAGATACGTTTTGCCTATAGCACATCTCTTGTCACTCACGTACCAGATCGCTGGCGATGTACCGGTCCAACTGTAACTTCTGCCAGTTTCTGCCCGCAGTGCTGCCTTCTACTCTTTGCTCGATCAACGAGTTTGTACTTCGACCGTGCGCGAGAGTGCGTGCTTCTCAGTTGCATGATTCTTGCTCTGGACGTTAGGTCGAGAGGACCCGGTTGAGGTTTTATTCGTGCCGTCCTCAGGAGTGTCTCATGCGAACCAAACGCCAATCGTTCCGACAGTATGGGCTTCAGCGCACAGCCGACAACCAGAATAACGTGCTCATTCAATGGTTTGCCCCTGCGGCCCTGGTTATTGCCTTTCTCCTGGTACCGTCGGTCGGTTGCAGCAAGGAAAAGGTGCGTGCCGAAGCACTACCTCCGGAGGTCGAAGTTGTGGCTGTAACGCAGCAAGACGTCCCCCTTTATACCGAGTGCATCTCGAGTCTTGATGGATACGTGAACGCACAGATTCAGCCGCAAGTCACTGGGTACCTAACAAAGCAAAACTACACCGAAGGCACGACAGTCCACAAAGGTGAGGTGCTGTTTGAGATCGACCCGCGTCCGTTTGAGGCCGCACTCGCGCAGACACAAGGTCAGCTCGCACAGGCAAAAGCACAACTCGGTAAAACCCAGCTGGATGTTGCACGTGATACTCCGCTTGCCAAGGAAAGTGCAATTCCTCAGGCCCAACTCGACAACGACATCCAGGCGAACGAAGCAGCCGTGGCGCTGGTAGCGGCGGCAGAAGCCCAAGTCGAGCAGGCTCGGTTGAGTTTGAGTTTCACCACCGTGCGTTCCCTGATTGACGGCGTAGCGGGCATGGCAAAAGGACAGATTGGTGACCTGGTGGGACCGAGTACGATCCTGACCACGGTGTCGCAGGTTCAACCCATCAAAGCTTACTTTGCGATCAGTGAACAGGAATATCTGAAACTCGCGAACCGAATCAGCGCAGTGACAGAAGGAACGAAACGCGCAGGCGGGAAACGAACACTCGAACTGACCCTCTCGGACGGAAGCTTGTATCCAAACAAAGGCTGGGTTTTGCTTGCCGATCGGCAGGTGGACGTGAAAACTGGAACGATTCGCATGGCAGGCGCCTTCGACAATCCTGGTGCGATCCTGCGCCCGGGCATGTTCGGGCGCGTGCGCGCCGTTACTGGCGTGGCCAAAGGTGCCCTGCTGGTGCCGCAGCGATCCGTGGTTGAAACCCAGGGGAGCTACACCGTAGTCGTGGTTGGTCCAGATAACAAGGCGAGCATCCGACCCGTGAAGACTGGGGAACGTGTCGGTCAGATGTGGATCATTACCGATGGAGTCCAGGCGGGGGAACAGGTGATTGCCGAGGGCTTACAGAAAGCAAAGGAAGGCACGACTGTCCAACCCAAACCGTTCAAGCCGGCAACACAAGGAGAATGAGCCATGGCAAGTTTCTTCATCCGCCGTCCGATCGTCGCCATGGTGATAGCTATTCTCATGGTCCTCATCGGCATCGTTGCGATGCGCAGGCTGCCCACTGCGCAGTTTCCTAACATTGCACCTCCTGAAGTTCAGGTCAAAGCCACTTATCCCGGCGCCGATGCGGTCACTGTCGAGCAGTCCGTCGCAACGCCTATTGAACAACAGATGAGCGGCGTTGACAACATGAACTACATGTACTCCAACAACGCCAACAACGGCCAGATCACCCTGACCGTTAATTTCGATATCAAGACCGATCCAAGCACGGACCAGATTCTCGCTCAGATGCGCACCAATCAGGCAAACTCGCAACTGCCTGCGGACGTTGTCAACTACGGCGTCACTGTACAGAAATCCACTTCTGCGCCCTTGATGATCGTTGATCTCTACTCGCCAAAAGGAACGTACGACAACATATTTTTGGCCAATTACGCATATATCAACCTGAATGACCAGTTGACCCGCGTGCCGGGCATCGCGAGCGTGACGGTCTTCGGGGCCGGTCAGTACGCCATGCGCTGCTGGGTTCGCCCGGACAAACTGGCAAAGTTGGGAGTTACGGTCCCCGAAATCGTAAAAGTGATCCAGGCCCAAAACACGGTAAACCCAGCCGGACAAATCGGCGGCGAACCGGTTCCGAAAGGGCAGGAATTCACTTACGCCGTTCGGGCTCAGGGTCGGCTGCCCTCCGCCGAAGAGTTCGGTCAGATTGTCATTCGTGCCAACCCAGATGGTTCGATGCTGAGGTTGAAAGACGTGGCTCGGCTAGACCTCGGGGCCCAAACATATAACTTGGTTGGACGTTACAGCGGAAAGCCCGCCGCGGTTGTCGCTATTTATCAACTTCCAGGATCGAATGCCGTACAGTCCGCTGCTGGTGTCCGCAAGCTGATGCAGGAAGCCAAGCAGCGCTTCCCTCAAGATCTGGAGTATTCCGTTGCGCTGGACACCACCTTGGCTGTGACGGAAGGCTTGAACGAGATTAAGCACACGCTGTTCGAAGCCATCATTCTTGTAATACTCGTTGTCTACATTTTTCTCCAAGGCTGGCGAGCAACGCTTATTCCTCTTCTCGCAGTTCCTGTATCGCTCGTCGGCACCTTCGTCGTATTTCCCCTTCTCGGTTTTTCGATCAATACTCTCTCTCTTTTCGGACTAGTGCTTGCGATCGGCTTGGTTGTTGATGATGCCATCGTTGTGGTGGAAGCTGTGGAACACCACATTGAGCATGGCATGACTCCTAAAGACGCAGCCTTCAAGGCCATGGAAGAGGTGTCGGGTCCAGTAATCGCAATCGCGCTGATTTTGGCGGCAGTATTTATCCCCACGGCTTTTATTCCAGGCATTACGGGCCGTCTGTATCAACAGTTTGCAATCACGATCGCGATATCGGTGATCTTCTCTGCATTCAACGCGCTTTCACTAAGCCCCGCGCTTTCAGCTTTGCTGCTTCGTCCACGGAAAGAAAGCCGCGGCCCGTTAGGAGCGTTCTTCCGCTGGTTCAATCGGGTGTTTGGACGGGCGACAGATGGATATGTCAGCACTTGCGGAATGCTGATTCGAAGAGCTGGGATGAGCATGGTCCTATTGTTGGGTGTTGCAGTACTGGCAGGATGGTTCGGGTCGCGCCTACCCAATAGCTTCCTGCCCGACGAAGATCAGGGATATGTATTCGCTGGCCTGCAACTGCCCAATGCTGCTTCACTCCAACGAAATGATGACGTTTCACGCAAGATCGAGGAAATGATCTTAAAGACGCCAGGCGTTGACTCGGTAACAGCGGTGCTGGGCTTCAGCATGTTGAGCGGAGCCCAGAACACTTACAGTTCCTTTTACTGGATCACTCTCAAAGAGTGGGCGGAGCGCAAAGCACCCGAGGAACAGTATGAGGCTATCAAAACCCACTTGAATCGGGAGCTTTCGCAATTCACTGAAGGACTTGGCTTCTCTTTTCCGCCGCCCGCAATTCCGGGCGTTGGCGCTTCCGGCGGCTTCACGTTCATGTTGGAAGACCGGGCGGGCAAGGACCCGCAATTCCTTAGTGAAAACCTGGGGAAGTTCCTGGCCGCTGCTCGCAAGCGCCCTGAATTGGCCTCTATCTACTCGACCGCGCTTCCCGTGGTGCCCCAGGTTTACGTCGATGTGGACCGTGCAAAAGCAATTTCACAAGGTGTACAGCTCTCCGATGTGTACAAGACGATGCAAACATTCATGGGCGGCTTGCTGGTGAATTACTTCAACAGTTTCGGCCGTCAGTGGCAAGTCTACGTCCAGGCGGAAGGTGACTTTCGAACCAAGGCCGAGAATGTGGGTCAGTTCTACGTTACGAACGACGCAGGGCAGCCGGTCCCCATGAGTGCGCTGACCAAGATCAAGGCCAGCACTGGACCCGAATTCACTCTACGCTACAACCTCTACCGCTGTGCGCAGATCAACGGAGGCGCGGCTCCGGGCTACAGCTCTGGCCAAGCCATGAAAGCACTGGAAGAGGTCTTCGCCGCCACCATGCCGCCCGAGATGGGTTATGACTACATGGGCATGTCCTACCAGGAGAAGAAGGCAGCGGAAGGAGTCGCGCCGGCCGTGATCTTCGGCATGTCGCTCCTGTTCGTCTTCCTCATCCTAGCCGCTCAGTACGAGAGTTGGTCTCTACCTTTCAGCGTCTTGCTCGGCACTCCGATCGCAGTCTTCGGTGCATTCAGCTTTTTGTGGATGCGAAACCTGGACAACAACGTCTACGCGCAGATCGGGCTCGTCATGCTCATTGGCCTGGCAGCCAAAAATGCCATCTTGATCGTGGAGTTCGCGAAGATGGAATTCGATAAAGGCATGTCCGCCAAAGATGCCGCGCTTACCGGAGCCAAATTGCGCTTGCGACCCATTTTGATGACGGCCTTCGCCTTCATCTTAGGATGTGTGCCATTGTGGACCGCCTCCGGCGCCGGAGCCATATCTCGCCGCGTGCTGGGAACATGCGTGATCGGAGGCATGTTGGCCGCGTCCATCCTGGGAATCTTCCTGATTCCCGTCTGCTTCGAGCTTGTGGAGCGAATTGCTCATCGAACAAAAGGCGCGGGACCGGCGCATCTGCCTGTAATCGTGCCAACGGAAGGGGACTAGCCTTATGAGCAGGCTCTGCCACATTGCCATCATTCTTCTGCTCTTACTTAATGGATGCACTCTCGGGCCCAAGTACAAGCGTCCTACAGCACCGGTCCCCGATACGTTCCGCGGATCCGCTGCAGACGCGGGTGCCGCGAATCAATCGCTCGGTGACGAGAAGTGGTGGACCGTATTTCAAGATCCGCAGTTGCAAGCACTCATTCGTGAGGCACTCGTACAGAATTACGACGTCCGTATCGCTGCAGTGCGAGTACTGCAAGCCCACGCTGTGCTGGGCATCACGCGTGCGGATCAGTTCCCCACAATCTCCGCCGGTGCTTCTGCCACGAACGAACGCTTTCCGAGGACACGGGTAACACCGGCATTCGAGACCAGTCCCTTGCAGGTGAACCTGGGATTGGCATGGGAACTCGATTTCTGGGGTAAATTCCGCCGTGCTACAGAAGCAGCCCGCGCCGAATTGCTGGCCACTGAGTGGGGGCAGAAGGCCGTGGTGTCCAGCCTCGTCAGCAGTGTCGCGACCGCTTACTTCCAACTCTTGGAACTAGATTCTGAGATGGAGATCTCCAGGCGCGCGCTCGACTCTCGAAAGGAATCCTTACGCCTCGTTGAAATAAGAGAAAAAGGCGGTACAACGTCCATGATGGACGTCCGTCAGTCCGAGCAACTCGTTTATACGGCTTCGGCGTCGATTCCCGATCTGGAGCGACGGATTGAACAACAGGAGAATCTGATCAGTTTACTGTTGGGCCGAAACCCTGGAGTGGTCAAGCGAGGACTGTCCCTGGTTGACAATGTCGTGCCGCCAGAAGTTCCCGCGGGAGTGCCATCTTCTCTGCTAAACAGGCGTCCCGATATTCAATCGGCGGAACAAACGCTAATAGCGGCAAATGCGCGCATCGGCGTAGCGAAAGCGGCATACTTTCCACAGATCACGCTCACAGGATTAACGGGTTTTCAGAGTGCAGCCCTCACAAGTCTCTTTACGGGCCCGGCTGGCCTGTGGAGCTTTGGAGGCCAGTTGGCACAGCCACTCTTCACCGCTGGAAAAATCCGTTCGGGTGTGCGGCTGACTGAGGCGCAACAGCAAGAAGCCGTCCTGATCTATCAACAATCGATTCAGCAAGCGTTTCGTGAGGTCTCCGACTCGCTGGTGGCTTATCGGAAGAATCGCGAGTTCAGGGAACAAGAGGCGTTGCTCACCAACTCTGCTGGAGATGCCACCCATCTGGCGGATAGCCGCTACCGAGGTGGGGTGACGAGCTATCTTGAAGTACTCGACAGTGATACCCGTTACTTCGACGCCCAGCTTGGACTTGCCCAAGCCCAACTGAATGAGCGCCTTGCCTTGGTGCAACTCTACAACGCGCTCGGAGGCGGGTGGCAGCAATAAGGAGGCGCTTGGCAAGATGATCGAGAGCCTCACGAACTCGCGCGAACGCCTTCTCGATCCGATGGAGAGAATCTCAGAAGTCCTCTTCGCGCTGATCATGGTCTTAACGTTCACCTGTTCCTTCAGCGTCGCGGATGCGGGCCGCGAGCAAGTGCGTACGATGCTGCTCGGCGCACTAGGATGCAACTTAGCCTGGGGCATTATCGATGCGGTGTTCTATTTGATGGCTTGCTTTAGTAAGCGTGGACGCGGAGTCTTAACTTTAGGTGCACTACGCCAGGTATCGAGCCCGGCCGAGGCGCACCAGATTATCGCGCAGGCATTGCCGCCTGTATTGGTCTCTGTATTGTCCAGTTCGGACCTCGAAGTCTTGCGAGAGCGGCTGAACCACGTTGACGACATTCCTCAGCAGTCTCGCCTCAGCAAGGGGGAATGGCTCGGCGCACTCGGAGTCTTCCTTGTTGTCGTCCTGGCTACTTTGCCCGTGATAATGCCATTTGCCTTCATCGCTAGTCCGGGCAGGGCACTGCGTACCTCAAACGCAATCGCGGTGACCATGTTATTCCTTGCGGGCTATGCGTTCGGGAAATATGCAGGGCACCACCCTTGGAGAATGGCTGTTGTCATGGTGCTACTTGGTGGCGCAATGGTAGGGACCGCGATTCTCCTGGGAGGATAATCCACGCGATCTCCTACGATTCTCGCAGTAGTCCTCCTGCTGGTATCTTCAGTTGGCGCCCAAACCACGCCTGAGAAGACCCCGGCCCTTCCAAACGATGCCGTTCCGAATCAATGGTCATACTCCTTCAATGTCGCCGGCTATATTGTCCCCGACGACCGCTCCTATGCGTCACCAACATTTAGCGCGGATCGTAAACATGTGCACTTCGGAGCACGCTACAACTACGAGGATAAGGAGACGGGTTCAGTCTGGGCGGGCTATAACTTCACCGCCGGAGATACAGTTGCGCTGTCGATCACCCCTATGATCGGTGGAGTACTCGGCAACACGGCGGGAATCGCTCCCGGATACCTGGCATCGCTCACTTGGAAGCGGGTCGAACTCTCCACTGAAGGCGAATTTGTCTTTGATCTGCGAGATCATTTGGGAAGTTTTTTCTACAGCTGGATGGAGTTGAGCTATTCGCCCATGGAATGGTGGCGTGTGGGTCTGGTGGCGCAACGGACTAAGGCCTACCATACTAACCTTGATGTACAGCGCGGCATACTGCTTGGCTTCTCCCGAAAGAGGTTCGATTTCACCACATACATCTTCAACGCAGGTTGGACAGACCCTACGGTCGTGCTCTCGCTTGGTTTCAGTTTCTGACTCCCACTTGTATTGCGAGTTGCGTGTTGCCCACCCACCAACACGCTTTTCTGACACTCCCGACTGTCACTTCTGTCAGTAGCCCCTTACGTTGAATTACTCCTAACCTGTCATTGATGTCTCGTGCTTGAGGTCAGGACGTCTGCGTGACGGAATTGTGCTCGTCAGCAGAAGTGCAGTAACCCTAACAAGCCCTGCAAGGTAGGAGCGTTACGATGGCCGTCGACCGACTCGTAAACCTACTCGCGGCCGTCACGCTGATCGAATTGATGGTCACCCTCGGGCTCGGCGTCAAGGCTTCAGATGTACTCAGAGTCGGCCAACAGTGGGGACTCCTGTCTCGGGCCTTCTTGGCGAACTACATTCTTGTACCCGGGGCAGCCCTGGGCTTGCTGCTGCTCTTTCACACTAGTCCAATGGTCGCGGCCGGAATTCTGGTTGCTGCGGTGTGCCCTGGCGCACCCTACGCCCCTCCGTTCACGGCAATGGCCAAAGGCAATGTCACTGTTTCGATCGGCTTGATGGTCGCTTTGGCCACATCATCTGCGGTGGTTGCACCCTTATTGCTCGGTCTCTTGCTTCCCGTCATTGCCGGAAACGCAACCATAGACATCCACGTTGTCAAAATGATAGGCACTTTGTTCGGGGCACAGTTGTTACCATTGTGCCTCGGCATCTGGATCCGCCACAGTCATGCAGCACTTGCCGATAGGTTAAAGATGCCGGCGAGTGCTTTGAGCCTTTCGCTTAATCTTGTTTTGCTGACTGTCATCATTATTGTTCAATTTCAGACCCTGGCGGACATTCATGTCAGAGGCTACTTCGGCATGCTCTGTTTAGTACTCGCAACTCTAGTCGCAGGCCTGTTAGTCACTCAACGGGGACAAGCGGACACCGCGAAAAGCATGATCCTGACGACATCGGTTCGCAACGTCGGTGTGAGCCTGGTTATTGCAACGGCGAGCTTTCCTGGTACGGCCGCGATCACCTCCGCAACCGCATACGCACTCTTTCAGACCGTCGTGATTGCGTTAGTCGCCTTAACATGGGGCCGCTACACTCCAAAGTTCCATTTGGTGGAACAGAAGGCCGCATGACGAGGGTAATCTCACCTCCAGGAGCCGGTAGTTCAAAACGGAGCTTCGCTCTATGAGTACAACAAATATGGTGTCTCTTGAAGTCTCCGCCACAAAGATGGCATTCGAAGTTCCAATCTCAGATCGCCTACAGAGGCGCAATGTTATCGATCTGACGGACTGGCTGCCCTTCTTCAGGATGCCGGAACAAAGAGCGTCGTCGAATTCTGGTGGTTCTTGAATTCAAGGCAACACTGCTGAGTAAGGACGCCGCATTTAGGCCGGCAGATTGAAAACGCGGCTTCGCTCCAGCAATCGAAAGGAAAAGCTATGGCAGTCCACACATGGAGGGTCAACAGACCGGCCCCACCGCAACAGACGGCTTGGAAGGCACTCCAAAATCATTATAAGAAAGTTAAAGACCTCCATCTTCGTGAACTCTTCGCGAGCGATCCAGTGCGCGGCGAGCGGATGACTGCTGAAGGTGCTGGCCTGTATTTGGACTATTCCAAGAACAGGATCACATCCCAAACGCTGAAGCTCCTGATTGCACTGGCAGAAGAATCCGGACTGCAGGTTCGGATGGATGCCATGTTCCGAGGTGAGAAAGTAAACATCACGGAAAAGCGGCCGGCATTGCATGTTGCACTTCGTGCTCCCAAAGGCACATCGATCTATGTCGATGGCAAAAATGTTGTTCCACAAGTTCACGCTGTGCTCGATCGTATGGGCCATTTCTGCGATCGTGTGCGAAGCGGAGAGTGGAAGGGACACACGGGAAAGCGAATCCGCAACATTGTAAACATAGGCATTGGCGGCTCATATCTTGGCCCCAGATTCGCGACGGAAGCCTTAAGGGCTTATGCGGATCCGTCCCTGACATTTCGCTTCGTTGCGAACATCGATAGCACCGACTTTGTGGCGGCGGTGCGTGATCTTGACCCTGCCGAAACGCTTTTCATAGTTTCTTCGAAGACCTTCAACACGCTTGAAACAATGACCAATGCGCGGACGGCTCGCGAATGGCTCGTCGCAGGATTGGCAGGAGATGAGGATTCCGTCAGCAAACACTTTGTAGCCGTCACTGCGAATATTGCTCGGGTCACGCAGTTCGGCATTGAAACAGCGAACGCTTTTGAGTTTTGGGATTGGGTGGGCGGACGATATTCACTCTGTTCGGCCGTGGGATTGTCCACCATGCTTGCAGTGGGTCCAAAGAATTTTGGCGCGATGCTCGATGGCTTTCACCAGATGGACATGCACTACCTGACAACGCCATTCGAACGGAACTTACCGGTGATTATGGGTCTTCTGAGTATCTGGCACAACGACCTCTTCGGCTCCGAGAGCTTTGCAATCCTACCTTATGAACATTATCTCGAGCATTTCCCTACCTATTTGCAGCAACTAATTATGGAGAGCAATGGGAAGCATGTCACACTCATCGGAACGGAGGTGACCCAACCAACGAGCCCCGTCTGCTGGGGTGATGCGGGGACCAACGGTCAGCACTCGTTCTTCCAACTATTGCATCAGGGAACACGATTCATACCTTGCGACTTCATTGCATTCGCACATTCTCTCCACCCGATCGGCAAACATCATGACATGCTCATGGCCAACGCTATTGCGCAAAGTGCGGCTCTGGCTTTCGGTAAGACCGCCGAGCAGGTTAAAGCAGAAGGCACGCCGGACTGGCTTGTACCGCATCGAGTATTCGATGGTAATCGGCCATCCAACACAATTCTTGCCCGCCAATTAACACCCGAAACTCTGGGGCAACTTATTGCCCTCTACGAACATATTGTTCACACCCAGGGCGTGATTTGGAACATCAACCCATTCGATCAATGGGGAGTTGAATTGGGTAAGGATTTGGCACTGAGCATCATGCCGCAGATCGAAACAGCAGAGGAGCCACGACTCGAATATGACAGCTCGACGAACGCCCTGATTCGACGGTACAGGGCATTGCGTGGGCAATCTGACAACGCTGCTTAGTTGTTCGTGACTTGTGAACGACCGAATGCTCGTCGAGGGCGAACACGATTTGTTACGACAACGAAAAGGTGAGTTCAGTGGATACGAAATCAACCTGGCGACGCTGGATCGCCACAGCTCCCCAGTCTCCAAACGACGTCGTGGCTTGGCAAACTGCACCATCAGTATCGGGGAATGCCTACCCAGTCGAGGCGCGGTCGGCCGTGCCCCTTATTACCGACGTCCAAAAGAACTGAACCTGGCAGAGGAAGACATCAACTCCGTCGCCTTTCACAGAGGAGAAGCCTTCGGAGTCCAGCGGATGGAAGAGGTCATTCGCGCATTCCGAGACTCCGCGCCAAGAGACATCCTTGCGAATCTGTACCTGAACGTCCTTAAGTTCGCGAACGGAACACGGCAGCAGGATGATCTCACTGCAGTCATCATTAAGCGAACGTAGATGAGGACAAATTGACTCGGAAAGCCAAGACCAGATGGTGTAGCGAAACGTTCCGAAGGATTGGCTCCCTTCTCGTGCTCGTACTCTCCGCCGTTTTCGCGTCAGCCCAGGACCTTGCCCCGCGTGCTTACGTCATCACTCCAATCCACTCGAATGCCGTGGTTGTCACCTATTCCTACTTCGATGGCGACCTTATTTTTGATAATTCCACACCCATCACCGGCGCGACTGCAAGAATTAGCGTGCCAATCTTCAGCGTTTACCACTCGTTCAACCTCGTGGGACGCACTGCCAGTTTCACGGCGTCGTTGCCTTATGGCGTGGGCAACGTCCGGGGAACGGTGATGGACACGGAAACTAAGGCCTACCGGTCGGGTTTGTTCGACACCACGTTTCGCTTCTCCGTAAATCTGATGGGCGGTGCGGCGATGGATATACAAGATTTCCGCAAATGGCGGCAGAAGACAATCATCGGTGCAAGTCTCAGACTGGTTACGCCCACCGGACAATACGATCCCACGAAGCTCATTAACTATGGTGCGAACCGCTGGGGCTTCAAACCTGAGGTCGGCGTTTCCCGACGATGGGGTCACTGGGTGCTGGACGGTTACGCGGCTGTTTGGTTCTTCACCACGAATCACGAGTTCTTCTCCCACAATCAGTTCTCACCCGGGACGAATGTGCAAAAGCAACAATCCATGGGAGCATTCGAGGGACATTTGAGCTACGACGTCCGGCCAAGGCTCTGGGCGTCATTCGACGGCAATTTTTGGGTGGGCGGCCGCACAACGTTAAACGGTGTGGAGAATCCAAATTCGCTTCAGAAGAACTCCCGAATTGGTGGCACGCTTTCAACCCCCGTCAGTAAGCACCAATCCCTGAAGTTCAGTTACAACCGCGGTGCGTACATCCGCTATGGCGGAAATTTGAACAACCTCGCTGTGGGCTGGCAATACTCCTGGTTTGGGCGGCCAAACTAGCGGCCGGTTGTTCGCATTGATGGACCATGCTGTAGGAGTCTGGGAGAAAATATGCTCAGATACCTGAGAGATTTCCCATTCGTCATTTTCATCCTTTCTTTGCTGGGACTATGGTTCTCAGCTCAGTTCGGTGTCTTCCTTCGAAAAAAACTCCGCCCCGTCGAGGACGAGGAGCGTAAGGACCTCGCCACTCTGGAAGCAGCCACTCTCAGTTTGCTGGGCCTTATCATCGCATTCAGTTTTTCGATGGCGATTGGGCGATACGACCAGCGAAAAAACTACGAAGCCGAAGAGGCGAATGCGGTCGGTACCGAATATGCACGGGCTGACCTGCTCCCGGGCACAGACACAGAAAAGGTCCACAAGTTACTGAAAGAGTATTTGCATCAGCGCATTGCTTTCTATGAGACACGCAACGAACGCGAACTTGAGCAGGTTGTTGCGAACACCGATAGGCTCGAAGCGGAGCTATGGTTGAGCGTTCGAAACGTCGCCGCAGCGCAGCCCACCCCCACCGTCGCCCTTGCAGTTTCAGGCATGAATGATGTTCTAAATGACAGGGCGTACGCCCAGGCTGCGTGGTGGAACCGCATTCCGCTGGCCGCTTGGAATCTGATGGTAAGCATTGCCGTACTTTGCAACCTGCTGCTTGGCTATGGCGCACATCGGAACTCGACCCATCTGTTCCTGGTTCTCCCCTTGGCTCTTTCCATTGCGTTCCTGCTGATCTCGGATTTGGATAGCCCACGCGGTGGCATTATCCGCGTGGTTCCCCAAAACCTGGCGGGTCTGGCCGAATCTCTGCAAGGGCAATAAATCCAGGAAGCAGTCCACTCCAAAATAAAGAAGGGGCGCCCAACTTTGGGCGCCCCTCTGTTCTTTCATTCCATCGGAACTATTTCCGGTTGCGTTGAGGTGTCGGCTCCACAGGGAGGGCTTCCTTCTCCCCTGCCAGAACAACGATGTCCTTACCTTCTGGCCAGCCACTGCTAAAGAGAAGCTTCGCCTCCGCTGCGGCCGCCGGGAAGTATTGTGTCGACTGTTCACCTTTCGGGAGCAACACGAGATCAACACGTCGGTTGTATGCCCACACAAGGTCTTGTACGTTTCCTAAGGGCTTGGAAGGCTTCGATGGATTCTGCTCGTGCAACCTCTTGACCGTTGCGACATCGAGCTGGTGATCTTTGCCTTGGGCGATCGTCTCGATTTTTGCCTCAGGAATGCCCTGCGAAACGAGATATTGTTTGACTCGATTCGCACGGCGTTCACTCAAGGGTTTGTTGCGAGCATTGGAATCCCTCTCGTCAGTATTGCCCACTACGCTGAGCCTCGCGTCTGGATCATATTCAAGGTATGCCTTGAATCCGGCTGCCATTTCGGCGAGTGCCTGCTGCTGGCTTTGTAGCAGCCCGCCCTCCGGATGCCGCTGGTCAGGATGGCCGGTCGGGAAGAACACACTGGCCAATGGCACTGCGGGTATCGGCTCTATGGAGCCGATAATCCGAACCGATGCCGACTGCGTATCCGACCCTCCGCACTCGTTCCTTGCTGTCAAAACATAAGTCTGGACCTCATTTACTGATCCATTCCCTTGCAGCTTTGGTTCAGCTTTGAACGAGCGGGAGTCGTTTGTTCCGACAGTACCAAGCGGTTCGACTGATACGGTTTGCGCATTCGACGTACTCCACACCACATTTGTAGAACCCTGTTCTATGACTTTGTCACCGATGCGGCGATACCTAATCTCGCCGGGAGAAGCTTGCAGCGAACTCTGCACAGTGGTGTTCACGTTGACAGTGCTATTCGAGGTAACCGTTCCACCTGGACCCGACGCCTGCAGAGTGTACGTGGTGGTTTGAGTTGGCTTGTACGACAGTTCACCCGACGGGGCTGATTGCTTCACAGCTTCCGAGCCGGACGCAATCGTCCGCTCAACGGTATCGGCTGTGGACCAATTAAGATTTGTAGAATCGCCGCAATTGATCTGCGTTGGGGTTGCGGCTAGATTTCCACTCACTGGTGCAACTACGACTCTCGCACTTGCTGTTCCTGCCTTGAATCGCGGTAGAGACTCGATGCTGCCGCCTTGAAGCCACGGTTTTACCTTCTGCTTCCCATTCGCCGCATTGATGATCACGCGTTCATTCGCGTTAACATGCACCGTACCCGACCACTGAACTTTATCTTTGTTCTGAATCGTAACGGGGTACGTTCCCGGAGGCACGATCAGTTCCTGAATACAGCACGGGAGGAAGGCTCCTCCGTGATTGAATTCGTCGCCATGCCCGACCAGGTAGTCTGGAGTCTTGCCGGTCAGGAGCACGGCAGAATGCGACGCAGACTCAATCTGAATCCGCCCCCAGGGCCCTTTTACCTCCCCTGTAACGGGCTCCAGTTTGAACTCGAGTGCGGTTATGGTTCCTGGCTCGACTGTCACTTCGCGCACTTGTGACGTAAAACCGTAGTTGTACACGCCGATGGTGTGATTGCCCGAGGGAATCTTAACCGTTCGGCCGCCCGCTCCAAAAGGAACCCCGTCAACAAAGATATATGCCTGTTTCGGCTCTACCTGGACCCGGAGTTTGCTCTCGGCGGCTAATACTGATGAAGCGGAGAGCAATACTCCGGCGAATGCGAGCCACATCTGGATCTTCCTGTAAGACATCGTATTCCTCCTCTGGCGAGGTAAACACTAAGACCCTTTACACGCTAGTCTTATCCTTCTCTATGATCAGTGCGAAAGAGAGATAGATGAACTGTCAGCTTTGCCAGATTGACGTCCAGAGGATCACTATCACGACGCACGGCGGCGTGCTGGCGCCATCAGACTGCGGATGAGTTGCCCTTTGCAGATCTTTAGCGCGAGTTGCCGAAAACCCGCAGCGTCTTTGGGCGGGACGAATAATCCTTTTTCTTCTTCGGTAAGCTGTCTCGGAAGCGAGAGAGGAAGTCTCACGTGCCCGCTTGCCAGGTCGTAGACACCATAGACCACGCCAAGATCGGGGAGCCTGTCTCTAAATTCCTGGCGAAGACAGTAGGCGCTCCAGGTCGCATTGAGCACCACCGCTACCTCCAGCAACGCGGCACGATAACCCGTCTGTTTTGCGACTCTTATCCCAAACAGTGACTCCAAACTTAGCGCTGCACCCCTGACTGCTACCAGAATCTGATCTTCAATACTCCGAACAGAATAGTCCGTTGCACTTTTGATATATCTACCTGGCTCCAGATACAAATCCACAGCCTCAGTGACCGCGCCGCAGTTCGTATGAGCCAAGACAACGAGCAGTTTCAGCGTCGTCGAGAACTGACTCACTGCATACCGCATACTTCCAAGACATTCCTGCCCCAGCACATTTCCAGCAACCCGCACCACAAAGAGCTCATTCGACCCCTTGCTGAACACGAACTCCGGCGGAACGCGCGCATCCGCGCATCCAAGTAAGGCGGCGAAAGGACTCTGCACCGCAGCACTTCGATCACCTCCACCCAGTCCGAAGCCTTGCGGCTTCGAACGAGTGCTTTTGCTCAGTGGACCGACGCCATTCTTCTTTGCGAAGTTGCGATTGCCTCGCACCAGTAATTGGCAAGCTCCATCGGGGGTTCGCGGTGCCGATTCTGCAACCGCGTCGAAGTAGTGCGCAGTCTTTAACACTGAAGTGCTTCCTTTTAGCGCTCACGACGTTTTCGCTAGCTGGCAGCGGGCAGAGACTGCATTCGCTGCCCGATCAGTGCAGCGATTCTCATCCGTTGCGCAATCCCCGGAATCCGCGATGCAAGCCCTTCCGCATGAAGAAAATCTCGCACGTCTCCGTGAACCTCCGCTAAGGCAAGCGCCGCTCCTGCTTGCTTCACGTCTTCGTCCAACTCGCTGAGCATCCGTACTCCTGCTAGATCGATGTTGGCGGACGTCGAGAGGTCTAGGACTACGAGATCCATAGCCCCATGCTTACGCATTCGGTCCAGCACTTCCTTCCTGACATTCTGGGCGTTGAAGTAAAACAACCCAGCCTCGATCCTCAGTGTCAGTACACTCTGTATTGCTTCAACCTCGGGGTAACGCGATGAATCAGCAAAACGGTCCATCCCTGGCATCCGCCCAAGCAGGGCAATTCTCGGGTGGGAAGCACGCTTGAGCAGAAGCAAGATGGAGAAAACCGCTGCCAGCAACACGCCCTTCAAGATCCCAAAAGCCAAGACTCCGAGCGTCGCCACCATGGCCACGCGAAATTCCATTTTGCTGACGTGATACAGATGCCGAAGTTCCTGTGGACGTATCAAGCCACCTACTGCGATCAGCACGACCGCCGCCAGTACCGACTCCGGCAGGTTATGCAGCAATCCGGTCAGGAATAAAAGGACCATGCCAATGGCACCGGAGGCAAAGATCAACGCAAGCGGGGTCTGCGCGCCACCTTTCTCGTTGACAGCGGACTGCGACATGCCACCTGCCAGCGGATAGCCTTGCCCGATTCCAGCTGCCAGATTCGCAACTCCTAACGCCAGCAACTCTTGATCTGCATTGATTGGGTATTTGTGCGTGCGGGAAAAAGTCCGGACTACCGAAATACTCTCCACATAGGACAACAAGAAACATGCGAGCGCGACCCCGAGCAAACTGTCAACCTCGCCCCACTGCACGACCGGCCAGCCCAAATGAGGAAGTCCTTCCGGAATTGCCCCGACTGTTCTTACACCTCGGCTCGACAATGGAGCGAACGACATAACCACGATAGAGATCATAACTACGAACAAAGCAATCGGCCGCCGTGGTAGGAAGCGCTCGCCTAGGATAAGAGCTGCCAATGCTCCCAGCCCTATGATCAACGTATAGGGATTTGTTTCTCCCAGATGTTTGCAGACCTCAACCACTCGAGTGAAGAAGTTGCTTCCTCCCGAATGTATGCCAAACAACTTTGGCAGTTGGGTGGAAGCGATGACTAGCCCGGCACCAACCTTGAACCCACTAAGGATGGTCTCCGATACGAAGTTCGTAACGTTGCCCAGCCGCAGAACCCATGCGATTACGCCAATGAGACCCGCCAGAACAGCGACCGCCCCTGCCAGGTGCACTTGACGCATCGAGTCCCCGTTGGACAGTAGACCCAGCGCCGAACCAATGAGAATCGAAATGGCCGAGGTAGGCCCAATCGCTAATTGGCGTGAGGTCCCAAACGCTGCGTAAACTGTCCCACCAAGCAGGTAGCAGTAAAGGCCGGCTTGCGGCGGCAGTCCGGCAAGAGATGCGTAAGCGACCGATACTGGGATCGCATATGCCGCCAGCGTCAGCCCTGCGACCAAATCGGAGCGAAGCCAAGCCCGCTGGTATTGCGGCAGCCATTGGACAATTGGCAGCGTCGAACGAGCAAATCCGCCCCAATCTCTTGCGCCCATTGGTTTGATCTTCATCTTCTTTTCTTCACAGTCCACTTGCCGATCAGTCTCAGCACCACCTATCCCGCAACCTGCTCGCGAGTAATTTTGGATACGAGATCTGCCTTGCCTGTACTGAGCACGTCAGCCGGATTCAGCCGTGCAAATAGATCAAGTGAACGTGCGATCGTGCCCGTCCAGCCGGTTTGATGGCTCGCACCAAGCCCCGCGCCATTGTCACCGTGAAAGTACTCGTAGAACAGAATGTAATCCTTCCAGTACGGATCTTCCTGAAACTTCTTCGTTCCACCATAGACGGGCCGCTTGCCGTCGGCATCGCGCAGGAAGATGTTCGACAGCCGACTGGCCAATTCTTTTGCTACCTCAAACAGCGTCATACGATTGCCCGATCCCGTGGGGCACTCGACTTTGAAGTCGTCTCCGTAGAACTGATACAGATTCACTAGACTGCGGAGCAACAAGATGTTTACCGGCATCCACACCGGGCCGCGCCAGTTGGAATTGCCGCCGAACATCCCTGTATTTGACTCCGCCGGCAGATACTGAACTTTGTACTCATGTCCGTTCAGGTTGAAGACGAATGGGTGCTCCAGGTGGTAGCGCGATAGAGACCGGATGCCATAAGGACCAAAAAATTCGTTTTCATCGAGCATGTAAGATAAAATCTGCTCTACCTTCTGCTTGTTACAAACCGACAAGAGTCGACGATCAGCGTAGCCCTTGAATTTGCCATCCGCCGGTGCGATATGTTCCAGCAAACCGGGATGCCGCTTCTTGAATACCTCGATCGCCTCTGTCAGTCGGGGATGGCGGGCTAGCACACCCGTCGCCTCAACCACAGTAGACGCGCACAACGGCAGCAACCCTACCAGGGACCGCACTTTCAGCCGCATGGCATCGCCATTCGGCAGATGAAGAAGATCGTAGAAGAATCCATCTTTCGAATCCCACATTTCATCGTGGTGCTCGCCAATGCGATCCATCGCGTATGTGATCCAGATAAACTGCTCCAAGAATTTGAGGGCGACATCCTCGTATACAGAGTCGTAGTCCGTTAGAATGAGGGCGATCTCGAGCATGTTCTGACAGTAGAAGGCCATCCAGGCCGTTCCGTCCGCCTGATCCAGGTGGCCGCCGGTAGGCAGCGGCGCACTGCGATCAAACACGCCAATGTTGTCTAGACCGAGGAATCCGCCGGCGAACACGTTCTTTCCCGAGGGATCCTTCCGGTTCACCCACCAGTTGAAGTTTTGCATCAGCCCTTGAAAGGATCGCTCCAGGAACCGCAGATCTGATCGTCCCAGCTCTTTCTCAATAGTGAATAGGAACAACGTCGCCCAAGCGTGAACCGGCGGGTTCACGTCGCTGAAGTTCCACTCGTAAGCAGGAATTTGTCCGTTCGGATGCGCATAGAGATTCCGCAGCATCAGAAGAAGCTGATCCTTTGCGAAATCGAAGTCAACCAGGGAAAGCGCAATCGTGTGGAAAGCCAGATCCCAAGCGGCGTACCAGGGATACTCCCACTTGTCGGGCATGGAGATAACGTCGCGGTTCAGCATGTGGAACCACTCGGTATTGCGCATCGCGCGATGAGCTTTCCCTGTCATGGGATGAGCATTATGCTCCTCCAGCCACTTGTCCAGATCGAAGTAGTAGTACTGCTTGCTCCACAGCATTCCGGCCAATGCCTGGCGGTGCACACGCCGTTCGTCCTCGCTCAAAGAAGATGGGGTAATCCGATCGTAGAATTCGTTCGCCTCTGCAAGGCGAGCAGAAAATGTTTGATCGAATGTGACGAAGGGGTCGGCAGGTAATGGCTGGCTGAGGCGCAACCTCACGATCTGGCTACCGCCGGCCGGGATCTCCAGCTCGTAGTGCGCAGCTGCTTTTGTCCCTTCCTTTGAGGGGTTGACTGCCTCCTTATTGCCGGCGATCAGGAACTCGTGGAATGCGTCTTTGACGAAGGGTGAAGGATTCGATTGCCCCCACAGCCGGCCGGCGTTGGACTCATTTTCTGTGAACAGCAGTTCCGGTCCGCCGTCGCAATACAGCACGCGCTCACCCAACTTCGGGTGTGACGCCAGCACAATTCCGTCTTGCGCGCGGACAGACGGCTTGATTTCATCCTTGTCCCATGACCATGTATTACGAAACCACAACGTCGGTAACAAGTGGATCTTTGCCGGTTCCGGCCCTCGATTGTGGACGGAGATGCGGACCAGCAAGTCATCCGGATCACCTTTGGCGTACTCCACAAAGACGTCAAAGTAGCGATCGTCATCGAATACCCCCGTATCCAGCAGCTCATACTCAAGGTCTTCGCGTGACCGCTTCGCATTCGTTTCAACGAGATCACGGTACGGAAATTCCCGCTGCGGATATTTATACAGATACTTCATGTAAGAGTGCGTCGGTGTGCTATCGAGGTAGAAGTAATACTCCTTCACATCCTCACCGTGGTTCCCCTCACTGTTGGTCAGTCCGAAAAGGCGCTCTTTCAGGATTGGATCTCGCCCGTTCCAAAGAGCGACGGAAAAGCAGAGTTGCTGCTTGTCGTCAGAGATGCCCGCCAGTCCGTCTTCGCCCCAGCGATAGGCGCGCGAGCGCGATTGGTCGTGGCTGAAATAACCCCAGGCGTTCCCATCGTCGCTGTAGTCCTCGCGGACTGTGCCCCATTGCCGTTCACTCAGGTATGGCCCCCAAGTCTTCCAGGGGATTCCCGATTCTCGCGAGTCGTTTAGTCGTCTTTGCTCTTTCGTTTCCAAGTAAGTAACCGAAGACCTCTTAGTTGTTGGTGTCGGTGTCATGTTCCTCTCTCCGTCGTTCGATGTCTGTATGGCTTCCTGTCACAGCCAACTTGTAGTTCTACCCAAATGAGCTTCGTAGCCGGCGATCCCGCACTTGTGCGACCGCGGAACTCTCACAATCTGATTAGTACCGTTTCTTGCGTTCAATCCGCACACTGCGACCGGTCGAAATGGACCTGAGCGGCGACTGCTTTGGGCCGATGGGTCCGATCTTCTCGGCAGTCGCGATTGCGGTGGTTTCGACAGAGTGCGCTTTGCCGCAACGAACAATCTCGCCAAGAAAGCGGAAGCCACCCTGGACACAACTTTCTCCGCAAACTGGAAAGGTAAGCTACGACTGCATCCTAAACCTGAGATTGATGCTCTTGGGACTGGCAAATCTGACAGTTGCTGTGGTTCTATTCGCACCAGTGGCTTATTTGGCCAGTGCATTGCTTCAGTGGCACGAAGCTTCATCCTGAAAACTCCCGCTAGCAAGCATCTGTCCCAAGAAACGTCCGCAAGAGACAATTTTTTGGGACAGTGGCTCCTTCTGCAGCGCAGTAGGAGAAACAGCATATTTCGCTGTGTCCATCGACTTGCGTGCCTCCATGAGCTTGTTGCTCCACTCCTGGACGGCTTCGAACTCACCCTTAAGCAAGTTCTCTCCGCTTCGATCCCCCTCAGTTGAGACTGCTGCCGATACAGTTCCGAGTCCACTCTGCGCTCTTGCTCGGTAATCAGCCACCCAGTTCTCCGAGATTGGATAACCATTCTTAAGAGAATTTGCTAGCGAGCTTGCCCACTCCCGCATCAGCGAGATTTCCTCAATCCCCGCCTTTATGAATTCGCGGCTCAAGCGCAGACTGGTCGACGGATCCTCCTCAGTCGCCTTTATTGGGGTGTCAGTGCCGCTACAAGAGAGGCTCACTACGATCTGATTTCCCTGATAATCCACAGATCCATGCCCGATTTGTACCAAACGCCTCAGATCGACATACGTTTTGCCTCCGACTTCCATGACAACCACCTTGCCGGAAAGATCATTGATTACGAGAGTTCGAAATTCCTCTCCCGCCTGCGCCGAAGTCACCGTTGACACGAGCAACAAGATAAGTGTGTAACCGCATTCCCTGCTGTTGTGCATATAGACTCCGTGAGCCAGATTCGCAGTTAAGCCGCTGAACCAGCTTAGATGGCTGCTACCGGCTCTTCCACTGTCAACACTGATAGCGTTCGCCGCTGGCGGAGACGAATCGTCAACAAATCGCTGGGCAGACGGAACGGACCATTGGCGACTCTGTCGAGGGCGCAGTTGCTCGTACTTTTGCCAGTTAACGGCTCTTTACCCTAGTGGAATATTGCGAGAAAACAGTGAGTCGGGTTCCTCTAAGCTGTCACAGGAGCAGAAACCATGGGAAAGCTTCGCATCCCCTGTCCCCATCCTTTCGTGATGGTAGGGCTCGTGGTCTGCTGCCTTCAATTAGCAGTAGCACAACATCCTGCATCCACTGTGGATGGCGCCTCTCCACTTCGGTCGAAGCACGCCAGGAGCATCGACGAGCTCGACGCCATCGGGACTCGCAACGTCAGCGGAAAGCATATCGGCAATTGGTACTCTCTCGAGCGAGAGATCAAACTCGGCAAGGAATATTCCGATCAGGTCGAGAGGGAAACTAAGCCCTTACACGACCCGTTCATCACGGAGTACGTCAATCGTATCGTGCAGAACCTCGTCCGCAACTCCGATGCCAAAGTGCCGTTCGTCATCAAGGTCATCGACTCCGAGGAAATCAACGCTTTCGCTCTTCCTGGCGGATTCCTGTACGTGAACAGTGGCCTGCTTTTGGCCACTGAGGACGAAGCAGAGTTTGCCGCGGTCATGGCGCACGAGATCGCTCATGTGGCCGCGCGTCACGCCACCCGGCAGATGACTCGGATTCACATTTTAGACCTCACTTCCATTCCCTTGATTGCATTTGGAGGCAATATTGGAGGCGCCGCCCGCGAAGCGGTAGTGTCGCTGAGCGCAATGAGGTTCTCCAGGACCTACGAAGCTGAGGCTGACTATTTGGGTGTCGAATACGCTTACAAGGCCGGTTACGATCCGCGAGCATTGATCTCCTTTCTCGAGCGTCTCAAGTTGGTTGAGAACCAGAATCCGGGAGCTGTATCCAAGGCATTCTCGACTCATCCGCCCACCGGTGATCGCATTCGTAAAATGCTGCAGGAAATTGAACATCTATTACCGGCACGCGCGGCTTACGTTGTCTCCACCTCAGACTTTGACGAATTACGCTCTCGCTTGGTCTCACGTAACAGCAAGCACTCGAACAGCATGCCTGATCCACATCGCCCAACCTTACGACGCCGAGACACTCGCGAAGGCAACGAGCACACACCCTCAGACGCTGGCCCAGGTCCCGATCGGCCGTGACCGGCCTGCCGCTGAACACGTGCTTAGGTACATCCGACTGTCACAACTTCCAGACCGCAGTGGTGTCCACGCCGACTAGAATCCTGCTGCAGGAGATGCTCCAGCGGTGTCCCTAAGAATCATCATCTTATGCATGGCTTGTATCTCGATTGTGAGTTGCGGGGGGTCATCCTTCGTCGGATTCGTTTCCAACCCTGGCGGGGCTGCAAGCATCACTGGAACTGTTACAGCCGTGAGCGGTGGATTCATATCTGATCTGAATGGCATAACCCCGACTACAACGGTTAGCTTCGAGAACTCAAAAATTGCCGGCACCTTGGTTTTCTGCGGCGATCAGCAGTCCCTCTTTCCGCTAAACACAAACGTACGGGCGGAGTACACCGCTGGGGTCCTCTGCTCGGTGCTGACGAAGGTTGTTATCATCAGCGAATCCGAGAATTCCTAGAACAAAATCACATCAGATCTGGTTAGTCTGATAGTTCTAAACGCGACCTGCTCCGAGCAGAGTTGATACAGCGAGACTTGGACATCTGAGCCAACTCGCTTCCCAACTCGCGATTTTACGGAGCCACAAATGGTGAGCAAGTGCGCCAATCCGTCCTGCGATACTCCCTTTCACTACTTCCGCGGAGGAAAGCTCTTTGTGTTTGAGCCACACGAGAGGGGCTCTTCCGACCTATTCCTTAGAGTCGAACACTTTTGGCTGTGCCAGTGTTGTGCTCCTAGCATGACAATCGTGGTAGACGCAGGTGGCCATCCTCGAGTGGAGTCGGTGCAGCGCACTCGTCCGGCCGCGTAGCTGCGTTGGCTGTCCCTCAGTCAAGACTCTTCGCGGACAAAAGGATCCTCACTTCTGTCACTTTTGTCAGTCGTCGAGTTCCATTGTTAGGCGCGATGATCGTACCGTAGATGGCACAGGCGTCTAGCCGCCAGGGCGTACGTCTCATGCTGGACTCACGTCGACAGACTCCAATCCGTGAAACCTGCGGATGGGCGTTGCGACAACGTTGAGATCGGTGCCATCGCTCGCTCCGTACGCCGTCTTTGCGGATGAGGCAACGGAAGTACAGCAGGGAGGGCTTATGCAACTCGAAGTCTCTCAATCGGGACCGTTCAATGCAACGATTCGAATCATCATCGCTCTCACTTGCGCGGTTATCTTGATTCCGGGCGACATGAGTTTGGTGATACCTGTCTCGGCGTTCTCAGAGGACCAGGAAGCGGCAAAAATCCCGCCTGATCAACTTGATTCTTTGGTCGCCCCGATTGCACTGTACTCGGATCCTCTTTTGAGCCAGGTGTTAGTGGCTTCCACTTATCCGCTTGAAATAGTCCAACTCCAACAGTGGCTGGAGAAGAACAAAGGCTTGAAAGACAAAGCGTTGGCAGATGCAGTGAAGAAACAAGATTGGGATCCAAGTATCCAGTCTCTCGCAGCGATTCCGGAGGTCGCAAAGAAACTGAACGACAACATCAAATGGACCACCGATCTGGGAAACGCATTCCTTGCCCAGCAAAGCGATGTCATGGACGCAGTGCAACGCATGCGCAAGAAAGCCCAAGACACTGGAAACTTGAAATCCTCTGAGCAGCAGAAAGTGGAAACAAAGGTGGTCGAAAGCAAGCAGGTGATCATAGTTCAGCCCGCCAGTCCGGAAGTTATTTACGTTCCTAGCTACAATCCGACGGTTGTCTACGGCCCCCCTGTATATGCCTATCCGCCCATAGCCTATCCACCGCCTCCACCACCTGGGTATTACGCGGCAGGCATGGCGATTTCATTCGGCGTCGGCATGATGATGGGAGCAGCCTGGGGCGGGGGTTGGGGGGGCTATAACTGCGGATGGGGCCACGGCGGCAACAACGTCTACATCAATAATAACAACAACTTTGTCAACAATTCCAACCGTAATACGAACGTCAACCGCAACACGAATGTTTCCAATCGTAGTGGCAATAACACCTGGCAGCACAATCCTCAGCATCGCGGTGGCACTCCTTACCCGAACAGATCAACAGCAAACCAATTCGGCGGCACTGCTCGCGGAGACTCAATGGCGAACCGACAGGCAAATGCGCGCCAGAACCAAGCTCAACGAGGAGACAGGCAACAAGGGGGAGGCGATCGCAATGGTGGAAATCGCCCGCAACAAGCAGCAAGCCGTGATCGTATGGATTCCGGAGGACGACAGCAAGGCGGTGTGAACGATCGCAGCGCCGGAGGCGATCGTAACTCGGGCGGCCGATCGGCAGGTGACAGCGCCGCAAATCGAGGTGGCGGTGGAGGGGGAGATCGTGTCGGGAACCGAAGCGTTCCCAGTGGCGGTGGCTCTCGTGATTCCAGCGCTTTCGGCGGAGGCGGCGGGGGCAGTGGAAGCAGCGCCCGCAGCAGTAGTGCACGCGGCTCCTCCAGCATGGGAGCATCCCGCGGTGGTGGTGGATCGAGGAGTGGTGGTGGCGGCGGCGGCCGGCGCCGATGATCATTGGCCCACAAACTAATTAGGAGGAGTCTATGAGACTCGCACGGCTTGGCTTCGCTCCATCGAATGCTCACATCGCCATTTTGCTCGCGGCTTCCTTTTGTTCTGTCTTGCCAGTCCCGTCAGTCGCTCAATCTTCCTCAGAAAGCGCAGCAACGGCGACCTCGACCGGTCAGGATTCGTTCTCTAGCCCGCAATGGGCTGCCGACGCCTTGATTCGTGCTGCCACGGATTACGACGTTGCTGCGTTGCTGAAGATCTTCGGTCCGGAAGGCCAAGATCTTGTGTCCTCTGCCGACCCAGTGCACGACAAAAGCCGTATGGGCGCCTTCGCCGCTAAAGCTCGAGAAAAGAAGGCGGTCACAATCGATCCGAAAGACGGATCGCGCGCCACTCTCACTGTCGGGAACGACAACTGGCCCTTCCCCGTCCCGATCGTCAGAAAGGGACGCAAATGGATCTTCGATTCCAAACTGGGGCGTGATGAGATTCTTTTCCGCCGTATTGGAGCGAATGAACTCGATGCCATCCAAATCTGCGAAGGCTTCGTCGAAGCACAGAAGGAGTACGCATCAGAAATACATGATGACTCAGGAGTGAATGAATACGCGCAGAAGATCATCAGCACTCCCGGTAAACGAGATGGCCTGTACTGGCAGAATCCGGACGGCACACCTGGAGGTCCGATCAGTGAAGCCGTCGCACGCGCCATTGAGGAAGGCTACTCTCCGACTCAATCTTCCGGATACCACGGCTACATTTTCAAAGTCCTGAAGGGTCAGGGTCCAGCAGCACGACTCGGACAGCTCGACTACGTGATTAATGGCGTAATGATCGGAGGATTTGCGTTGGTCGCGGCGCCCGCCGAATACCGCACCACAGGAGTCAAGACCTTCATGGTGAGCTATGATGGCAAGGTTTACGAAAAGGACTTGGGGCCTACCACGCGGGAGATTGTCAGCGCCATGGAGCGCTACAATCCTGACAAAACTTGGCACCCTTTGGGTGAGGAATGGACACAACCAGCGGATTCTTCTGCGGAATGAGTCAAGAGCGAGCTCTGGAGCGTTCACTAGGTAAAGGCATACAACGGCGTGAGGGCCTGGCTACGCGTCCGCGAACGGTAACTCAAGAATGGCCGGCAACGGCCCACAGAATTCGATAGTGCCATCGATACAAATCGGACAAATAGCCTGCAGAACCGGGTATTGAGAATGGATTGCAATGAAGGAATTGCACTTCCCACATCGCCACAGCGTAGCCTGCAGCTCTTCGGTCAAGGCACTTTTTTTATGGCCACCTTTGCTAAGGCCAGAAATGTTGTTCATAAACTCCTCACCTTCATTCGCCACAGGTTGCATTATCAATCTGGCCAATAATTTTAGAACTGTGTCTTATGACAGTCGGGACCACTTCGTTCTATTCCCGCCGTTTCTCTACGCAGCAATGCGTACCTGTCAGCTCTACCAGTTTCAGCCTGCAGAGACTGTGAACTATTTTGCCCGCAGGGCTTTATTCGGAGGGCACGTGAAAACCACACTGTACATCCTGTTGTCGGCCGTAATCTCATTCGGCGCCAGCGACGCCTTTGCTCAGAAAGTAAAGGTTGGATACGACAAGGAAACGGATTTCTCCAAATACAAAACGTACAGTTGGGCTCAGCCTGCACTACCTGCTGCGCGGCCGGTCCTCTTTGAGGCGGTAGTCGCGCGGGTTGACGTCGAGCTGCAGTCTAAGAACTTGTCGCATGTTCCTAGCGGTGGCGACCTGACGATTATGCCTTCCGGCGGGGTGAATTTCGGTATTGCTGGTGAGGCCGGCACGCCGTACTCGCCGACCTACGGCGGGCCTCCGCCGATGTTGAACGCAACTATGTGGACGGGCCCTGGCGGATCTTCATCAGCTGGAACCTATGTCCCCGAGGGGACGCTGGTATTAACTTTCGTCGAGCGAGGCTCCAATAAAGTGGTCTGGTCTGGTTCAGTGAAACAGAAACTCGACATCCAAAAGAAGACCAAGTCTCTGGAGCTTGCCGATAAAGCTGTCATTAAGCTACTCAAGGAATTTCCAGGTAAGAAGTGACTCGCTTTTAAGCATAGCCTTCTCTTCCCTGCTGGTTCATGGCTCGGAGGCATCCTCTTTCGCAGCGCCTATCAGCAGCTATTCCGAGCCTTGAGACCGCAGCCGAGATCATTGCTCGACCAAAGGAATCTCCGAGGCCAGCTGCAGATCTACCACCAGCCCGATTCGACGGTCAAGCTGGAAGAATCGAGCAGTCTTCTTGTTGTGGAGAGCATCCTGGAACTTTGGCAAATACTTCAACCTGAGTTGAATGACCGCGTCATCGCTCTCATTCCACTTCCGTACTAGAGCCTGCGCATCTTCGCTCGAAAGGTTCTCGTACTTGGCAGCATACTCTTTAATCACGGCAAGTTTAGTGTCGTTGATCTTCGTCAGGTCCGCGGCATATTGATCGTATACAGGCCAGAACTTGGTTGCCTCGCTCTCCGTGAGCGACATGTTGGCTGCTACAAGCGTCTTCTTGTCCGATTTCAGATCTTTCCGCATTAGTTGAATGTAGTCATCAGTCACTGCCGGGGCAGACTGCTGCGCCACCAACCCTGCGCATCCCAGCAAAATGTTGGCACCGACGAAAACGATAACTTTTCCCCTCATCATCGACCTCCCTAATCAAACCAGAACGATTCGCTCATTCACTTGATCTTCCGGCAGTATGCTCCGGGCTGGTTTCGTGAGGAGCGACGTTCACACAGAGGCTACGGTTCTCGCGTCAGGAACGACACTGACAATATTGACAGGACGCGGTTCTTCAACCGAGCGATACCTCGCACACCCTTCTTGGCAGAAGGTTTACGGAAGGCTAGCGACCGGAGGGGCATCGTGTTTATGCAAAGTCGCACTCGTATCGGCTGCTCACCATCACGGATGACATTTCCCTACTCTCGATATGACCGAGGCTGCGCATCCAGTCAATGGAAGCAACGCGTTGCGAGATCCGATTCTTTGGTGCCGGATTCGTAAGTTTGTTTGTGGCGATTCCGCGATGAGAACGGGCTCGATCGCACTCATGAGTGCTTCCGATGAATCGTTTTTGTAGGGTGTAGGCGTCAGGAACACACCGACAGAAGTATTTCAGGGCGGTTTCACGCAACTTGGCCGAGAATCACCGGACCTGGTGAATCTCAGCCACTTCCGCAGCAGACAGGACGGCAGTCTCGTGCTAGTTTGTGTTTCGTGATGTACGCTAACTCCTTAGAACCAAAGCCACTCCCAAAGTAGTCTTCCCGCCCGGTATTGGCCCCCAGATTGCAACATTTCTGACGTAGTTCAAGTCGATGACCCACCTTAATCATCTTCGATGTGATTCCAATCACGCTTCGGGAGCACGGTGCTCATATACCATCTCGTCCGGCAAGCAAGATCTATGCCAAGAGGGAGCGGCGTTGCAAGAGATAGGAGTTCGCATTTTGGTGGTCGAGGACTATGCAAGCTGGTCCCAGTTCCTCTGTTCAACTCTTGGTCAGAAACAGGAGTTGAGAGTTGTGTGCGTCGTGTCCAATGGTCTAGACGCCGTAGAAAAAGCTAAGCAGCTGACACCAGACCTGATCATGTTGGACATCGGCCTTCCACAATTGGACGGAATCCAAGCTGCGCGGCGAATACTGGCCTTTGCTCCTCAGTCAAAGATCATCTTTGTCAGCGAAAACCGCGACCTGGACATCGTCGAGGAAACTCTGAAGACGGGCGCTCGTGGATATGTCTTGAAATCACGGGCCGCGAGTGATTTATTGGTCGCGGTCGAAGCAGTTCTTGCTGGGGGAACATTCGTAAGCGAACACATTTCTCTCTAGACAGTTAACTATCCTTACTTGGAATTCTCAAAGCGAAGGAACCAATTCAGCGGCTGGGGGACGTGCTGTACGCTTCGACCTCGGGCACATCACGGCGGCCGAGACATCCCGCCCGTTCCATTGATATTTTGAAGTACTTTACCCGCGTGAACTGTCCTTTAGTCTTCCCAGTCGCCCATTCTTATCGCGGTGTGACTGGCGGGTCCATTGTCTGGGCTCGATTCGTCGGCCTGGTGCGCGCCCTCTATTCCGCCCACGCTCAGAGTACGATGGCGTCGCAGCCGGGGGCGATCTGCATGGGTGGGTCCCACTCTTGAAGTCCAGATGCCCCTGTGATGTTTCAATCACGTCCCTACTCGCCGGCACCTTCGATATCCAGTAGCTCCACCATTCGAAATACGCAGCTCTATCCTTGTCCTTCAGCATCAGGGACCACCCTCCACAAATGCCCACCCTACTAGACCATCAGCACGCCCAAAACTGCAGAAGCGTTGATTCGTCCCCAATTATTTGCAGTGGTGTAGTCACGTTAAAGGTCAAGCCACAGAAAATGAGGCTCATACGGCGTTTTGATCGCCGATTAGAGTGCACAGATCCCAGCGTTTGGACGCCCAAACTCGCGAACTGGATGCGGATGATTGGTTCGATCCCAGCGTCCCCGCACTGTCAGGACCGACAGTTCTTCGCCGCTGGCCATGGGGCTACATTTCTCCCAAGACATTCCATGCGTGGACTGTTCGAGGCGAACGAGGAGAAGAAAAGCGAATGCTCAACCTAAGGCAACTCATAAGAAAGTTCGGTATTGTCCCTCTGGTCGTTACTTGGCTCTCCTTCCCCGCTGCTGCTCAAAGAGTGGAACTTTTTGGTGGATATCAGTTCACTCACCTTCAACCAGCCTTCAATGCAAACGGCTGGGATGCCTCAATTACTGGGAACTTCAAACACATATTGGGCATCACCGGCGATTTCAGTGGAGCTTATGAACGGGGCGTTCATGCATACACATATACCGGGGGACCGGTGCTGACTGCCCGTTTGCCCGTAGTACAGCCCTTTGTACATGCGCTATTTGGTGGTATGACGGTCGGCGGCGGAACATCCACTTCCACCTCCGGCTTCACCATGATGTTTGGCGGTGGCCTCGATATTGGAATGCGCAAAGGAATCGGCTTCCGAGTCGTACAAGCGGACTGGATCAGCACCAACTTCTCAGGCACCACTCGTAATCGGAACGTTCGCGCTTCGACAGGGCTTGTAATCAAGTTCTAAAAGAGGATCGCCCTTTGTTTTCTCCCGCTTCTTTCGAGCGCTTAACACTGGCGCTGTCCACGGGGATTCCCAGGAACGATTTTACAAAGATGTTGCGTAGATTAGGAATCTTAACCTTCCCGGATCGGCACGTGGCCCATGCCGAGGCTCATTCACCATGAAGCATCCTATTTACCTGATCGCGACACTCGTTCTCACGCTGATTTCCTCCGCCGCAGCACAAAACCAGAACTCGTCCGCGGTTGACCAGACCCCTAAAGCAGCCGGTAAACCTCTCGATTTCCTCTTCAACTACCTAAATATGGCAGGCACCACAAAGGCCAGTGAGTTCCGGCCTTTGACTCAGCCGGAACGAACCCATATCTATTTGAAGACCATGGCGAATCCCTTGGGATACATTAAGGCCGGATTCTCTGCCGGAATCGATCAATGGAAAGACAAGCCTCCAGAATGGGAACAGGGAGCATCCGGCTACGGAAAGCGCTTTGCGAACATCGTGGGCCAGTATTCTATTCAACGCACTGTGACATTCGGTCTCTCCAGCGCATTCCATGAAGACAACCGTTATTTCAATTCCGGCAAATCGGGTCTCTTACCCCGCACTGAGTACGCGCTAGTGAGTGGCGTGCTTGCCCGACATGATGATGGAAGCCGGCATGTCTCAATTTCCCAGCTGGGAGGAGTAGCCGCCGGTGCATTCCTGTCCCGTTACTGGCAGCCTCCCAGCCAGCGCTCTGCTGGTGATGGGGCCGTCAGCTTCGGGATCACCATGGCCAGCAATATGGGATTCAGTGTGCTGAAAGAATTTCTTCCTGACTTGGGACGGATAATCTCGAAGAAACACAAAACTCCCTAGCGCTGTTCTGCACTTCGAACCGTGATCGCCAACTTTGACGACTAGTTTCCGCCACTCACTCCCTTGTTTACCATCAGCTTGACTTCGACTCGCCGGTTCTGGGAACGCCCTTGCGCGGTTTCATTCGAAGCAACCGGGTTTGAAATGCCCATCGCACCGGGAGAAACAATGTGACGAGGTGGAACTTTGCATTCCTGCATCAGGTAATTGACGACTGCGTATGCGCGATCTTTGCTCAAACTCTGGTTCGCTGCCGCATTTCCAGTTGAATCGGCAAATCCCTTCACTTCAAGGATGTAGCCAGGTAGGCTACTGGCATCTCCCGCAAGTTTCGTTAACGCCGCCCTATCTTTTTCCGCCACCACTGATTTGCCCGTAGCGAAATACACAATGGCCTGATCTTTCACGTCGTAATCTGCCAAGTCCGAGAAACGCCGGCTTACCTCTTCGTCATTGGCTGAGATCTGCGCTTTGTTCGCTGCGATATTTGCCTCGTTTAGAGAGATGGATTCCTTGTTTGAAGCGATCTGCACCGCATTCGCCGCTACCTTTTCTTCGGTAGGCGCCAGCCCAGCCTGGATCATGCTGGCGGTTTGCAAGTCGTCTTTGCTGAACGTAATAGTTTTGGCTTCGAGCTTGCCGTCCGCGCCTGGAAAACCCTTCACGCTGACCTTAAGCCCGGGGATGAGACTTGTCCACGACATCTGCTGTTTACGCAGTCCGAGACCTTTCGGCGTCTGCACCTTTGTTGAGTCCGTTAGGGTGATGACCTGAGTTCCATCGGCGGTGCGCAGCGTAAGAGTATCCGCCGCACGCGCGGTGATCAGGCCTTTGACGGTGGTTTCATCTTGTCCAGACATCAGGCCCCAGGGAACGCAGCAGAAGACCAGGGCCAGAGCAACAAACACACTGGTTCTTTTCATTTTGGTTACACCTCCACGAGAGGAAACTATCGATGTAACCCGAATTTGTGCACTGGCAGAACTAACAGCTTCATGAAAAGTGACGATTGTGGCAGGAAATTTCCGTGGACCTCGTTCTCCGGGTTCTGGCGGAATAAGAAACCTAGAGAAACATCGCTCGACTGCCAGCGTTGACAGGTGACAGCAGTCGAGTCGAGTCGCGAGAATTCTTCGTTATGAAGGCGCAATTGCGTGCACTTGCTGTAGCTCTGTCGATCATGGGCTGTCTCGCCTTCGGCAAGTCCAGCCACGTGGTGATGAGTTGGCGGAATCCGAACGCACCGGCCAAGCAGTTCCGGCGTGTCCTGGCATTAGGGCTGAGTGAGAAGACTGCCGTCCGTGCCGACTTCGAAGATGCGTTAGCCGCTCGACTTGAAGAAACGGGACGCCAAGCGATCTCCGGAAACGCGATCCTTTTGAGACCGGAGGGAACGCAGCTCAGCCTGGATTACCTTCGAGCCCAGGTACGAGACAACCAGATCGAGGCAGTGGTTGTCTCTCGTTTGATCAAAGTCGAAAAGAAGGTCACGTACATTCCGGGTGAACCCTCCTTCGTGCCCTATCCGTATTACGGCACTTTCTACGGCTACTACGGGTCGGTTTATCCCATAGTCTACTCACCGGATTACTTGCGTGAAGAAAAGAAGGTACGCATCGAGACTAATCTATATCTCCTCTCTGAAGGAGATGGAGTGCTCGTGTGGACCGGCATCACCGATACTTTCGATCCCACCGACGTAGACAAAGCAATCGGGAAACTTGTCAAGCTGCTCGTAAAACAAATGCAGAGTGACGGTGTACTCTAAATAATCGCCAACGTTGAGAGGCGACATTTATCGTGCGCCGGTTACGTCCTGGGACATCAGGGAAGGACGCGAACTTCTCAATCGCACGGTCCGAAGTACGACAGTGTGTGGCTGGACGCTTCATGCCTGTTCAGTGGTGAAGGCATCGCTGCTCAGTACCGGATCCCTAAAGTGATCACTATCAACTGCGTGCTCATATTCTTGGTAGGAGCATAGTGATAGCGAGCCTCCGCGTAGAAACGGTACGGGGCCTCACCGACTCTTGCAGTGAACCCCATGCCTCCATTCGCTCCAAATGCGTTTGATGTCGAACTTACCGGGGGCTGGTTAGGATTAACAACTCCTGACGTGCAGGCATATCCGAACCAGCGCCACACCGGTGTGCAAATGTTGCCGGAGCCGGAACTAACCTCTTTTGACAGCCATGTATTGCGGTAATACCAGCCTCCACCACCGATAAGATACGCGCCTAAGAGCCGGCCGCGTAATTCGAATCGGTAATTTCCAGTGAGAGCATATAGGTCGGAGTTTCCGTTAAGATCCTTCGATTGCAGGGCCGTTTGCAGCGGTTGCAGAGCTCCACTTGACGGATAGACCCTGGTCCACATGAACTCACCGACAAATGCATTACGAAGGTTGAAGTTATACCCCACGCCGCCCACAATGCCCCAGCCGGTGCCGACAGCCTGAGCGGAAGGATTGACAGGCACACTCACAATCATGGCAAGATTACTGTTGAGTTTGCATTCGTCTCCACAGTCATCCTGCGCTTGGAGAAGTGGCACCGGCACCAGTGCGATTGCCAGAAGAATGATGTTTCTCACCCTCAACTTGCGAATTTGCATCACTCCGTCCAGTCCGGCTCTTCCTGATTCCTCGCGGAGTACAGCCTCCAACCATTGGGCGCGTTCGAGAGACTGTGAGAGATTCTAATCTGCCAGAACCTTAACCATTTGAGATTCGCGACCGCCTTGCCGAGAGAATCGTGATGCTTTCTGCCACCTTAATGTTGACTCCGACGCAGATATTACTGGCCGTTTGCCGGGGTCTCGAACTGTCAAAATTGGCAGCGGCTCTAAGAGGCGGCGGACGATGGGACTTTGGAGACTTCAATGCCCATGCGCAGGAGTTTTCCAGCCAAATCACGTGCGAGGTGACGCTGTAATACACTCCGAGTTTCGAGATGGGCATTCAGATAGCGCTCCAGCGTCGCCGTATCCCACTGGATTATGCGGGCTGGTTCCACCGTCACTGCATCCACGTCCGACACAACTCCTCGAATGAGGAGAGCCGAACCCACGATCTCCCCGGCTCCAAGTTCACCGAGAGTCCGTCCTTCGTTCGTTACCCGAACCTTTCCATGAATGATGAGGGAAACGGATTCGATGGATTTTCCGTGTTCCATTAAGCGCTCGCCAGCGGCAGTCGTGGTCCAAGATCCCATGCTCAGAACCCGTAGAACTTCCCGCGGCGGCAAATCCCCGCAGGCAAGCCGCCGTACCTCCTCCTCCTCTGACGTCGGCTGGACGGGTCGCCGTTCGCGAAAGAGACGCCACGCATGAAAGATATTGATTCCGGCAAATAGAACGCTCCAGCCGAACGCAGCCCACAGAGGTGTTGGCTGAAACATGAGATAGGGAAGCGCGATTATCGAAGATGCGACGGCAAACAACCGCAACCATAAAATGTCACGAACGCAGTACGCCGCCAGTAGCAGGATGTTGGCGATGTGCATGAAGTAATCGACTTTGAATTCCACGTTTCCCTTCCCTTGCTGGTGAATATCTGTTACGGCGGAAATGCGTTCTTCCCCAGTGATTGTGGCGCTCCGAGACTGCCGTTGAAAGCTGTCAAATCTCTCAGTGGCCGTTCGCTCCAATGGGATGTAAGGGGTATTCATGGATTGGAGGACCCTCCCGAAACATGAAAAATTGCACTCGAGCCGCTTATGCAGGCTGAGACCAGAGCACCTGAGTCTTTGGAAGAAGTCACAGACCTGGCATTGGAATTCGGCCGGCTATCGATGGAGGCGGGCGCAAGCGCCCGTCATGTAGCGGACATCACAGAAAGAATAGCTCTTGGTCTGGGGGCTGAGCGAGTAGATGTGCGCGTAGGCTATTGCTCCCTAGCCGTCACGATCTCCCTCGGTCACGACGCAATCACACGAATCAGCAAAGTTGGACCGGTGGGCGTGATCGAGCGCCTGCATGGCGCCTTGAGCGCAGCTGCTGCGCGAATCGAGCGGAGCGAAATGACTGTCACACAGGCTCGTACTGAGCTCACGTCAACGCTGCGCGATGGTTCTCGTCATGCCGATTGGCTCATCACCCTCGGCGTCAGCGTCGCGTGCGCCGCGTTTGGTCGGCTGATGGGAATTGACTGGCGAGACCTTGGACCTATCTTCTTGGGAGCTGCACTCGTCCAGATCGTCCGGCGCGGGCTGGCGTTGCACAATGTAAATCCCTTTATATCTGCGGCAACGGCGGCGTTTTTCGGATCAGCCCTGTGCGGATTCGGGGCACGGTGGGTTGGCAGTCCTACAGCGGCCACGAACGTGATTACCCCCGTCTTGCTGTTGGTGCCCGGAGTACCCCTGTTCAATGCGCAGTCCGACATCCTCGAAGGTCGTCCGCGTCTGGGAAGTGCCCGAGCCGTCAGGGCGGCGGTGATGCTGATATTCATGACCCTTGGTGTCTGGCTGGCCCGGGAGTTGCTGGAAGGAGCGCGCTGACTATGGATCCGCTGCCACTGCTCCACAACACGGTTTGTGGCGGGCTCGCCGCGGCAGGCTTCGGTGTGCTCTTCAACGTCAGCTTCCGAGGACTGCCTTAGTGTGCGGCCAGTGGAGCACTAGCCTTGGCATTGCGGACGATCGCCCTCGGGGCAGGCTGGAGACTCGAAGCAGCCTCGTTTGTCGCGGCTCTCCTGCTTGGAACCGTCGTGCAACTGCTTCCATCATAGATCGGGGTTTCGCGTAACGCCCTTCATGTCGTGGGCTGCATTCCTTTGATTCCGGGTGGATTCACGGCCAAGGCGATTCTGGGATTGTTTGCGGTCACGGCGCAGGGCCCTGACATAGCCAACGAGGTGCTCATCGCTGCCCTACAGAACCTCTTGCGCGCTTTATTTACTATCGGCGCTCTGGGAACCGGACTCGCGATCCCGATTGTTTTGCTCCGAGCACGCTCACGTAAGGCTTCGCGGGCTTGACCTTCGATGAGTTAAGAGCGACGCGGGCCATACGAGTGCACCCTGTGAAATGGTCGTCATGTTCATTCGAGAATCTGTGTGCAACAAGGCCTGTTACAACAATCAGCTGTGGAATAAGAATCGGGATGTGACAATTCCGTTTAGGTGGTTGTCTGTCGCGGCCAGAGAGTAGCCGCTCTGCCAAAGCAGGGAGAGATTCCATCGACTCTATGATGCGGTTCTGATATGAGTGCTCTTCCCAATATCGAGAGTCGCCCTGTTCCGGTCCGCGTTGCATTATTGGTGGGTGGAGACTCGCTTATCACTGAACAACTGCATGCCATTCTGGAGCCCGGCGTCTGGGCCCTGCAGCACGCAACCGACAACGCCTCGGCGCTGCTCATGGCCCGCGATAAGAACTTTGATCTGGTGGTGACGAGCGAGAAGACCTCAGGACGAGCAGATGTCGAACTCCTTCGCAAGCTGAGACGCATACGTCCGCATACACGCCTGATCATCCTGACTGAAGAAAGCACGCCCACGGATGTAATTGCGTCAATGCGTGAGCATGCATTCAGTTATTTTTCCAAGCCATTCTCTTCAGGCGCGCTCGCAGTGATGATTCGTAGTGCAATTGAGGAACCTTGCTGGGACGATGGTATCGAGGTGGTCTCAGCAACTCCAGAGTGGATTCGTATTTATGCTCGCTGCGATCTTAAGACCGCCGATCGAGTGCTCCAGTTCTTCGACGAGATCGCCGAGTTGCCGAATCCGGAAAAAAATGCGGTTGGCATGGCGTTCCGCGAGATGTTGACGAACGCGATCGAACACGGCGGGCACCTGGACCCCAACCAGCAAGTTGAGATTTCTTATTTACGAGCCCGTCATATAGTAACGTGCCTAATTAGCGATCCGGGGGAAGGTTTTACGCTGGACGAGATTCCCCATGCCGCTATCGCGAACCCTGCGGAAGAGCCATTACGCCATCTCGAATATCGCGACGCGCTCGGCATGCGGCCAGGTGGGTTTGGCGTTCTGCTCACCCAGCGACTCATTGATGAACTGGTATATAACCAGCAAGGCAACGAGGTAACGCTGATTAAGTATCTCGATCTCGAACCGCGGGAGTCGCCGAGGTCGAACGAATTTCCTCCACCCCGATAGTCACCATTCCAGTCGCACTCCGAAACAGAGCAACGTGAGTAGCCGGCAGAGACTCGAGCGTAGCCGCCCTCCGGAGAAGCGCCTTCCGTCACATCGATCCAAACGCATAAGAACCCCGGCAGGCGTCGGCCCTCTTGCGGAACCGCGCCTCGCGATCTCCGATCAGCCGCCTCGGTCGGCGAAGACCTAAATCAGTATCACTGTAAGAAGTGGCAGTAGTGCAGTTTTCAAACGGTAGCTATATTCCCGACAATTCACCTCGGCCCACATCCCCACCTCTTGCGCACCCCTCTCAAGAGTGATGTGGGCCCGCTTCTTTGGATGGGAAAGTTTCTTTTAGTTCATCCCTTCGCGAACATCGACCAATAGTTCATCAAACGCCTGGAGTCAGAAAACCTGCGCGTGGATATTCCACATCAATGATGACGTACACGATGATGACAGTGATTACCACGAAACTCAGGATCTTTCAGCCAACTCCGCCGCTATCCGCTCGCCATTCTGTACCCGGCCAACATCGCGCAAATAAGACCGAGGCCGAACAGAAGCGCATAGATGACATTGGGTGGGTGCGTTTCTAGCGCCATCCCGCGTGTCGTAGTGATGTCGATCATGCTGTTTAGCGAAGGAAGGAGCAGCTTGCCAGCGTCCACGTGAGAATCTTTGAGCTGCGGAGCAGCCACTGCGTTGGTCCAGATCTCTCTCTGGATTTTCTTGGATTTGGCCACCTCCACTTCCGCTGCCTCAATGTTTGGCAGCTTGCGGTAGCTTTCCAATCGAGAGTCCACAAAGCGGCGAATCAACCCTTGAAGTTCGGGCTGTGCTTTCACTGACAGCAAGTTGAGCCGAAGGTACGCGGTTTCGATGCAATTTCGCCTCCACAGCGATCAACGCACGCTTTTCGTTAAACCGTCCTGCCGCGCCCGAAAATGTGAACGCCACGACCAATCCAGACATGGCGAACATCGCGCCTTCGATCGTACCCAGGCTACCCCGCTCGCCTTCCGATTCGGCCGGGCGGCGCCGAATGCCAAGGCGAGGGCCGACTTCCAACATGATCAACATGCCGCCAAAGAGCAAGACCGCGAAAAGTGAAGGGGAAATAGGAGGTTCCATCCTGATGGTCCTTTCAATTCCGCAGGCTCGCGTCTTACTTAACCTCTAGCTCATGACTGCGGCGCGATTTCGACGGTTCCCTCCAGCCAGGCGAGGAACAGTTTGTATCCCACTGACAAGACGATTGCACCTACGAAAAGCCCGATAATCCCCATTGCCATGAATCCGCCAATGGCCCCCAGGAACACAACCGCGGTGGGAACTGCGACGCCGCGTCCCAGCAGCAGAGGCTTAAGCACGTTGTCCATCAAGCCGACGACAACACACCAAACCAGGAAGATTACAGCCTTGGTGGTGCTGGCAATCGCAAACATGTAGATCACAGCCGGTATTAAGACGAGCCCTCCCAGTTGGAGCACGGCTGCAAGAAGGAAGACTATCCCCCACAATCCCGCACCAGGGAGGCCCGCAACCAGAAAACCCACGGCCGCGAAGATTGACTGGATCAACGCTACGCCAATAATGCCGTTCGTTACGCTGCGCACGGTGGCGGCGGCCAGTTCCTCAAACTCCGGCCCCTTGTCGCCAAAGAGACGGTTAGCTAGTGACCGCGCCGTCTTACCACATATTGCAGAGTTGGCAAGAAGGACTCCAGCAACGATGACAGAGAGAATCCACTGCAAGACCGCCAGTCCGACTCCAGCAGAGGCCAAAAACAATTGTGGAATGATCACTTTGATCTGAGGAGCAAAGGTCTGCAAGGCCGCGGCCAAGTTCTTCGAGGCCAATTCCCAAGCGTCTTTCAACCGATGCCCGATGACCGGCCAGGTTTCGATGCGTGGCGGTGGCGGTGGAATGAGGTGTGTTCCATCCTTGAGGCGAGCCGCCAGACTCTGAATACCTTCGACCAATGATCCCGTCAGCAGCACAACCGGCACCAGTAAAACGATGAATAGAAATACCGTAACCGCGACCGCGGCGAGGCGACTGCGGCCGCCTAGTAGATTCCGCACCCTGCGATAGCCGGGGTAAGCCGCGATGGCGATGATGATGCCCCACGCAATCAGAGGAACGAAGGGCCGCAGGATGAGAAGACACGCGGCAGCCAGCAAACTGAGGAGCCCCACGTGAATAGCCACTTCAAGGGCACGACGCATGTAGTCCTTATTACTAATGCCTTCCAATATCATTTACCGAGTCCGTTTCTCTTCTAGCGCGTCCGAGCGACGTCTTCGCGATGTAACGGAGGATCACCACGGCATATCGGAGAGAAGACCAATGAGTAGCGCCAGCAGGGAGCGAGATCCAGCGCACTCAATAGGATTCTGTCGTGCTGGCGCAATGTTGAAACCTGTCATGTCTGTCAGGGCTATTCTGCAGCGCTTCCTGCATAGCCAATGATCTGCACCGATCACCAACACAGACTATCTCTCGATTTGGTACGGAGGTGGTTCGATCAGTCTTCACAGTGAAACTCCATGATCAGCTTGGCCCACTATCAGTCACGGGCGCCTTTCTATACTGCGTGCAGTAGGGACTTAGCGCCCGTTGAGGGCAACGACGCTATCTGTTTTGACAGTTCCCTACCCACCAACCTCCGCCTCATGCTGGCTTGGACGGCTGCGGGCGCTCGTTCGACAACAGTCCAAGCGGGCGGCAAACAACGCCTTCCCAGAAAAGGAGAAAGGCCCATGGTGCGAACTTCGTTCCAGAAAGTGCTTGAGACGATTACCAGGAAGGCTCTTCCCTGCTTCCTCACTTCCACAATCCTACTGATGATTCTCCCTGTGTTCGCCGCCGACAAACAGAAAGATGAAGATACCCTTCGGCAAGCCAACCTCGTGTTACAAGGTTTGCTTAACAGCAAGAGCATCTCGCCGACGTTGTTGGCAAAGGCGAATTGCGTATTGATCCTACCTGGGGTGAAGAAGTTTGGCTTCGGTGTCGGTGGAAGCGGCGGCCGCGGTCCATTACTGTGCCGTAGTGGCCAAGACTTCAAAGGCAAGTGGTCAGCGCCTGCGATGTACTCGGTCGGTGGCGCCAGTGTCGGTTTGCAGGTAGGCGGGTCGTCCAGCGATTTCGTCCTCTTGCTCATGAATTCGAAAGTAGTGAATCAGGTGCTGAACGGAAAGACCAAGATGGGTACCGATGCGACGGCAGCCGCAGGCCCTGGAGCCACGGCAGCAAGTGCGTCGGACGCCGACATTTTCACGTATGGGCGTGCCAAGGGCGTTTTTGCCGGCGTATCACTGGGGGGCGCCACCGTAGAACCAGACAATGACGCGAACTACCGCTTGTACAGCAAGACGCTAACGGCTACCGACATCGTACGCGGAACTGATACAAAGCCATCGGAGGAAGGTAAAGCCTTGGTGACAGTGCTTAACAGCAAGATCGGAAAGCAGACCAAATAAGAAGAGGCCAATTGCTGAGTGGTATTTTGCCGAGATCCGTGGACAGTCACGAAGATGGCAGATGTATGTATTTGATTCGCGATTAGGAGCGAGGTTATTCCTGATAAAAGACTAACAAAATGCCCAGCAGCACCATGCCACTTGGCCAAGCGTAGGGAACGAAGCCTCGGCGCCAAAATTCACCATCGTAAATAAATTTAAACAGGGCCACTCCCAAGCCAACGATCATGAACCAGAAGTGTTCGCGCTCGACAAGCAGCATTGAAGCCGTCATGTGGTGGTGATGACCAGGCGAGGGAGTATCGGTGATCGCTGGCTTTTGGAGCATAGAGGCGTGATCCATGCTGGAGTGGTCCATGGGCATGCGGGAAGAGTCTACATCTGTCCTGGGGTGGTCTATGCCGTTCGTGGCATCCAATGCACGGGCAATAAGTGGCGTACCGTCGGGACCGAGCGCAGGATTGATCAGGTAAGCTCGGGCTTCTGGCGAAGTCCCCCCCGCGCCGGCGGTGTGATCGTGAACAAGGAGAGACGCCGCACCTACGACGGCCAGGATGGAGAATGCCCAGGCCCGCCAAAAACGATTGAGGGATCCACGCGCGCGAAGATATTCGACTATGCCAATCGCAATGAGAAGGAGCGAATAAATCTTGTGCTGTCCAGCCTCTCGGTCGTGGTGCAGAAGCCACGCCCAGCTCATGTTGCCTCGCGGCCAGATTTCAGCATCACTCCAAAGGGCCAGGAACAAGCCCATAAGCAGAAACAAAGCTGGCCAGAAATAGCGCAGAGGTCGGAGCTTCGGATACAGAAAGGTCACCAGCACGAGGAGTCCGACTCCAATCAGTGCCCATCCAGCGATGTGGTGATTGAGCTCCGAAGGAGCCTTGTTGGGATCCACAGATGCGAGGGAGACGGGACTTGCAACCGCGACCAGGTGTTGGCCAGAAACCTGGGCCATCAGAACATTGTCTGCACGTCCGTGCAATCCCGCAAGGCTAACCCAAAGAATCAGAACATAGCATATCGCACGCATACACACCCCAGCTATTGAGCAAAATGACTTACAACTCTCGCCCTGCCGTAACTATCGAGCGGATTAACTGTCGACAAAGGCGAGAACGCTTGTGACACAGGATACAAGGTGATGAAACCCCGCCCAATAATGTAATTGAGATTGCTTTCTTGGCGGGTATGTCGACTACTGGCAGTTATAACAGGGTAACTATTGTGATAATACGCTCCGTGGACGGTTGATTTAGTCAGACACGCTTTCCGGCGCACTGGCAAATGTCCCAGTAGCCAAGGGTACTTGTGGCCCTCTGAAATGAGCTGGGCCTCTCATTTTATGGGGGCCGTGAGTCATTCCAATGAGCGGAAGTTCGCGGCGATGACCGTCAGAGAGAAGATCAGGCGGAGAGATTCCAACGACGGATCAGGCTGACAGAGTCGGCCTTGAGCCTCACGCTTGCTGCCGCTTGACACGTCTGCCCTCAGTGACGCGACTTCAACAAGACGTTCCAGGATCTCCAGGAGGAGACAAAATGCGTAAATGGATCCTTTTCACCTTGATCATGATGTTTGCACTATGGGCTGTTGCGGCCACGAAAGAGAAGGGGAAAGTAGCGCTGAAGGATGTTCAGCCGGCTGGGGTAACTGACAAGAAACACAAGCATCAGCAGTACGACTTGTTTTTTACCATCACGTCTGGCCAGGACTACACTTGCCGAACCTCTGATAAAACATCGGTTAAGGCAACCGAACTAGTCGTTGGCGGCAGCATTTCATACGAAATTAACGGTAACAAGGGGAAAATCAAAACTGAAGCCGGGAAGAAGGTCGACTGCACGATCGTGCGCGTCGCCAATGGCTCATCCGCGCCCAAGTGAGCGGAGGCAGTCGATGACCGTCTATTCTGCTGTTCAGTTCTTGATGTGGCTGCTCATCGCGGCTTCTGTCATCGCCGTCGTAGCAGCCCGTGTGCGAGTGCCCTACACCGTGGCCTTAGTCTTGGGAGGCCTCGCACTCGGTTCGTTCCATCTGCCATTTGTTGACGTACTCCTCAGTAATCGGGCGAGTTGGGTGACGCCCGATATTACCCTTGGCATTTTCTTGCCGCCGCTACTGTTCGAAGGCAGTCTGAAACTCAATCTCCGGGAACTTCTCGAAAATGCTCTGCCAATTACTCTGCTGGCAACCGTGGGGGTTCTTGTCGCGACTCTGGCCGCCGGGTTTGCTGCTCACTGGGCCCTGGGTCTGCCCCTGCTCGTCGCCTTGGCATTTGGCGCCATCATGGCGGCGACCGATCCGATCTCCGTCCTCTCGATCTTCAAGGAGATGACGGTTCCCAAGAAGCTCTCCGTTATCGTCGAAGGGGAGAGTTTGTTGAACGATGGAGTCGCTGCGGTCCTCTATGGAATTCTGGTTGCCGGAATTACCTCGGGTAACCTTGGCATCGGGGAAGGGATTCGGCACTTCGTGGTCGAGGTTACAGGTGGAATCGTCATTGGGCTATTCCTCGGCTACTTGTCCAGCAAAGTGCTGGAAACCATCGACGATCCACAAGTCGAGATCACGCTGACCACAGTCTTGGCCTACGGCAGTTATTTGCTAGCGCAATCTTTGCAACTGTCCGGCGTCATCGCTACCGTCTCAGCTGGGCTCATACTCGGGAACCTGGGTGCGAAAGTAGGCATGAGTGCCCGTACCCGAGTCGCACTGTGGGGTTTCTGGGGGTACTTTTCCTTCATTGTTAATTCCCTGGTTTTTCTTCTCATCGGACTGCAGGTCCACTTCGGAGCTCTCATAGCAAGCTGGCGCGTAAACCTGCTCGCGATTGGAGCCGTGTTCTTGGGTCGGATGCTATCGGTCTATGGTCTCATTCCAGTCAGCAATATGTTTCGCGCTGGAGTGCCCTTGCGATGGCAGCATGTGCTGGTTGCTGGCGGTATTCGCGGAGCCCTCTCCCTGGCATTGGCCCTCAGTCTGAGCAGTAACTTTCCGCATCGCGAGCAGATTCTCGCCACGACGTTTGCCGTCGTCGCTTTCACCATTGTTGCCCAAGGCCTGGCCATAAGGCCGTTGCTAGCCTTCTTCGGCATGAACAGTCCCGCTGAAGGAGATTATGAACGTGCTCGAGTGCAACAGATGTCGATCTTCGCGGCCCAATCGGAATTGCAAGGGTTGTTAAGGAATCAAACGATAACCCAGCCAGCATTTGAGCAACTTCGCGTGGAACTCAACGCCAGACTGGAGCAAATCAACGCCAAACTCGCCCAACTCTATGGTGAGGATGAATCGCGGATCGTGCCAGAGGTACGGATTGCTAGAAAAAAACTGATCACCGCAGAAAAGAGTTCCATCGAGGAGGCCCAACAGGACAGCCTGATCTCCCAACGAACAGCTGGCAAGATGCTGGAGGAGTCGGATCGGCGATTGGATCATATGGCAAACCAGGGCTGAATACTTGCAGCTCCTAAAATCGGCAGTTGAGAGTGATTTTGGAGTCGAGCTCTCGGCACTCACAATCTAACCCGGAACGGCGTAGAATCGTCGCCAAGACAGCAGTGGGGCTTCAGCACATCTCATAATTGTGGCTTCATCCGCAAGTAGTCGATATCGGTGCGCCAGCGGGTGAGGAGCGTGAGCACTTCACAGAAGTCAGGTCTCGGAGGAAGAGAAAATGGACGTGAGAGCAGCACAAACGCTGACATCCGACAATGAACTCTTCTACCATGCCTTCAACGCGAGTCCCATTGGGATTACGGTAGAGAATCTAGAGGGACGACCTCTCTTCGCGAATCAATCCCTTTGCGCAATGCTTGGATTCAGTGAGGAAGAATTGCGCGGCAAACACTGTGCCGATTTTTCTCCTCCTGAAGATGCAGAGAAGGACTGGGCTCTCTTTCAACAATTACGAGCCGGATCGATAAATCACTATCAACTAGAGAAGCGTTATTTTCGACGGGATGGCTCGTTGGTGTGGGGGCGGTTGAGTATCTCTTTATTGAACAATCGCCTAAACCCGCTGGTAGTTGCGATGGTGGAGGACATCACTGATAAGAAGACGACAGAGGAGGCATTACGCAGCAGCGAGGAACTGCTGAAAATCTTTGTTAAACATGTACCCGCGGCAGTGGCGATGCTCGACCGCAACATGTGTTATCTCCAAGTAAGCGACCGCTGGTGTGTGGATTTCCGACACGAAAGTTCGCAGTTGCTAGGACGTTCGCATTACGAAATGTTCCCTGACATTCCCGACCGATGGAAAGAAATTCACAGCCGCGCTCTGGCGGGAGAAACATTGCGAGCCGATGAAGACCGTTGGGACCGCGAGGGTGGCCCTACGTGGCTGCGATGGGAGATTCGCCCTTGGAAGAACTCCGATGGGCTATCCGGAGGTATTCTCATTTTTTCCGAGGACATCACCCACCGCAAGAATGCTGAAGAGGCACTTTTAGGCATGAGTCGAAAGCTGGTCGAAGCACACGAGCAGGAGCGTACCCGGATTGGGAGAGACTTGCATGACGACATCGTCCAACGACTCGCGCTTCTGGCGATAGAACTCGAAGGAGTTCAGCATGACTTGGCGCCTGAACTCAGTCGTCGAATAGACAATCGGCTCTGCGCAGGAATCTGAATAACTCTTCGATTAACGGGGTTTTCGAAGAGGGGATTTTTCAGTACGCTCGGGAGGATGAGCGAGAGCGAATGGACAAAGATTCTGGGATGGCCGG
>Ga0210403_10000247_pt1 | contig 60239 bp, 42 predicted proteins | sample IncBWC19MmetaG_FD_150863 | JGI IMG/M metagenome (GOLD analysis project Ga0210403, IMG submission 150863) | Forest soil microbial communities from Barre Woods Harvard Forest LTER site, Petersham, Massachusetts, United States - Inc-BW-C-19-M | ecosystem: Environmental > Terrestrial > Soil >...
CGAAAGAGGGCAACAGTCTCAGGCTGAGCAACTTTGCACAGAATCGGTGGAAGCCCGCGGGCAATCAGTTCCGCATCTGCAACAACCAGCTTCCCAATCCCTTTGATCGCCGTCTCCATTGCGCCGGCCTGATGTGAGCTGAGGATTGCATTGTCGGTGTGCCGTGCACGGTGTGAAGCAGGCAACGGTTCTTCTGGAAAAACGTCGGTGGCGAAGCGGATATGGCCTTTCGCGGCGAAATCGAGCATCGCGTCAAAATCCACAATTGCGGCGCGACTGACCAGGACTAAGGCGGCCCCCTGCGGCATTAAGGAGAATTGTTTTGCGCCCAGAAAGCCTTGATTCTGTGATGTGGCCCCCGCGACCACAAAAATAAGGCGCGAGCTGTGCAGGACCTCATCCAGAGAACAGGCTTCACACCCCAAGGTTTGAATATATTCTGCTGGCAGCCATGGGTCGTATGCGCGAACGCGGCAACCGAACGGGCGAAGCAATGGCAGGATCGCACGACCGAGATCGCCTAACCCGATAAAACCTATCGCCTGCCGGAAGAGAGAGAACGCCTCGGTGTTCGCGACCAAACCATACTGCTCGGTACACTGGCGGAAGTTACGATCTGACCGGGTGATGCCGCGGGCGAGGTCAATAGCCATGCCCAACGCCGCCTCGGCGACGGGTTCAGCGAATACCGGACTTATGTTGAGAACACGTATGCCGTGTTGAAAGCAGTAGGCGTAGTCAATGTTAGGAAGAAAATTGCCCTCCACATTGAACACTGCCCTGAGCGACGTGGCGCGTTTAAGGCGCGGTTCGGGCAGGTCAATCTGGCCGATGATGATTTCTGCGTTCGCGGCGCTCTCTTCAAAGATTTCCTCTGTGACAGGGCCACCTTCGTGAATCACCACATCTCCAAGGGCACGCAACCGAAACAGGTCGTCTTCATCAAAAATGTCGGACACGACCCGTGGTGCGGGGGCAAGGAAGATGCATTTCGACGTGCTGTGCGGCATGGAATCTCCTGAGATGCGGTTGCGGACCCGCGTCGAAGAGCGGCCCCTGTTTTTCTGCTCATCACTTCAGGTGGTTGGCACGATCGGAAGAACCAGTGCCGAGGGATGCTCGGCATCGTGATAGATGGTGTTCGTCGCCGGTATGGACTTTCCGCCAACACCGGCGTTCTCACCTGTGTTCAGGTTCTTATCGAAGCGGGGAAAATTGCTGCTGCTGACCTCCAGTCGCAACGTGTGGCCTTTGCGGAAGAGGTTGGCCGTTGCCCATAAGTCCACAGTGAACTTGTAAATCTGGCCGGGCTTCATGAGTTCTGTGTTCTCTGGGGAATTGCGATAGCGCGCGCGAACTATTCCTTCTGTGAGGTTCTGCGCGAATCCGTCAGGTCCGACGTCCACCAACTTAGCCGTAAAGTCGGTATCAACGGCGGTGGACTTGGCAAAGAGCTCGAGTTGAACTGGCCCAGTTACTTCCAGGTCTTGCTCCAGCGGAGGCGTCGAGTAGACCAAAACATCAGAGCGTGCTTCCATCGCGCGCTGATCGTGGGGCCCGGGTTCGAGATGTTTGGAGTCACAACACAAAGGACCACCGACCGTGGGCGCGGGGTTTGCAGGATCGTAGACGTACTGGTCAGGCTTGTCCGAGCGAGGAGTTGCTGCCACCAGAGCGCCGTCGCCGTGCGCTGAGTTTGCCTTTCCCTCCGAATGCAGGAAGTATCTTGTGTTGCGGGCACGCGCGAGCGGCCAATCGTCTTCCTCACGCCATTCGTTAGTCCCCATAACGAACAGTTTGACCGGCTTGGGGCGCGAGAAATCGTTGGCAACGTTCTTGAACAGATTGTCGTACCAGCTCAAAGTAGTTTCGTCCTCGTCAAATGGGGCGGCAGAGCCGAAATCTACATCACCTATCTTGCGGCTCGAACCGGCGTGGCCGCCGATCGTGACCAGGAGATGTTGTCCGCGGCGCGTGGCTTCGTCCTTGCCCTGCAACTTCACTCCGACGTAGTTGCGTAAAGATCCGCCCAGAAAAATGTCATACCAAGCTGCGACTGTGAGCGAGGGTACGCCGATGTCGGCATAGTGATCCTCAATGGACCACCTCTTCCAATACTCGTCATAACTTGGGTGGGCAACCCAGTCGAGAAAGTACGGGGCCAGAGAATGCAACAGGTCTGCGTCGGAGGATGCGTGGGGCAATTCAAAAAGCGGGTATTGAGTGAGAGGAAGTCTCGCAATGCCGTTCAACGCATTCGTGTGACTTCGCACAAAGCGGTTCAGCGTATCCTGGGCCAGACCAGAGGTCCACGACTCGTTGAACCATTGTTCGAAGGCACCACCTTGGTAGGTCCAGCCATCGTGGTAGTTGCTCGCGGTGACGACCGGACATATTCCGGCGAGATGCGGCGGATGTGCAATTGCAGCCAGCATCTGGGTGGCTCCGACATACGAGCCTCCATACATTCCTACTCTGCCATCGGAGTAAGGTAGCGCCGCGGCCCATTCGACAGTATCGTAGCCGTCGTTCGATTCGTACAGGAAGGGATACCATTCTCCGTCTGATGTGTAGCGTCCGCGAACATCCTGGTTGACTACCACGTAACCGCGGGCCGCTCCCTTATGGCCGAAATCAACGTCACCCTCGCTGCGTTTATCGTAGGGAGTTCGCGTGAGAAGAACGGGAAATCTTCCTGGTGCGACCGGACGATAGATATCCGCGCGAAGCACAGTGCCGTCGCGCATCGTCACCGCGACACCGTGTTCCACAGTCACGGGATAGGGATCAACTGCACGAGCAAATGGGGGAACGAGAGTCAGGATTACGGACGCGCTGAGTAGGCCAGCTCTATTGATAGTCGACATTTCCAAGCGAATCACTCCTTCTCGTGAGCTTTTCCACCAACCGGATCAAACCAAATCGTTCAGGAACGTGAAACGAATCGTTCATTGGTGACTGCCATGTGACGGCTTGCTGATGCGCGGGCGGCCCGTGACTCCGAAACAAGTTGATGCGCATGGTATTTCCGGCGGCTGGGGGACGCGCGTCGATCGCAGCCAAGGGGATCCGCATCGCTCCATACCAGGTGTGCGTGCCCTTATCAATGCGCGCCTTCACTTCGAAGCCGGAATTCCAAGTCCACCCGTCTTCATGGTGCGGTTGGCTCAGGTCGATATCCAGATCGACCCATTCTCCTTGCGGAGAGATTTCAAATTCCTTGTAGCGTTTGATATTCGTAAAATCGGAGCCGACAAAGACTTCGGCGACGTCCCAATTCCAAAGTTCGTTGGTTTCTTTCTGAGTATTTGGCGCAGCCTTAAGGTGAAGCTCCTCATAGGGGCAGACGAAGAGAAAGTAGAGATTGCTCTTCGTCCAGCGTGTCCGGACCTCGGTCCGGTACCGAGGAATAATCTTCCCGAATTTATCCCTCTCCATGTAGATGGGGCGTGAGGCACGCCAGAATTCTGACGTGGGATCAAGTCGCAGAGGAACATCTTCGGTTGCGTGGACACTCTCGATCACGGCTTGGTCCGAAGCTTCTGCCACGCCTGAGACAAACAGCATTAGCAGGACAATATTAGCGAAGCCATTCATCAAGGTGCTCCTTTACGAATGCGTCATCCTGAAGATGCGGATAGGATCCGCACACGCGATCGAGTTCCGCGCTCTGACCAGGAGAGAGTTCCTCCTCAGGGTCAAGACACCAGCGTCCATCGAGCAGGCCCTGACGCCGCAATATCTCATGAATACCGGGAATGCATCCCCGAAAGTTGTGTGCGGAATCGAAGATGGCGCTATTCGCATCGGTGATTTGCTGAGCAAGCGTCAGCAACTCGCCAGGAACGGGATCGGAGTGTTGCTTGGCGAGGGCGAGGTGAGAAACAGCAGTCTTGGTCCACACCGCCCAATGCCCAAGCAAGCCGCCAACGATTCGAAGCGGCTGAGTGCCGAAGTCGAACTTCGTGAGCAGGTCGTTCAGAATGTTGTCATCGTTTCCCGTGTACAGAGCGACTTCCTGGGCGCGGCCTGATTGCGCAAGGGCACGAACGACGTCGAGCGTTTGATAGCGGTTGAAGGGTGCGATCTTGATCGCTACTGTGTTTTCAATCTCAACGAACTGACGCCAGAATTCGTAGGGCAACAGTCGTCCTCCAACGGCAGGCTGCAAGTAGAAACCGATAATCGGGAGGACGGTGGCAATGACGCGCGCATGATCCAGAAGTTGAGGAATGCTTTCGTGTTTAAGATCGACAAGACTCAACAGCACGGCATCGTAACCCAACCTGGCGGCAAGCTCCGCTTCGGCAAGCGCCTGCTTGTTTCTGCCGCAGACGCCAGCTATTTTGACGATGCCATTGCCACGACTCTCCTCGGCGGCCAATGCAAGCACGCTTTCAAGCAAACCAAACTTGGGATCGCGAATGGCAAACTGGGTGGTATGAACTCCCACAGCGATGCCGCCCGCACCCGCGGCCAGATAGTATCGAGTCAGAGCGCGCTGGCGGCGTTCGTCCAGTTGGCGCTGGGAGTTCAGCGCCAGAGGATGGGCGGGAATGACCAGGCCCGAAAGCAGTTTCTCGCGCAACTGCATCAGAATTTCCCATCCCGCGTCTGAAAGTGCGTTGGCTTATTAAGGACTGCACCGCCATCGCGAATCCAATTCGCAATCCATTCGATCATTTGCTTCGGTTGCACTGTAGGACTCCCGAAAAGGCCCTGCGCCTTGCTGACGTCGCTCAATAGAGCTGTGGAGCCTTCCGTCGATGAAACAAAAGTGGGTTCGACGCCAAAGTGTTGGCCAAATTCGAATGCGAGTTCCCGCACCGAAAGAGTTTCGGGACCTGTGATGTTAAGAATCAGGGGCGGCGACTGGCAGTGGGCAAAGGATCGCAGGCACCACGAGTTAGCATCGCTCTGCCAGATCACATTCACACGCGGCATACACAGGTCGATGGGACGCCGTTCGAATACAGCCCGTCCAATATCTACGAGGACTCCGTAGCGTAGCTCGACTGCATAGTTGAGGCGGAGGATGACGACCGGCGTGCGCCATCGCATTGATCCGTATTCAAACATGCGCTCGCGGCCCACAGCCGACTGCGCATACTCACCGACGGGTCCCACCGGTGTCGTCTCCACGGCTCCGCCGTCTTTCAGCGGACGGAGCGGGTAAACATTTCCCGTTGAAAACGTCACGATTCTGGAGTTGCGGTAGCGTTCGGCGATCAGTCCAGGCAAATAGGTATTCATAGCCCACGTCAAATGCTCTTCGCCAGAGGTTCCGAATTTTCGGGCAGCCATGAAGATGACGTTGGGCATGTTGGGAAGCTTGTCGAGCGAACTACGGTCGAGCAGATCACAGGCGATGGTTTCGAGGCCGTGAGCAGCGAGTTCGGAGCGCAGTTTGTTATTTGTGAATCGGGCCACCGCGAGCACCCGCTTCTTGACGCCTGCCTGGTCAATCGCGCGCCGCGCAAGAAGGGCCAGGCTTGGACCCATCTTGCCACCGACGCCGAGGATGATAAGGTCGCCGTCCAGCGCCGCCATCGTCGATGCGGTTTTCTCATCGGGGCGCGAGAGCAATTCTTCCAATTCTGACTCAGTTTTGATTTTCACGGTTAGCCGAGTTCAAATCCCGCGATCGCGTAAATCGCATTTTCCTTTTCGCGCAGTTCTTTCCCGCGAGCCATGCGCACGAGATGCCGTTTTGGAGAAAATCCCAGATCGCGAGCCAGCGCCACCGCGGGTTGATTCCGCGGGAACAGGTCCCATGACCAGGCACAACGAGCATTCAGCACGCACTCCTCGATCAAGTGCCGAGCGGGTCTCGGATCTTCGCTGACGCACGGACCCAGGTACGCAGTCACGCTGCCGGGCCTGGTAAACAAATACGACTGCGAAATGGATCTCGGACGGTTGAGCCGCGCCAGTCTTTCGAGAAGTTGTGAACGGTCAGTTCCGAATACCAGCGAATCGAAGTCGCGCCACGGTTCCTCCAGAGATGCCGGGCTGGGCGGTGGTTGTCCGTTCCCGCCCGAGCGTGACCAGCGTTCAATCTCCTGCTCGCTTCGAAATCCGAGACTTTCATAGAGCGGCTGGCCCTGATCGGTGGCATCAAGTTTTATGGTTGCGATTCCCATCGTATCTGCATTCTCTAACGCATGCGCCATCAGCCTTCTGGCAAAGCCGCGTCGCTGATATTCCGCCTTAGTCAGAACCATTCCGATCCACGCCAGCCTGCGCCCATAACAAAGGAGAGTCGTGGTCGCAGCCAGATTTCCATCAACTTCGACTCCCAGGCAGCCTTCCGGGCTAAGTTCCAGCAGAGTCCGCCAGTCTTCCTCCGTCTGGTTCCATCCCGCCTGCGCTGATAACTGGGCCGCAGCAGGAATATCTTCGGCACGCAACCTGCGCAGTTTCTCGCCGCCAGCTTCAATCATGCGTAATTCTTCCAAAACCAGCGCGCGAAATGCGGGAGTGCAATATCAGCGTCTGCAAGTTCCGGGTGCCACTTCTTTTCCCACTCGAAAGAAAGGAAGCGGTCGTATTGGAGATCCTGCAGAACTGTTTTCAATGCAAGTAAGGGAAAAGCGCCCTCGCCAGTCAGGACATATTTCCAGCCGTCCCGATCGCGCCGCAAATCCTTGATGTGAACGTGGCGAATCGCCAGTCTCAATTGCGCCGCGCCGTCCGCGGGCTGCTCCTGGGTTGCGATGAAACTGTTTGCCGGGTCCCAAACCACTCCGGTGTTTGGAGAGGCTGCTTGCTGAAGGATCGCCGCGGTCTCAGCCGCACCCGCAAAGTCACCATGATTCTCGATCCAGATCTCCACCCCTCTCGCTGCAGTGATCTCGGCTAATTCCCGAATGGACTCGGCGATCCAGCTTTGCGTGGAGGAGCGGTCCGCCCCCGGCTGGATCGTGTCACCGAAGACTCGCAGGCCCGGCGCACCCAGTTCCGCGGCCAGATCTGCCATCCGTTTTCCTTCGGTGATCCAACGTCCGCGTTCGGCTGCATCGGGCGAATGAAATCGGCAGCTTGTGTCCAGGCACGAGATGATCAGAGCGCTGTCTTTCAATGCCCGCTTGGTGGAGGCCAGTTCCGTTCCTGAAAACACCGGCAACTTCCACAACGAATCTTCGCCTTGCACAAAACGCAACTCAATTCCTTCATACCCTTCGCTTGCGGCAGTCGCGATGATTTGTGGCATGGTCCAGTCCGGGCACGCCAGTGTTGAGAACGAAACTTTCATGCTCAGGTCATCCGGTCAAGCATGGAAGTTGTCACCTGATTTTCAATTCTCTTGCCGCTGAAAAATCTTTCCAGGTCATCCAAGACCACGCGCGCGATGCCCTCCCTGACTCCCGTTCCGCTCCCCGCGATATGCGGGGTAATAATCGATCCCGGCACAGCCCTCAACGGATCTCCAACCGGAAGGGGTTCAAGCGGATCGGTCACGTCGAGAGCACAGCGCAACCGCCCCCGCTGCACCTCTTGCCTGAGAGCATCGAGATTGATCAGGCCACCGCGGGCGATGTTGATGACACATCCGCCGTCGGGCAGGCGAGCCAAATTCTGCCGATCCAGCAGGCCGCGGGTTTGGGCTGTCAGTGCTGCCGTCAGGACGAGTAAATGCGCATGAGGAAGCAACTTCCTCAGGCCAGCGAAACGAACGGGATACTGCCTCGATAGGGAACGCGGGACGTACGGGTCATACACCAACCACTTGATGTCGAAACCTCGCAGCAAGTCCACGAGCGCACGACCGATCCGGCCAAACCCGATCATGGCTACCGTCTGCCCGATCAGTGATCCGGAACTACCGTGGAGGTGTACCTCGTCATAGATTCGGTTCGACCGCTTTCGTACTTCGGAACGATAGAAGTCTACATTGCGCGCGCAATACAGGACGAGGGCAGCACCCAGTTCAGCGGTGGAGCGCGCCATGGGAGCGGGAGCGTTGGTGATGGTCAACCGCTTGAACAGGGATCGCGAGAAGCGTGACTTCACTTCTCCTCCGCAGTGAGCAATCATGCGCAGTTGCGGCGCAAGGAGTGGCAAGTCGTCGCCGAGATAAGGGCTGTCCCAAGTAGTCACCAGCGCCGGTGTCGTGCTCAAGGACTCTCTGAAATCCGCGTCGAGTTTGCCGGTTCCTTGGCGTTCCCAGCGGAATAGACGGCTCATGCGCTGTACCTCTTGCCGCGAGAAGAATGACGCAAACAGCTCTTCTCCGGCACTAATCAGAAGGGAAGGGCGGCGCATGGCGGGTCTGAGTATAGCATTCGAATATCGACTATTTCTTTCCTTTTGTTGTTTCTTGGCTTCTATTTCGGGCGAAAACAAAGTATAAGGAAGCCTGACTTCCTATGGCGAGCGCAAATTTTGTGGACTATGTGGTCATCGCCCTCTACGCGCTTCTCATGGTGCGGGTGGGCTTCTACGTTTTACGCTTTAACCGGGGCGCCGCCGAATATTTTCGCGGCGGGAACCGCATTCCCTGGCTTGTCGCAGGCCTGAGTTGCTTTATGGCCGGCTTCAGTGCTTGGACGTTCACCGGGGCGGCAGGCGTCGCTTATCGCTCGGGGATCGCAGCCATCGGGCTCTACCTAGGAAACGCTTTGAGTTTCCTGCTGGGTTATTTCATCTTCGCCAAGCGCTGGCGGCGCAGCCGCATTACCACGGTGATGGAGTATCTCTCGGGCCGGTTTAATCCGGCAACTCATCAGGTGTTTTCCTGGACCACGATCGTGTTCCAGTTGTTTACCAGCGCCAGCACTCTGTTTGGGCTTAGCCTCTTCGTATCTGCCGCTTGCGGCTTCCCCGTGACGTGGACCATTCTCGGGGCGGGCGCTCTCATTGTTTTCTATTGTGTGCTGGGCGGATTGTGGGCAGTGGTCGTCACCGATTTTCTGCAAGCCTCGATCCTCATGCCGTTTTGCATGGTTCTGGTCATCATGTCTCTCGCCCGCGTGGGCGGAGCGAGCGGTCTGGTGCATTCGCTGCCGCCGGAGATGAAAACGCTTCATGTGTCAGGGGAGTTTGGCTGGCTCTACATCGCCTCATGGACGATCATGGTCGCGTTTGGCTACAACACCAGCGCTATGGCACAGCGCTACTTCAGCGTGGATGACGAGCATTCGGCGCGCAAAATTGCCTTGCTGTGCTGCGGACTGTTTTTCGTGGGAGCTTTCTTGTGGTTCATTCCGCCGATGGCGATGCGCGTGGTTTATCCGGAACTACCCCGCATGGGTCTGCCTAACGCCAGCGAAGCAGCTTACGCGGTCGCCAGTCTGACGTTGCTGCCGCACGGACTGATCGGAGTCATGCTGGCGGCCATGTTCAGCGCCACCATGGCGAATCTTTCCGCGCAGTTCAATGTGAAATCGGCGATTCTGACCAAGGATGTATATCAGTCGCTGTTCCGAAAGAGCGCTGGAGAACATGAACTCCTTGTCGTGGGTTGGGTCACGACGTTTTTGGTCGGAGGAGCAACGACTGGGATCGCCGTGATCATGGCTGCCAGCGGGCAGAGCGTCTTCCAGATCATGCTCACATTCAACACCCTGATGTCGCTGGCGTATGGGCCTCCCGCATTGCTGGGGTTGGTGGTACGCCGGACGCCTCCATGGTCCGGGTTGGCCTCATTCGTCACCGGGCTGATTCTGGGCATGCTCGGCGCCTTCGTCTATCACTGGTCGCTCATCCAGCAGGTTACGATCATTGTTCCGGCGTCCTTCGGGGTTTTCTTCCTGACCATGATGTTCGACCGAGGAGATACGCCGGGGCGGGCGCTGCTGTTCAGGAACTTGAATACGCCCGTCGACGTGGCCGCGGAATTGAAGGATTCCGCCGACTTCACCGGCCCCGTATTCCGTTTTCTGAGCCGCACGATTTCCTTCATTGGATTGTTGAGCCTGGTGTTGCTCTTTACAGTGCCGGCCAATCAGCGGATCACGGTTATTTGGTTTGCGGGGCTCACGGTTACGGTAGGAGGGTCTCTGTGGTTCGTGCGCGGAACTAGCAGCGTCGCCAAACCGACGCTTGACAACGATGGAGTGCCTATTCCAGTGATTTTCAAACCATGATTCGGCTCGGATTGATCGGTTGCGGAGTACATTCAGAGAGCGGGCATGCCATCCCGCTCGCCAGGTACAAGGCTGCGCATCCCGACGAAATCTTACTGGCTGCCGTTTGCGACCTGCAGATCGAACGTGCGCTCGAATTCGGCAGAGAGTATGGCTTTCTGAAGGCTTATCAAGACGTCGACGATATGTTGAGGCAGGAAAACCTCGACGGCTGCATCGCCGTGGTGCCGCCGGAAAACATCTCCGACCTCGGAATCAAATTGCTAACGTTGGGTATTCCGTGCGTAGTGGAGAAGCCTCTTGGCGCATCGCTGGCCGAAGCGCAGGCGCTCCGTGATGCCGCTGCCGCAACCAAGACTTCGAACATGGTTTCCGTGAACCGGCGATTCATGCCGCTTCTCAACCGAGCGATCGAGTGGACACGCCATGCCGGCCGTCTTCGATACGTACACTGCACTCTCGCCAGGCACTCCCGCCGGGAGCCCGAGTTTCTATGGGCCACAGCGGTCCACGCGGTAGATACTTTGCGCCACATCGCGGGGCAGGTTGCCGCATTTGACCTTCGCACTCTAACGGCACCCGCAGGCGCAACAGGATGGTATGGCCTGGACCTGCAATTCGAGAATGGGATTTCTGGACGTGTCGACGTGCTGCCTACAGCAGGAATGGTGGAAGAAACCTATGACCTGTTCGGCAACGGCTTTCGCGCGTCGGTCACTTGCCCCTTCGGTCGGCAACTCGGATGGCGCTGTTTCCGGGACGGCCAACTTGTCGAAGCGGAAAACGTGCCCTCCGAGACGCCCGAAGACATCATGAATGGTTGCTATAACGAAGCCGCAGCTTTTCTTGAAATCCTAAAAGGTGCTACTCCAAAGCCCTCAATTGCCGATGTTTTTCCATCCGTCGAACTCTGCTTCACGATCGCTCGGAGCGTGAATGAGGCCGAACGTCGGTACTGGACGTTTGCGGGCATCAGACGCCTTTTCGCCAGCCGCGGTCGTTCTCTCCTTTGAGTTCCACGGTGATTGAGCCGTCAGGATTGACCGGCTGTTCACATGCCCAGGCGATCGGCTTTTTCACACCACTGCGAATCTCAAGCTGGGCAGAGAGATTGAGCTTGCCGTTGTAGCCTTTAGGAAGCAGGAACGACGCTTGCCGGAGGCCGCCGCCGTGAGGATGTCCTGCGTCGAGTGCTCCTCTCAAACTAATTGTCCCGTCCGGACTCTGCAAGTGCAACCACAGCACTCCCGGAACTCCGGCCACTCCACGGTTGCTGACGCATACGATCACTTCGAATGTGTCATATCTCTTTCGCTGCCACACCCAGGAAGGCCGCAGACGGTATCCCAAACTGGTGCGTAGGCGTTCGAATCCGCGAGGGTACATTTCGTTGTAGCGGGCCAGATTGTCCGCTTCGGTCCATAGGGACCAGTAATTCGCCCGCACATCCAGAACGTGCAGCATGTAATTTTCCATGACGTTGATTCCAGCCGCGTCCGGTTTGAGTGCATGTGTGTCGTACTGGCGGAAGTAACCATCCTCGAGGATCGCCGCCGTCCAGGGCGGACGGTTGGCGAGTTCATCGATCTGAATCGGTTCCTCGACGATAATGCTGTCCGATCGCATCCACGCTCCGGCCCGCACGGCCATGTCAATCACGGTGCGGTTGCCAACGCTGCTGATATCCGGCTGCGTATTGACGGCGAGGGGCGTTTTCTTCCAGGTGTCGAGTTGACGCGCTGTCATGTTCACGAAAGTTCGCTCCGCTGTGACATAGTCCGGGAAAGGATTCGGAAAGTTGCTGGTGTGTCCTTCGCCCCAGAAACCGTACTGCATCAGATCCATCCATTCGATCAGAGGATTGCCCTCAAACTCCGTGGCCAGTAGATCGTTCAACTCCGCGAATGCCTTCTGAAATTCCGGGTGGTCATAGCGAGGTTCGCGAAATTGGGCATCGCTCTGGTCAGGGATGCGTCCGATTTTCACCAGTGGAATTCGCTCGCGCAAAAATGGAGGAAGGGCAACCTGCTCCGGCTGGAAAGAATAGTTCGACAACTGAATTCGAAACGCGACGCGAAGCCCCTTGCGTTTAGCCGCGTCCATCGTCAGGGCCCAAACCGGGTGAAGATCCAGCCGTCCCGGGCGAGATTGCATGTTGCGCCAATCGCAGCGAATATACAGGACGTCGACGAAGGGTAGGCTGGAGATTTTTTCTACATGTTGTTCCAGCGTTTCTCGACCAGCGCGCACCGCAAGAGATGGTCCACTCTCTTCCCAGCTGTATCCCACGAGACCGAATCCTGGATTTCGCAATGGTTTTTCGGAGGGGGTGGTGAACAAAATGGTTTGCCAACCCTGGTCTTGCTCGATATCGAAGGGCCCCTGGTTCAGACGGTCTCGTAGCGGCTGGGGGAAACAGATTGGACCGTCCCCGGTCGCGGCGGGTGCAAGATTCAGGCGAGCCACAGCAGACAGGACTGCCGCGCTTTTCAGGAGATCTCTGCGACGCATGGCGGTGATTTCCTTCTTGATGCGAAATGGACAACAACTTCCGGTGTCGATCCCGCTAAATACACTCGATTCTCCGTTTGCTTTCGTTTACTTTACCATCGCTTTCTGTTCATTGTTGTTTTTCCGACGTGACTCCCGTCGTATTCACCGTTCTTGTCGCAGGCCTCGGCTGGAAAATGCTGGAACGAAGTGGCTACGGCCGGTGATGACTGGGATATCCCGGTACCTTCAAGTGAAATCGAAAATCGACTGCACCGTGTTGGGTGTGATTTTGGTCACTTCTGGCCCTGTTCCGCAGCGCGCCAGGAAGCGCTGCGGCCCGATTCCCTATCCGAAGCGGATGATCGGCCGGTGGTTCAGCGCTCTGCGCTGTACTCATCCGCCATTAGGTTAAGATTACGAAGACTGTCGAATACTTTCGATAATTTATTTATTTCTTGCTTTCGCTTGCTGTTTTGGTTTAAAAGATCTGGTGATTGAAAGCCTTCTCAGGTTAGGAGTCCCCACTATGAACTTCGCAAAATATCTGGTTGTTCCGCTGGCACTCGCGATCAGCATTGGATGCGCGCAGTCGTTGCTGGCGCAAGGCACAGATCTCGGTACGATTCGGGGAACGGTCACTGACCCCAGCGGCGCGATGATTCCAAATGCAAAAGTCGTCATCCTCGATCTTGCTACGAATACGTCGCGCGAAACAAATACGAACGCACAGGGCGAATACCAAGTGTTTGGCCTCAGGGCGGGCAGATATAAGGTCTCTATCGGAGCACCGGGAATGAATACGCAGGACATTACCGGATTGGTGCTAACCGGTAGCGACGTGCTGAGCGCCAACGCAGTATTGAAATTGTCCGGCGGCCAGGAGCACATCGTGGTAACCGCGGAGGCCGCTGCTATCAATACTGAGGATCAGACGATCAGTGACACAATTGCTAGCCGCGAGGTGATAGATCTTCCACGCGACAGCCGCGACGTTTATCAGTTCCTGTATCTCAATCCGAATATCACGCAGGGCACAGATGCCGGCGAATTCAAATTCCTGGGGTTCCAAAGTTATGGCGCTAATTTTGCGCTCGACGGCCAGCGCTCCAATAACGCGATTTTCGGGTCCCCGACGAACAGTGAGCCTTCGCTCGAAGCTGTAGGCGAACTGAATGTTCTCTCCAACGATTTCAGCGCTGAGTACGCGGGAATTTCCAATATTCGCATTACTACCAAGCGTGGCACATCGCAGTTTCACGGCTCGGCATTTTACAACAACAAAAATTCCGCTCTGGCGGCGTGGCAGATACAAGACTTGCAAGGTAAGAGAGACTTTGTTCCGAATCAGTTTGTAACCAAGTTTCCAACGCCGTATTTCAACGAAAATGATATTGGAGGATCCCTGGGCGGGCCAATTCCTGGAATTAAGAAGACCTGGTTCTTCGTCGCATACGAAAGGAACTACAACAGATCACCCATAGATATTTTCAACAGCAAGCTGCCGTATCCGTCCTTCTGGACCGGGGATTTCTCTCCGCTCATAAATAACACCAATCCCAATCCAGGTTTGCTCCCGGATGTACCGGCCTCCGTAAGCCTGACGCCGGCTGAAGTAGCAGCTAACACTTACAATGGCCTAGGCCAGCAGTTCGTCACCATACCTTCGCGTCTTCTGAATCCAAATGTGCAGCAGTTGATCAGTCTTTACTTTCCAAGAAACCTGCAGGGAACCACGCCGGCGATGGCGTTGGACCCGGACACCTCCCTTCCCACCGGCAAGATTGCCGGCGGGTATCAGACGTTGCTTCCCGGCGGTTCGACTCGGGATTTGGGGACCCTTCGCGTGGACCACGATTTTAGCGACAAAGATCGCGTGTATGTTGTTTACAACGCGCAAGCTTTTGTCGGCACAGGGAACCCTGCGGCGGGCACTAACATTCCGTTCACTGGACTAGGTCTATTACAGACCGACCGCCGCAATAACACCCTCTCCGGTTCCTACGTGCGTAATTTCCGCAACAATCTGATTAACGAAGCGCGCGGTGGATTCAACCGCGAATACAACTTTCAGCACGCCAACACAACCCTGCAGAGTTTCCTATCCAGCATCGGCCTCGACTCTAGTGCCGTCGATGCGTTTGGGACAGTGGTCGGCCCGTCGGTGCTCCCGACTCACGGATTCCCTTCGATTACCTATGGAGGAACGTTCCAGGGCATTCCCACCGGTGGAAGAAACACAGAACGTCAGTTGAGCCAGTATCTTCTCACTTTTGGCGATACGCTCACCTGGGTAATCAAAAATCATAATCTGAAGATGGGCGCTGATTTCGTAAGAAATCAGGGGCTGGACGGCTTCACACAAGGACGGGGTGCCCCGCGTGGGACAATGACCTACGCAAACCCCACGGCATGCGCTAACGCTGCAGCATGTGCGGGCGCCGCCACCGACCCATTCAGTGTTTTTCTGCTCGGGTTGCCGGCCACTAGCGTCGTTTATGTCCCGGAGTCGCGCCCAAACATGGATGCGCACAACTGGGAACAGGGCTATTTCTTTCAAGACGATTGGAAGGTCAACTCCAGGCTGACATTCAATCTTGGAATACGCTATGAGTATCTGTCTCCGTTCGTTGACAAGAACGATCTCCTGATAAACTTCGATCCCACCTTCGTCGATTCCACAACTGGCCTGAAGGGTCGAATTGTAGTTCCATCTGATAAAACGATTCCATTCTTAGACGCCCGATTGACCAATTTCGTGCCAGTAGTCACTGCCGGCCAGTCAGGACTTGGCATCGGCCGAGGTTTGGTAAAAGGTGACAAGAATAACGTGGCTCCGCGTGTCGGTGTTGCCCTGCGCTTAGGCGATAAATCCGTGGTGCGGGGCGGATACGGGGTCTACTTCCCAACGTCGGCTGCCCAGGGGATGCGCGATCCGCTTGAAACCAACGGCTTTAATCAGTCGATCAAAAAGAACAACGACCCAACCTCGCCATTGCAACCGTGGCCAACTCCTATGACCGGCGGGCTTGCCGCCCATGCTGGTGGCCAGCCATCGATCAACGCCGTACCTTTCGGACTGAACCAACCGCTCATTCAACAGTACAACGCCACCTTTGAACGTGATCTAGGGCTGAAAACATCTGTACGTTTTTCTTATCTCGGATCGACCGCGCATGGACTGATTGTGGGCAGAGACCTAAACCAAATCCGTCCCAGTGACGTTGGGTGGGGGACAACTCTAGCCGACCCCGACACGGGAATCGGAGATGGAATTAACCCTTGCGACCCTACTGTCGGCAACTGCGGGGCATCCCTTGCAGATTATGCAAAGATTCCGTTTTCCCAGCTGGGAGACTTTCTGATGACTTTTGGAAACTTAGGTCATAGCCAGTCAAATGCCTTCCAGACCCAGGTCGAGCGTCGTTACAGCAGTGGGCTGATGTTCAATGCGTCTTACACCTACCTTGACCAGAAATCTACAGGCCTAGATCAAGGCAACTCCAGCCTGGGTGGCGCCACCTACAATCAATTCCAACCTAATGTTGACTATGGCGAGGATGCGTGGCTATCGCGCCATCGCTTCGTTTTTTATGGGCTCTATGATTTGCCCGTGGGACGCGGCAAGAAATTCGGAAATTCGTTTTCCCGCTGGGCTGACGCGATCATTGGGGGCTGGCAGACAAGCTTTCAGATGTTCGCCAAGACCGGCACCGGGTTTACGCCGTTTTACACCTGCAACACCGACTGTTTTAACAGTAACAACGCAGTATTCCCAGGAAACACTGCGGTAGGGTCGCTTGATGCCGTCGGAGACTTCAGCGGCTCGTGCTGCAGGCCTCTGGTCGTAGGCGACTTCAAGAAGCGCGGTCCAAATCAAGCACCCGACCAACTCTTCAACCCCGACGCATTTGCTCCTCCACCCGTGGGCGCTGATTTCTTTGACAATCCACAGGTGGCGAAACGCAACATTTTGTGGGGACCCGGCGCTTGGGGAGTGAATTTAGGTCTGCACAAAGACTTTAGATTTGGGGAGCGAGTGACCGCCAATCTGGGGGCTGACATTAACAATATTTTCAATCATCCCTTGCGAATGCCGAATTCAGATTTCGGCGGCGGAGGCGGCACCTTCGCATGGCTGGGCGACCTCACGGTCCACGTTGATCCAAACAACCCGGTTCCTAATGGTACAAACTCCGTAGCGTATCCGTTGTTGCCGTTTGACCCCGCGGAAACTACAGCGAACGCGAATCCGGATTTCGGAAGAGCATTCTCTACCTTCTCACAGGAAGGAGTGGACAGCCGCCGCACAGTGCGCTTGAGGCTCAGGATAACGTTCTAGCACCAAACAGCTGCGAGAGACTGGTCGCTCCGTCGCGTGGCCTGAATTGACGGGCGGCCGATCCCGATCTCACCATCGAGAGGAATTGTAAATGGGGGGGCGGAATTACCCCAGCGCGGCAGCATCAGGCAGGAGCTAATGAAACTCCGTATCCTTCTTTTTCTCACTATTTCCGTCGTAGTGTGCTTGACCAATGCTCTAGCCGAAAGGCCAGCCGGCTTCCGCGTCATCGGTCCCGGTGGCGGCGGCGCGATGTTTAATCCAACCATCAGTCCGCACGATCCGAATACCGTCCTGGTCTCCTGTGACATGACCGGCTCTTACATCACCCACGATGGGGGACGTACGTGGCGGATGTTTAACCTGCGTGGGGTTGTTAATTTTTTTGTTTTCGACCCGCTAGATCCGAGGACGATCTATGCACACGCCACGGGATTATGGCGCAGCACGGATGGCGGCGAACGTTGGAATTTGGTCTACCCCAATCCGTCGGACGTTAAGGGCGTGAAAATGAATTCGGATCACGCCGACGAACAGATTCTCGCCGATCCAGATCCATTGCGCGAGATCGCAGCCCTGGCAGTCGATCCTTCCAACTCAAAGATTCTTTATGCCGCCGCCGGGACGAAAGAGAGTCCCGCACTCTTTATATCGAGCGACTTCGGGAAGACTTGGCAAAAGAAAGCAGGCTTGCCCGATGTTCCGCGGCGGCTGTGGGTGAACCCGAATTCCGCGACTGACGGCCGCTCTGTGTTTCTGGCAAGCCAACACGTGATCGCCGTGGTCGGTCCCGGGGGAGTGCGCAGCCTCTCGCTTCCCACAGCTGTCAATGACATTTCGATGGGGTTTGGTTCGGGCCCGCAGCCGACGATCTTCGTCACTTCAGAGCATGGCATTTATGTTTCGAACGATGGCGGAGTGAACTGGCGCAAGAGTGACCTGCCAGGTGCGGGAGCGAAAGTGCGTGCCATCGCGACCAGTCTGCACCATCCGGAGACGGCTTACGTCTCCTACGATCATTTGATGGCCGATAAAGAGTCATGGATGGGTGTGGCCAAGACCACGAATTCTGGTGCTGACTGGAAGTTGGTGTGGAGAGAATCAGCGGTAGCGACAAAAAATGTGAAAGACGCGTGGATCACGGAGCGCTTTGGACCCGGTTGGGGAGAAAATCCTTTAAATCTTACGGTGGCTCAACAGGACGCCAATCTTGCATATTCTACGGACCTTGGAAGAACGATGCGGACGGCTGACGGAGGCGCAACCTGGGCAGCGGTCTATTCCCGTAAAGTAAATGACGCGGGCTGGACTAGCCTCGGTCTCGACGTTACCACCAGCTACGGAATTCATTTCGACCCTTTTCATCCAAAGCGCCAGTTCATAACCTACACCGACATCGGATTGTTCCGCAGCGAGGACGGCGGCATCTCGTGGACCAGTTCCACGGCTGGAGTGCCCAGAGATTGGATGAACACCACGTACTGGGTCGTCTTCGACCCCAAGGTGCGCGGGCGGATGTGGAGCGTGAATAGCTGGACTCACGATCTTCCTCGTCCCAAGATGTGGCGACACAACTCCGTGCTGACTTACAAAGGTGGCGTTTGCCGCAGTGATGACGGCGGAAAGCACTGGACCCAGTCCAACGCTGGGATGGACGAGACCGGTGCGACCCATATCCTGCTCGATCCCACCAGCCCAGTCGATGCACGGGTATTGTACGTAGCTGGTTTTGGCCGAGGATTCTACAAGAGTTCAGACGGCGGACGCAGTTGGGCGCTGAAGAATCATGGGATCACGCAAGAACAGCCATTCGCGTGGCGTTTGGCGAGAAGCTCGAACGGGACGCTGTACGCGGTGATCGCGCGACGGTCGGAGGATGGCAGCATCGGCAATGCAGGTGACGGCGCCCTGTACCGGTCGACCGACGGAGCGGAGCATTGGCTGCCCGTTTCGTTGCCTGAGGGAACGAATGGACCGAATGGCTTGGCCATCGATCCAGAGTCGCCAGATCGTCTTTACCTCGCCGCCTGGGCGCGAGCGACCGGAGAACACGGAGAGGGCGGAGGGATTTTTCTCTCGGTAGATGGCGGCAAGAGCTGGAAGCAGGTGCTCGACAAGGATCGCCACATCTACGACGTCACCATTGATCCGCGAGACCCCAATGTGATCTACGCGGCTGGGTTCGAATCGTCGGCCTGGCGATCGGTAGACCGCGGGCTGCACTGGACGCGTATTCCCGGATTTAACTTCAAGTGGGGACACAGGGTTGTTCCCGATCCGCTGAGTCCCAATGAGGTATACGTCACAACGTTCGGCGGAAGTGTCTGGCATGGTGCGATCGATGGGCAACAGCGGGGCGGAGACATCGCCACGCCGGTGCTCGATCCTGGGCAGTAGCCGGAGGAGCTAGGTGATCAATCGGCGCCAGTGGCTGTATGGAATGGGTCTGGTGGCAGGGTCTGGAATGCAGTTGGACAGGGCCGCCGCCGTCACGGCCGGGAACGAGGCGCATGCCGCTCCTTTGGACCTTTCGCAGTTCGAGCCAAGAAGTATGCTTCACGTGCACGAGTCCCGCGTCGAACGTTCGAGATCTCCGCTTATCGACTTTCATACGCACCTCTCCGGCTCGACAAAATCGGAAAAAGGTGTCGAACTTTCGCCCGATCGCGAATACCTTGGGACTCCCCAGGAACTGCTGGCGGTGATGGACCGCAAGAATATTCGGGCTATGGTCAACCTGACTGGCGGCTACGACCATGGTCTTGTCGAAGCTGTAACCAAATACGACCGTGCATATCCCGGCCGCTTCTACACTTTCACCGAGCCCTCCTATTCTCGCTTCAAAGAATCGGACTACCCGAAGCTGCAGGCACAGGCCATCGAGCGGGCGTCTCGCGACGGCGGGCGAGGCCTGAAAATTCTCAAAACGTTAGGACTCTATCTTCGTGAAAACATAACCACAGGTTCATTGGTGAAAATTGATGACGTGCGTTTTGATCCGATGTGGGATGCCTGCGGCCAGCTTAATCTTCCGGTGGCGATTCATATTTCTGATCCAATCGCATTCTTTACACCCACGGATCGCTTCAACGAGCGCTACGAGGAACTCAACAATCATCCGGACTGGTCGTTTAATGGTGGAGACTTTCCCAGTAATGACGAGTTGATCGCCGCTCGCAATCGGGTCATCGCTCGACATCCCCGGACGCAGTTCGTTGTCGTGCACGTAGGCAACTTCGCGGAAGATCTGCAAAACGTGTCGGAGAATCTAGAGCGCTATCCGAACATGTTCGTTGACCTGGCGGCGCGCATCGGAGAACTTGGACGCCAGCCGAGAACCGCGCGTAAGTTCTTCGACAAATATCAGGACCGGATTCTTTTTGGTACCGATGCGACCCCGCATGGCGACGAGTTCCCGCAGCAGGTGTTCAACGACAAGCTGTACGAGATCTATTTTCGTTTTCTCGAAACCGAGGACGAATACTTCGACTACGCTCCAGCTAAAATCCCGCCGCAGGGCCGCTGGAGAATCTACGGGATTGGACTGCCTGAGACCATCCTCAAGAAGGTGTACTACGAGAACTCCGCGCGGATATTAAGAATCTAGCAGCGTGCATAACGCGTGGCACTTATAGATATGAACTAAGAATGGCGAGGCTAAATGAACCGGGTGTTGCAAACTAAAATAGAAGTTCTTGCAGACAAGTACTCTTTGGGCCAGGCAGCAGCCGATCACGCCGCGCGCTCTCTCCGGCGGACGCTCGGCGATCAAGGAAGTGCCCGTCTCGTGGCTGCCACTGGGGCATCTCAGTTTGAATTTCTGGATGCATTGACCAGCGCGCCCGGTATCGATTGGAGCCGGGTCGAGGTTTTTCACCTGGACGAATACGTCGGCTTGCCTTCGACCCATCCAGCCAGTTTTCGCAAATATCTCTTGGAGAGATTGATTCACAAAGTCGGAATCACCAGGTATTACCTGTTGGATGGCGATGGAGATCCACAAGGGTCGGTTACAAAAATTGGAGCCGAACTCCAGTCGAAACCTGTGGATATTCTCTTTGCCGGAATCGGAGAGAATGGGCACCTCGCGTTTAACGATCCACCCGCGGATTTTCAGGCCACTGCCCCGTACCTCATCGTTGATCTTGACGAGGCGTGCCGCCAGCAGCAGGTAAATGAAGGTTGGTTCTCGAACTTGACGGATGTGCCGGAGAAAGCGATTTCAATGTCCGTGCGGCAAATCTTGTGTTCCCGGGAGATCATCGTGGCTGTCCCGGACACGCGGAAAGCACGTGCGGTAAAGGCGTGCATGGAAGGCGAGATCAGCCCCGTGATGCCGGCGTCGATTCTGCGGACCCACCCGAATGCCACTATCTACCTCGACCGGGATTCGGCTGCGCTCTTGAGTCCAAGGGTCTTCACGGAGCCATAGGCTGGTAAAGTATGCCTAGTTCTCGGTAATCTTTGAGGCCGCTAGTGAATGTATGCCCCGCCCGGCAGTAGATACTGAATGGGCCACTGTTCGCGCTTCTGGATTAGAAGATCTGACCACTTTATGATCGATGCCCCAGGGGACGGAATTTGTCGGACCCTCGACAGTGTTTCTGCAAGCGCACTTGCCAGCGTGGATCCCTCCTCATCGCTCGCCACAGAGAAGTCTCCCGCTCGCAGTTTTGAACGAGAGAAACGGACCGCGATCTCGGCGTCTTCGATCATCTGCAAGCAATAGGGTCTGCCCGTCAAGAGCGAATTGTAAACGTAGTCCGCTAACACGCTGGAGAGCGGATTGACGTAGGCGCGGTCGAAATCGAGCTGAGCAAAAGAGGGATCGTCTTCCGACACTGCCTTGTAAGGCATCCGCGTTTCGCCCAGCCCTCGAAAATCAAAAGTGACGATATCGAAGCCGCCATCCAGGTACTTTCTGATCTCGGGCCAGTCGTTTACGCCTGCCTTGCCGTTCTTGCTGAACCACAGCAACCAGCGGGGATTCTGGTTCGCTGGCCGGTGGATGTGCAACAGGGGCATAACAAGGTTACCGCTGTGACGCAGAACGTAGCGATCGATGGAGGTGTCTTCGAATGTCGACGCTCCTGCACTCTCCCACGCGATCTCGCTCTCGGCCGGAGTTACGCCGCTATATTGGCTAACGTTCCAGGTTGCGATGCCAGGATAGTCGCTGCCGAGATAAAGTTGCCGGATAGATGGAACCGCCTTTGTTTGATGCTCTGTGTAGTAGTCCCGGATCAGATCCATCAGCGACCGTGCGTCTTCGAAGTCCAGCAGCACCTGGCCAGTGCGCGTGCACTGGATGGTCTTCTCATCCAAATCTTTGGCCGAAGCGAGCCCGTGTCTCTCGGGCAGCTGATTGAAATGATCCAGAAATTCAAACGCCGCTTTCTGATTTTCATCGGAGTACTGATGACCGTGATAACCCTCCGCCATCGCGACGCGATCCGCATGACCGAAACGGCTATACAAGCTTGATACTTCCAGGAAAGTCTTGTGCGTGCCTTCAATGGGAAAGAAATCGAGCGTCGCCGCGGCCACCAAGACCGGGCGTGGATACATCAGCAGCAAGAGCCCGGCATGGTCGACGCCGTTCGATATCATGCCGTACAAATCCTGCTCAGGATCGCTGTCCGGGTCCTTGAAAATCCGGTTGTGAATTCGCATGGGCAATGAGGTGATGTAGCAGGAGATGGCGGCAACCTTGATCCGGGGCTCAAGCGCCGCGATGTGTATGGCTTGAAAGCCGCCTCCGCTGGTGCCCGTAATATTGATGCGGTCAGGATCGACTTCTGGACGAGTCAGCAGATAATCGAAGGCGCGAAGACCATCCCAGATTTCCCACCGTGCCAGGTTTGTTCCTGCGAGATAAGCAAGATTGCCGAGCACTGAGTGCTCCGCGCAGATGCGGTTATAGCGACTCTTGCTAGCCTTCGCATCCCAGAACTGGCTGCGCTCCCCCTGACCCACGGGATCCCAGCTAATAACGACATAGCCGCGCTGCACCAGTCTCTGGCAAAGCGCCTGATATTGTGCCTTCCCGTTCTCCGCGTGGCCGGCCGGGACTAGAACGGCGGGGTGCTTCGTATGCTCGCCGCTGTTGGGGTCGTCGGGAACGTACAGAAGCGCTGTCACGTATACGCCCGGGAGGCTTTCGAAGATCAGCTTTTCAATGTGAAAGCCGTCCATCGCAATGCGCCCCGTTACGTGCGGGTTTAGCGGAGTCCTTGTTGCGGGCAGTCCTCCGAGCATGGTCAGAAGCTTTTGATTTATTTCCTTCTGCAGGCGCAGTAGATCCTGCTCGGTGCGAATTCCGTCCCAGACCCGCATTCGCTTTCCGTCTTCGCGCCAAGCCAACTGAGTTTGATACTGAAGATAAGGCGTGATCTGCGGACCACTCGGAGCCAACGGCAACACCGAGAAAGCCTCCGGCGGCGGAGTTGATCCGCCAAATGTATATACGGCTGTCCAGACGACCAACATGAAGCACAGAAATATTCTGCTTTGTCGCCAGGGTCGACTCGGAAGAAACGTTCTGGCGAAAGGTCTCACAGGACGTTTTCGTGAAGGTGAGCTGAAGTCAGCAACGTGTGGCCGGACGAAACATGCCGCACGCTTTCCCGGCGAATCAGTTCGGTCGGCATTACGAGTTGCTGGGGAAGGAGTCCTGGTTCGTGAATCCGCCGTATTACAAATTCGGCGAGATGGCCGCCGAGCTCTTTAGGGAATTCGCGCACCGTTGTCAGCCCGGGATGGAGCACTTCGCCGATGGTGTCATTGAAGCCCGCAACACTGATGTCGTCGGGAATTCGGATTCCAGATTCCTGCAGCGCCTGATACACGCCGGAAGCGGCCTGATCCGTGCCCGCAAAAAGCGCGGTGGGCCTCTCTCCGCTGGCCAGGAGTGCTTTTACTGCCAGGTATCCGAGTTCGCGATCTTCGGAACTGATCTCGCTGAAACGGGGCTCAAGGTCAGCCTCCTTCATGGCCTGGCGGTAGCCCGCGGCACAACGAGCGAACCAGGGAAGACGCTGATTGCCGATATACCAGATGTTTCGGTGACCCTGGGCGATGAGATAACGGGTGATGTCAGTGGCTCCCCGGACATCATCCGTGAAAACGCAGTCGTACTGCTCCGGCTGCCAATCGCCGACAATATTGTTTCCCACGAGGGAGAACGGAATCTTCCTCTCCGACAGAGCTGCCAGAATACTGGCAGAGTGTGTGCCTGTGAGAATGACACCACTGGGTCGATTCGATCGCATCAGCGCCTCAGGAAGACGCAGGCTTCCCAAGGGTGTGGCAAGGTCGAACCGAAAACTGATGAAGTGCAGGTCCCAGTTATGCTGGGCGCAGTACACCTCCGCCCCCAGAAGCACTTTCGACTGGAACTCGTTAACCGTGTCCCGGTTGCCGAGTATAAAGGTGATCGTGCGACTTCTTTTCGCCGCCAGGGTTATACCCAGTCTTCGAGCAGCCGTCAGAACTGTTGACTGCACCGAAGGGGCGACCTTGGCACTTCCATTCGCGATGCCTGAAACTACCGTCACGCTGACTTTTGCAAGCCGAGCCACCTCGGCATAGCGCTGAGTCTCTCTTGTATCGGAGGGCTCTGGGTTCGTTTCCAACTTGCGGACTGCTCCGCCGTGAGATCGAACCGCCATACCCTGTGAGCACAGGGCATCCAAGTCACCCCGTGCCGTCACCGACGAGACGCCAAACCGCTCGACCAGTTCGCGTACGGTGATCTGCCCTTTTTGCTCGATCAGTTCGAGGATTTTGCGCCGGCGTTGTTCCGCCAAGAGACGTGAGTCTCTTCCAGTCATCATCAAAGTGGGAACCCCCGCAGGCGGGATACGTTCCTCTGGGTCTGCATCCTTGTATCTTATACCCCCCATTCATGGAAAATAAAAGAAAGCGACGGACAATCGGAGATCCTTCGTTCGAATTGACTGAGAACCAGCCAAGGATGCGGGTCAGAGGACCCCGTCGCGTCCCTTGCTATCACCACTCAATGATTCACATATGACGTTTGCTTGCGACTACTTGTGTTTGCTTGCGTCAACGTGTAAAAAGGGACCGCTCTCCGCCTGAACTGCACTCGGGCACAACTTGCGGTCGAAGGAGCGATTCGAGAATGAAGAGGCGTGACTTCATGGCAGGCGTAGCGGCCTCAATTCTTCTCGCGGTGTCGAAGGGAAACACTCAAGCCCCGGCCAAGCGCCCTCGATTGCTGATTTCAAATACCGATGCCTTTACCGGTTTACCGCTGCTAAGAACCAGGTACGCGAGTGGAATGCGCCCGTCCGAAGATATGGAGGGGTGGGCTCTTTCGTGGCAACTCACGCGGCAAGAGAGTTTTGCGGAAGAGTCTTTGGCCGCGATGCGCGCAGGCCACCTCGCCAAAGGGGTGAAGCCTTCGCGGTCTTGGGTTGACTATGCCCGATGGTCCCTGGCATTCGATTGGCTTTCTGGATATCCCGGCTTCGAGCCCGCCTTGCAGAATCGGATCGCGGATGAGTTGATGGAGGGGGCTTCGGCGATGCTTGAGAGCCCTGACTTCGCGGATCCAGGCAACTACTCGTACCAGAATTATGTCGTGCGGTTTCTCTCATTACCTGCATTCGTCTCGGCCGCACTCGATGGTTTCACAGGCTGCAATAATCGTTGCGGTTCGTGGCGTGCGCAGGTAGCAAAGTGCCTTGCCAACGTTCTCGAAACCACGAACGTGGTCTCTCCCGAGGGCAGCTATCACGAATCCATGGATTACATGCGGATCACATGGGCCGCCCTGACCTTGCTCGCTGAATTACAGCGCACAGCGACCGGTGTAGATCCCGCGCACCACTACTCCTTGTTTCGCAATATTGGAAATACCTACCTGTACAAACTGCTTCCGGATGGCACGCCCTCGCGCGAAGGTGATAACGAATATCCAATTCTAGATTTGCGCGACACGTCCGTTCTCGGTTACGCCGTCAATCGGTTTAAGGATCCGTACTGCGCGTGGCTCCTGCGCCAGAGTGGCTTCTTCCCAAAACAATGGACCATTCCGGTTCTCGAGTTCCTTTGGGATGACCCGGAAGTCGAGCCGCGCGATCCATCGCTCGCCAGCGAGAGTGAGTTGGCGCGTCAGCACTATTTTTCAGGCGTAGGCCATCTGGTCGTGCGCAGCGGATGGAAACCAGATTCGACCTGGATTGAATTCGACTGCGGGCCTTACTTGGCGAAACATCAGCATCTCGATCAGAACGAGATCACGATTTATCACAGTGGCTATTTGGCAATTGACAGTGGGGCTGACTATACCGACAGCGAGAGCCCACACTATCTCAATTATTACCGGCGCACGGTCGCTCACAATTCGATACTCGTTTACGATCCGTCAGAAAAATTCTTTTGGTCGCAGAATCTCCTAACGGCGGCCAACGACGGCGGGCAGCGCATGGACTCCTCCCGCTTCTGGAATACAATTCGCAGCCCTGCTGACTTCCAGAGTACTCGCGATTTGTGGAATCTTGGTTCGATGCGCGTAGTGGATTACGTTCCTGGCCAATACCACTACGCGATGGGTGATTCCAGCAACGCATATTCGCTCGAGAAGGTGAAGAAGTTCACACGCGAAGTTCTGTATGCACCCGCGCAGGATATGCTCTTCGTCTTCGATCGGATCATCAGCACGCATCCATCTTTCAAAAAGGCTTGGTTGCTGCATGGGGTTAACGAGCCGAGCGTAGACCAAGATGCAGCACAGGGAGCACCGGGAGCGAAAGAATTCAAGAACGCTTCGACTTTCCGCTTCCGGGAGGGCTCGGGAGAATTGTTGGTGCATTGTCTACTGCCGCGTGAGCGCGTGGTCACTCGCCGCGGCGGTCCGGGTCATGATTTCTACACTCCAGGCGATGACCACGGCGGCTCCTGGGGAACCGGCGAAAATTGGCCCCTGGAACCGCAAGAGGGCGGACCATTGCCGCAAGACCCGAAACTCCAGCACATGTGGAAGACTTTTTGGGGCGGCGACTTCTCCAAGATTTCCCCTTCGAACCGGAAAAACGTCGTGCCGGGCGCCTGGCGCATTGAAGTGTCGCCGTCAATCCCCGCCGCGGAGGATTTCTTTCTTCACGTGTTCGAGATCGGCAAGACCGGCACCACTGGCAAGAAGCGCAATGAGCTCATCGACGGAGTTAATTTTCTCGGCGCCGCGGCAGAGGCCGGTCCCTTCGTGTTATTCAGTGCATCGGACACTGCTTCTCAGGGAGGAGAAGTCTCGTTGCCAGATATGGCGTGCGATTCGCTCATCGTGTCTGGCCTGCTGCCGGATACGGTCTACGAGCTCAGTTTCACAGGCCCGAATGTTTCGACGTCACCCGCTGCGGTGTTGCCCGGAGTTCTAGCCGATATGCTCCGCGTGCGGACCAACAGTAAGGGCCTGCTGCGACTGGAGAAGACAAATCTTGGGAATCTGCGTCTTCGCGTTGCGCGAATTTGAGGTTTTTAGGTCCCCCTGAATAGGGATGCCATCCTTGAAACAAACTTGACCAGCACTTACGAGATCTGTTACCGAGGACCTGCCAAACGAGGAGGTCGAACCGGCGAATTTTCACCGAGCGTCTGCGACACATCGGAAACCGACAGCGGCTGAGCGATCCATACTTGGCGACATCAGCAGAAGCTTGCCGTGCTCGTTCAGTTTGTAGGCTTGCGGGAAGTACCAGATTGAGCCTTGCGGTTGATAGTAGCTTCCGCCACGGACGATCGCGGCGCGGGTGTGCTCATCAACGAACTCTTCGGTCCATTGCCACACATTGCCGACCAGATCCACCACGCCAAACAGACTCGCACCTTCGGAGTGAGCGTCGACAGCATCGGGGCCGCGCATGTTGCGGGATCGATCGGGAACCGGCACTGCTGCCGGATGCCATTCATTGCCCCACGGATACGGGCGCGAATCTGGTCCCTGAGCGGCGTACTGCCACTCCCATTCGTGAGGCAGGCGCTTTCCTGCCCACGCGGCATAGGCTCGCGCGTCTTCCTGAGAGACCCAGGTGACCGGCTTGTTTTCCCATTCGCTCGGATAGGTTCCATCTTTCCAGTCGCGAAGGAAATTCAGATCATCTTTCGGGTGATAGTGAGTGGCGACGATAAACTTCTTGAAGTCGGCATTCGTGACCGGGAATTTGTCGATGTAAAAGGAATTCACATGGATCGTGTGTTCGTGGAAGCGCCGGGGAGAGTCCTCCCAGGGATACTGAACGTCTACACCCGAGTCGTTGAAGCCTTCAATCTCGATTCCAGATACGCGAAAAGTAAAATCTGCTTCGGGGATTTTGATCATCCCGGCAGGAGTGGTGGTCGCCGCCTTGGTCGCCTGAATGGGAACAATTTGCTGAGGCAAGACTTTCCATTCGTGTGAGTAGGTCGAGAGAGGAGTGGCTGTGAGACTTTTCATGGTCGACATCAAAGAGACGATCTTTTGATCGGGCAGCGCGTTCGTTGCCAGCACTGCGCCGTATCCCTTCGCCTCAATGGGAAAGGCGAGCACGGTTCGTCCACCGGGTCGGGTTTCGGGATTCACCTCTACTCCGTGGTATAGATCGAAATAGCGAATGCCAGGCGTGGCGCGAATCTCGAGTTCATCTCCTTCGACCACGTATTCATTGCGATTCACAATCGTCCAAACGGCTTGCTCGCCCATCGGCCAGCGGCTGGCATAGACACCGTAACGAAGCATCGGAGCCATGGGCTCCCAAATCTTACTCGCCAGGAAAGGCGCGATGGCTCGCTCGATGGTGGCGATGCGGCGGGTCGCTTCGGCATCACGCGGAGTGATTCCGTTCCAGATGCCCCAGATGTTTTCCCAACTCTCCCAACCGACGCCGTTGAAGAATGCAAACTGCAGATCGTCCGTCTTATCACGCTTCCATCGATCGGAGATGTTGACCATATGGCGGGGTTCAAGCCATTTGTATTTGTCGACCAGAGGTGTAAACGGAAATTGATATTGCCCCCACGTCATGACATTCCAGGCAAGCGCTTCATCGGAGGGGCCGCCTTCCGGCTCAAAGGCAAGGGGGTGACCAGCCTCGTCAGCGGCGAGTGAGAATGCCAGTGGGACGCCATCCTGTGTATCGCCATTGATGCCGTCGGCGCCGATCTCCGCCATCAGAGTTGCAATAGCGTAGGGCCACGGCATTCCAGGATCGCGAGTTCCCTGGTCCCACATCATCATCGGAAAAAGAACGCGAACGCCGCGCCGATGGAAATCGGCGATCATCTGTTTCACGCCGCTAACGCCTCCGGGCATGCTACGAATCATGTCGTGCTGGCTACGGTCATCGATGCCCATGTTCGGGTAGGTAGGCCAGACCAGCACGGCGTCGATCCCGCCGTATCGTTTCTCGAGATCGTCGATATAACGGTCGACGGTATACTTGCCCGACACCGGATCATAGAAGTATCGGTCGTGCACCATCATCTGAGGCTGGATGAAGGATGACTGGGTCCATTTCAGCGCGGGAAGATCGTAGCGGGATCCGTTGTAGCCGACTCGGATGCGGCGCTCGTTGCGCCAGTGTGTAATGTCGGCCAGCCAGGCTTCGTGCTCATTCAGTGTGCATGGCTTTGAGCCGCCTTCCCACAAGCCCCGCATGGTTAAGCATTCCGGCACGGGAATCTGCTGTTCGGCGGGAGGAAATTTCGAATCCTGAGCGGTGGTGATCGCGCTCAGTGTGAATATTAACAAGGACAAGTATGTAAGATTCAATCTCATCAATTCTTGTCCGGTTGCGGCAGCGCGAAGGCCACGTAAACTCCGCCGGATCCCGATTTTGGGTCTTTTCCACCACCAGCAGCAATCACGATGAATTGTCGGCCGTTCACGGCGTAACTGATCGGAGTGGCATTCCCTGCGAAGGGCAGAGTGGTCTCCCATAGCAGCTCACCCGTGGACTTATCGAACGCGTGGAATTTCTTGTCATAATTGGTTGCGCCGATGAAGAGCAGTCCTCCCGCCGTGGCGATAGGGCCGCCGTAATTCTCTGATCCGGTATTCTTCATTCCCTTGGCCGCGAGTTCTGGATATTCCCCGAAGTTGATCTTCCACTTGTATTCGCCCGTGTTCAGGTCGATGGCGTTGAGTGTCCCCCAAGGCGGCGCGATGGCGGGGTAGGCGTCGGGATCGAGAAAACGGCGGTAACCCGTGAGGCGGTATTTCATGCCGGGCAGCGGCGGTCCGGAACTTGAGAGTTCTTTGTTCTCGCCGGTCAGCAGGAATTCCACTAAACCGTTGAGTTGGTCTTCGTAAAGGTTCGGAAATCCCGGCATGCGTCCCTTGCCGCCGCGTATCGCCGCTGCAATGTCAGCGGGACTTCTGCGGTTGCCGATTCCTTCAAGGTTAGGAATGTTGGGAGGTGCGCCACGCATGTTCTCGCCGTGGCAACCCGCGCACTGGCTCAAATAGATCGCCTTGGCGCCGCGTTCTCCTTTGTCTTCGAAGAGGGAAGCGGTCCATGCCATCTCATTGGAATTGACATAGATGATATCGGTATCAGGATCGACGGCGGGGCCTCCCCACTCCGCTGCGCCGTCGAAACCGGGGAACACAATCGTTTCGGCTCCCACTCGGAAAGGAACGAACTGGCCTTCGTGAATCGTAGCCTTGAATCGTTCCGATGCCCACTGGTGAGCCTCCGGAGTACGCGTCGTCAGCAGGTCTTCGGTGAGATTCTGCCGTGCGTAGGGGGCGGGCCATGTCGGCAGGCCCTGCTCTGCAGAAGCAACTTCACCTGGAAGCACGCTTGCGGGGTACTTACGATACTCAATCGGGACCAGAGGCTTGCCCGTGGCCCGATCGAAGATAAACAGGAAGCCCTGCTTGCTTGTCTGAACGACAGCATCGACGGACTTGCCATCGCGTTTCAATGTAATCAGCACTGGAGCGGAGGGGAAATCGCGATCCCATAAGTCGTGCCGGACCGCCTGGAAGTGCCAGACTCGTTCTCCCGTTTCAGCATTCAAGGCGATCAGACAGTTTGCGAACAGGTCGTCGCCGACGCGATCGGCGCCATAGAAATCAGACGCGGCCGAGCCTGTGGGAACGTAGACAATTCCACGCGCACCATCAAGCACCATACCGGCCCAGTTGTTCGCGGCACCGCTCGTCTTCCAGGCATCTTTCGGCCAGGTTTCGTAACCGAATTCTCCCGGGTGAGGAATGGTGTGAAAAGACCAGCGCAACTTGCCGGTGCGAACGTCGTAAGCCCGGATGTCCCCGGGCGGGGCAGGTAAGGTTTCGGGATTGCGGCCGCCGACGATGATCAGATCCTTGTAGACAATTCCGGGGCTGGTCAGCGAGATCGATTGAAAGCGAGGCTCGCGACCTAGATTTTCTTGCAGATCGACGCGGCCGTCGGATCCGAAAGATGGAATCGGTTTGCCTGTCTTCGCATCGAGCGCGTAGAGGAAGTTCATGACGCCGACGAGGATCCGCTTGTCGTCCTTATCGGACCAGTACGCGAGTCCCCGGTCCGGTTGCATGCCCTTGATCCCCGAGTCGAACTTCCAGAGTTCTTTTCCAGTGGCGGCATCCACGGCAAAGATCTTTTGTGTCGGGCTGATCCCGTAAAGCACTCCGTCGACCATCAGAGGACTGGTTTGTAGTCCGCCTTGCTCGCCGGTGTCGTAGCTCCAGGCGACCTGAAGTTGTTTCACGTTGGAGCGGTTGATCTGGGCGAGCGGTGAGTAGTGCTGATATTCCTGGGATCCGCCATAGACGGACCAATCAAGCGACTTCAGCGAGGGACTGCTCTTGGGATGTGCCCACGCCGCGTGCAGAGCGAATCCTGAAGCGAGGATGATGGCAGCGAGCGCAGAAGAAGAGAGAACCGCAGGACTTCGCATGCGCCTCAATTTATATTGTTTGGCTTTATAGTTCCACTCGGGCATCGTTGAGAAGCGTTTTCGGCCACAGTGATGGGTGAATTGCGGGAGCGAAGGGGTGGCTTCCTGACTGAGTGGCTTCCTGACTGCGGTCGCGGGTGATTTTAGTACAATCACTCGGACCTCAAGTCATGATTGAAACACTCTACAAAACGAAGATTCCTCAACCTACGGCCTGGCCACAGGAGTTCTACGAACTGAGTTTGGGAGAGCAAAACGTCGACGGTCAACCTGGATACTTCGTCCGCGAAACGCAGTGCTGGTGGGACCCAAGGGCAAAGCGCATGGTCCGCGTGCTGTACACCCTGTCTCCACGCGAAGGCTTCTTGACCATCGAGGATGCGCGGGAACGCTACCAACTACAAAGAACGAATCGGGCACGGCGCGGATTTGTGCACTCCTTCAGCCCGTGTTACGGACCGACCAAGACGAGTCGGTACGTCCTAATTGAAATAACCCGGGATGTGGAAGAGTGAGAACCGGCAGCGCGGAGTGCTGACTCTCAAGCCTAATCGTTGCTGACAGCAGTCGTCGACTTGCCGACCACCAGTTCCGGCTCGATCACAATTTGCCGTAGATAGCTGTCGTCGTCGGGACCGCGCGACTCTGCGCAACAGAGCTTCGACGACAATCAATCCCATCTTCTTGAGTGCTGTTGCCGAGCCGCGGCCAAAGGTTGCCGTCCATTCTTTTCGCGAACAACTTTAACTTCTTGACAGTCTTTTTTTTTTGATGCTATAAGCCGAAATGGTCCACTAAATCAGTCTCCTACGGGTTACTTCTCGTCTTTAGGGGTTCACTCAGGCCTTTTCCATCGCCGTCTGTGCGGCGCCCACGTTTTGAGTGTTACGGAGGTTTCCATGCGTCATTTCGGTCGCTTTCTGATCTTCGCCACAGTAGGGATGTCGATTGGATTTCTGCTTGCCGTTCCCGCGGTCGCACAATTTGGAGCCGGGATCCAAGGTACGGTCGCTGATAAAAGCGGCGCAGTTATCTCTGGCGCTGACGTCACCGTCACCAATCAAGCAACCGGTGTTGCGCATACGACCAAAACAAATGATTCTGGTTTTTATCGGATCTCTGCGCTAGAGCCGGGCACGTATACCGTCGATGTCGAGGCTGGCTCTTTTAAGAAGAGCACCACGCGTGACGTGACTGTCGGAGCCGAACTGGTGCGCGGACTGGATGTAACAGTCGAGGCAGGCGAGGCGAAGGAGACGGTTCTCGTAACGGGGCAAGCACCGGCGCTAGCAACCGAAGATGCCACGGTCAGCGGTACCCTGGGCGCGCGACAGGTCCAGAGTCTGCCGGCAATCGACCGCGATCCGTATGAACTTTTGCGGCTCTCTCCGGGAGTTTTCGGAGATGGTGCAAGGCTTGGTAATGGACAATCGGCAGGATTCCCAAATGGCGCGGGCGGCAACGGCGGTTCAGCGGGACCCGGTGGCTCCAATACTGCGATTTTTCAGGTTGAGAACCAGCAACCGATCAGCGCGAATGGTATGCGGGTGACGTCGAATGACTATCTGGTAGACGGCGTGAGCGTCAACAGTCTGCAATGGGGCGGCGCAGCGGTCATCACGCCGAGCATCGAGTCGGTGCAAGAGATCACGACACTGTCGAACGACTACGATGCCTCTGATGGGCGTAGTTCTGGCGCTCATATCAAGACCATCACAAAGGGTGGATCAAATTCCTTTCATGGCGGGGGAGTTTTCCTGTATCACGATCCGAATTTCAACGCCTTTAACAAATTTGGAGGCTACGATGTCGGCTCTGGCTTCACCCCCAGGGTGCGTGATGAGGATGCCTTCCGCCAATTTGCCGGCACACTCGGAGGGCCGATCGTCCGGAATAAGCTGTTCTTCTTCTTCAACTATGAAGGGTTGCGGGCGCGCAATACGACTTACGAAAACAACTGGGTGGAGACGCCGCAACTGGATGCGTTGATCGCGGGAGATCGATCGGGAACTCCGGTGGCGACGATCCTTTCGCAGGCAGGGCTTGCGCCACGCATCAAGCAGATTCTGCCAACGGACTGCACTCTGTGGGCAGGACCTACCCCGGCAATTTGCGCGGTAGTGCCGGGTGGTGTGGACATCGGGTCTCCGTTCGCTTCCTATGGCACCTATAATCCGAGCTTCACCGGAGGGGATCCAGCACAAAATGTCGGAGGAGGTCTGGACGGCAGCCCCGATCTGCAATTTGCTCAGATTGCCCTCCCTGCCAGCACGCAGGGAAATCAATACAACATTCGCATCGACTACAATTCGGGCAAGAACCTCTTTTCTGCGAACACCTTTCTGACGTATTACAACACCATCTCCGCCGACGGCGCGGCGCAGGGACGGCCTAGTGCGGACTTTGGAACAAAGGCTTTCAGCCCCAGCGGATTCCTTTCCTGGGTGCGAACGATCAGCCCAACCATGCTGAACGAAGCGCGCTTCAACTTCACGCGCTATGGCTACAACGGAATCACTTCGAATCCGCAGGTCAACTTTGCGATTCCGAGAGTTGAAGTGCAAGGATTGCCCTTGCCCGGGGGCCAGCGAATACGCTTCGGGGCGTCGCAGGGAGACACTTCACCCGGCATCCTGGCGCAGAACACATACGCGTTTCGCGATGTTCTGTCGAAGGTGATGGGCAATAAGGCGCTGAAGTTTGGTTTCGAGTTCAGCCGCGAACAAGACAATGACGCACTGATTGGAGGAGCCCGTCCCGATCAAGCGTTCCAAGGCTTCTGGAACTTTGCGAATGGGACGCCGATCTTTGAGGCAATCGAAGTAAATCCTCTCACTGGCGCGGCACCAACCACACGAGGACAGTACTACCGGTCATCCATCTATGGCGTGTTTGTGCAGAACGACTGGAAACTCCGTCCCAACCTGACCGTCAATATTGGTTTGCGATGGGAATATTATGCTCCGCCGACCGAAGCTAACAGACATCTGGCCAACTTCCAGCCGACGAACGACCCTGTGAATGGGTTGGCGAATGGAGTCGCCACCAATCCAAGCCAGCAGTGGAATCCGACCTGGCGCAATTTCGGACCGCGTCTCGGTTTTGCCTGGAGCCCGATGAAGTTTGACAACAGGTTAGTCGTTCGCGGGGGATTCGGAATGGCCTATGACCGTTTTGACGACAATGTCTTCGACAACACTCGAAATAATCCCCCTTACGTTGCGAACTATGGTATCTGTTGCGGCACCGAGACAGGCGCATTCGGTACTCCATTTGTGAATGGGCAAATCTCGTTCAATCTCGGCACCAGCAACAATCCACTGAGCTACCCGGCTAATTCAGCGCTGATTACGCCGCTGAATCCCGCCAATGGTCTGCCTACAATTCTCCCCAATCAGAGCGCACCGAATATCTATTCGAACCCGACCTACATGCCGGTACCGTACACGTATCTTTACTCTTTCCAGGTGCAGCAAACGCTGCCGAAGGATTTCGTGTTTACGGTCGGCTACCAGGGAAGCGCGGGACACCATCTGACGAGAATTAAGAACCTGGCGCTCTTCTATTCCGCCCCGAATACCAACGTCAACCAGGTTTTTACGTTTACCCCCGATACCAACTCCAACTTTAATGCGCTGAACTCCCGGCTGGAGCATCGCTTCCATCATGGGGTGACAGCCGATATCCAGTACACGTTCAGCAAGTCGATTGACCAGCTTTCAGCGGAAGGTCCGGGCTTTACGACGAACCAGACCTATCCCATCGATGACAGGACGGAGCGTGGTCCTTCAGACTACGATTCAACCCACAATTTCCGCGCATTCGCAGTCTGGGATCTGCCGATATTCAGCGGCCGCAAGGGTGTTTTGGGCAAGATTGTCGGGGGCTGGCAACTCAATGGAATTTATCAATTCCACTCTGGCTTCCCGTGGACGCCGGTAGCGAACAATGTTTGTCCGGTGCTGGGCGCGACGACTCTGTGCCCGCTTCGGCCGATCGGGTACAACGGAGGTGCGGGGACAAATCTGGACACATCGGCGTTCCTGCCTCCCACTTCCGGCGATTTTCCAGCGTTGGCTGGGGTCGGCGCCAACGGCGCCAACCCTTACTTCACGCTGCAGACGGCGGGCACAACGCCGGAGTTCCCGGGAATCGGGCGCAATGGTTTCCGCGGCCCGCGGTATCAGGACATTGATCTTACCATCGCCAAAGAATTCGGGTTGCCGACGATGAGGTTTTTTGGAGAAGGAGCGAAGATTCAGCTTCGAATGACTGCCTACAACGCGATCAACAAGCTGAACTTGGCACCATTCACGTTCGGCAGCACCTCGACTGTGGTCAGTTACTTTAATTGCGGTCCGCCTCAGTGCGCCACTGTCACGCCAGTCGCGAATCCGCTGTTCGGCACGGCAATCAATGGCTTGCAGGGCCGCGTGTTGGAACTGCAAGGCCGGATCAGCTTCTGAAGTGCTATCTTTACAGGGGGCGGCGATGCTGCAACGTCGCCGCCCGAATCTTTTTGGAGCGCGGTGGGCCGTCGAGACAATCCGCATTGTTTACCTTATTTCCTCAAGCTTGATTCCGCGCTAGACAAGGCTCTGATGACCAGACGACTTCTTTCATCCTTACTGTTGTCTTTAAGTCTTTCTCTCTACATTATTCCCGCGGCTGCGCAGGCGACGAAGGAAACGGTGACCATCGATGGCGCAGCCGAGGCCCATGCTCTTCCCCATTTCTGGGAGCACGTGTTCGGCTCGGGCCGCGCGATTCTTTCGCTGCGCGAGAGTTACCGGCAGGACCTGCGCGACGTCAAGCAGGTTACGGGCATGGAGTACATCCGCTTCCACGCCATTTTCCACGACGAGGTGGGATTCTACGACGAAGACGCACAGGGCAATCCCGTTCTGAATTTTTCCTATGTCGATCAGATTTACGACGGCTTGCTGGCCAACGGCGTGCGTCCTTTCGTCGAGCTGAGCTTTATGCCTAAAAAGTTGGCGTCGAACAAGGATGCGCTGCACGCGTTCTGGTACAAGCAGAACGTTTCTCCTCCCAAGGATTACGGCAAGTGGGACGAGATGATCACGCAGTTCGCCAAGCACCTCGTCGAGCGCTACGGAATCGACGAAGTCTCGCAGTGGTATTTCGAAGTGTGGAATGAGCCAAACCTTGATTTCTGGGTAGGCGAGCCGCATCAGGCGACCTACTTCGAACTGTATGATCACACGGCACACGATCTTAAAGCGGTGAGTCTCAGATTGCGGGTTGGCGGCCCTTCCACCGCGCAGGCAGCGTGGGCGGATGCATTCATAAAGCACTGCGCCGACAACAAGATTCCGGTGGATTTTGTCTCCTCGCACGTCTACGGGAACGATAAGGCTGAGGATGTGTTCGGTACGCACGATCAGATTCCGCGTAACCGCATGGTATGCCGCGCGATCGGCAAGGTGCACGATCAGATCAAGTCGTCCGCGATGCCGACCCTGCCGCTGATCTGGTCTGAGTTCAATGCCAGCTACGGCAACGAGCCGGACGTCACAGATGCGCCCTACATGGGGCCGTGGCTCGCGGATACGATCCGGCAATGCGACGGCCTGGTGAACGAGATGTCTTACTGGACGTTCTCGGATGTATTCGAGGAGCAGGGTGTTGTGAAGCAGCCTTTCTATGGCGGTTTTGGATTGCTTGCGGAAAATGGCATTCCCAAACCATCATTCAATGCGTTTCTGCTACTGCACCGCCTTGGCGAACAAAGGCTTGCCGCTTCCTCGGATGACGTCCTGGTTACCCGGCGTAAGGACGGGAGTTTGGCGATTGCAGTGTGGAACATTGCCGATCCGGGAGCGCGGGGACCTGAGAAAGAGGTAGAGCTGCGGTTTGCGCACGCCCGTGTTTCGAGCGTGCAAGTGACGCATCTCGATCCGGATCATGGCGATGTTCACAAAGCGTATGAAGCCATGGGCTCTCCGCGATATCCGACGAAGCAGCAGATCGAAAAACTCCAGGCTTCGGCAAAACTTCCTCCTCCGGAGATGCATGAAGTGAAAAATGCGTCGGTGACGCTGAGAATCCCGTCGCAAGGGCTGGTGTTAGTCGAAACTAAACCGTGATGACTTCGTATCTTGTCGGGGGGAGGTTACTGCTACACCTTCTGCTACCGCAGCGAGCATCTCTCAGCCAGCGCTCCCGGATTTCCTCTAGACGAATATTCCGGAGGTCCGTCTCGCTACCGTACCCGGTCGCGCCAGGTAACCCCCAGCGAGTGCAGGATGAGCGAATCCCTGTAAGTTAGAGCGCAAGGGTCGTTGACGATTGCATACGCATACTGCACCTTCGGATCGCGGATCACACACCAGGGCTCATGCTCAACGGTTCCCAGGCAGTGCTCACATAGTGATATTGCGTCGGGCCGGTTCTGGCTGTGGATGAAGTCAGTGTTGTTCATATGCCCCTCCTTTAACGCCCTACCAGAAGAGCGCAAATGTTGGATGGCCGCCACGGAGACGCGGTTAACGTATCCGGGACAATATTGATCGGCATACTTCGAAAAAAGATTAAAGGTGGGTGATTCGACGAGTTCCGGGTCGGGTGAAACTCGTAGCCGATTCGTCGGACGGGCCAAACTGGGGCATTGTTACCTCAACGAAACACGGGAAAGCGATTCTTGATCACGTATCCGCGTTCTTCTATCGCGGGTTTGACTGGAGTCTTGATCTTTTTTAGCAGAGACTCGACCAACTCTGGCGTCTGACCACAACACCTGACAAAGCCACTGCACCCGGAGTCGATGCGACACTGGGTATCCGGATTTCAATGGCTGTGGATCTTTTGCGCGAAGCGCTTCTGCGCGTTTTCGCTAAGAAAAACGAAATCCGAGTGGTAGGATCCAACTCCTATTCTCCCGCCATCCACGCGCAAATCGTGACGACTGCGCCTGCCATTATTGTGCTTGATTCAAGTGGACTGTCGCACCCTGTCCACCATAACGAGCTTCACATCTGGTATGGCAGATCTAAGAGTGGAAATGAGTCGGGCACTGGGCCGAACCGTGCCCGCGTCCGCGAGATTCTTGGTTCCGGAAAGTCTCTGGCAGGGGTTCGATTTGCGTGGACCGGCGAAGTTAAAGAATAGTCAGCCGTTCCCGCATGTACCGTTTTGTTTCTCACGAGCCTTGCTTGAGGCTCGCCCGCCTAATCCTACAGACTGCTGCATCGTGTGCGGGTTAAATACAATCTATATTTTGGAACAACTTCGTTTGGACTGAGGAAAGCATGGGATTCGACCTGGAACAGACCATCGCACTTCTCACGCGCACGCCTTCCGCCCTTAACGCTCTTTTGCGGGATCTTCCGCAAACTTGGACGCTCGGCAACGAGGGAGGCAAAACGTGGAGCCCGTTCGATATTGTCGGTCATCTGATACACGGGGAACGCACCGACTGGGTCGCGCGAGTACACATTATTCTTCAGTATGGCGAGAGCCGCCCGTTCGACCCGTTTGATCGATTGGCCCAGGAACGAGAGAGTCAAGGCAAAGCTCTGGGAGAGTTGTTGGATGAGTTTGCTCGCCTGCGGACCCAGAATCTTGAGGCCCTCCGCGGTATGAATCTAGAACCGAGAGACTTGGAGCGGCGCGGACGCCACCCTGCGCTTGGGCTCGTTACCCTTTCACAGCTGCTAGCGACCTGGGCCGTTCATGACATGACCCATTTGCATCAGATCTCAAGGGTGGTGGCCTATCAGTATCGAGAAGTGGTCGGCCCGTGGAGTGCCTACCTGGGCGTGCTGCGCTGCGAGGGGCACGGGGCCTGATTGCAATAGAGACGTTGCTTGCAACGTCTCTATTGCCGTCAGTTGATGCACCACACGCAAAACGTAGCAAGCTGCTTTTCTACGATTGACGCGAACTTGTCGGTGCCCATCCCTGCAGTTTCACTAGCCAGTTCGCCGGCTCCGGCAGTATCGCGAACTTGGGAAGATTGCCCCGCACCATCGCGACTTCATCGCAACAATGGAACCGCGGACAGGCGTGGCAATCTTTGTAGATCTTGTCCGGCAAGTCTTCGCGTTGTGCGACTGAGAATCCCTGACCCGCGAAGAAGTCCGGCTTGCGCGTGAACAGGCAAATGCAATCCACCTGATGGCGTCTTGCCTCGGCCATCAGGGCCTTTACTAGGCGGCTTCCGCCCCCTTTTCCCTGAGTCCACGGCGCGACGGTAATCGAACGAATCTCGGCAAGATGCGTGCCGTAAAGGTGCAGCGCTCCGCAGCCGATAATTCGCCCGTCGTTCTCGAGAACGACAAAGTCCCTCACGTTCTCGCAGATTTCGGGCAGGGTCCGGGGCAATAGCGTGCCGTCGCCGGAGTAAGCGGCGATCAACTCGTGGATGTGTTCGGCATCAGGCAAGATTGCTTTACGCGTGCGCATGGACCTCCTCGCGAAGAGACTCGATTTTCTTCCTTGCGGCCCCGATTGCCTGCCGCACCCGGCCCGGTGCCGTCCCGCCCGGAACATCGTGGACAGCCAGCACCGCGGGGAGTCTGAGTGATTCTTTGAAGTCCTCGCCACACTCCGGACTCAGTGATTGCAACTCCTGAAGGGACAAATCCTTGAGCTCGCAATTCCGCTCCAGGCAGACCTGCACAGCCTTTCCAATCCGCTCGTGAGCCAGACGCGACGGAACGCCTCGGTCCACGAGGTATGTGGCTGCCGCCCACGCATTCATGAACCCTGAATCCGCCGCCTTCTGCATGGCTTCCAGATGAAACTCGACAGCTTTCATCCAGCCCGTAACCAACGGCAGCATCTGCAGCAGCGCGTCCGCCGAATCGAACATCGGTTCCTGCGTCTCTTGCAGATCCTTGTTGTAAGCGAGCGGCAAGCCTTTCACCGACATCATGAGTGCCGTTGCGTTCCCGATGATGCGCCCGCTTTTGCCCCGCACCAACTCCAGCAGATCCGGATTCTTCTTCTGCGGCATTGCGCTACTGCCGGTGGAGTATGCCTCAGGCAGTTCAATGAAGCCGTATTCCTGGGATGAGAAGAGAATCATCTCCTCGGCCCACCGGCTCAGATGCAGCGCGAGCAACGACAGTGCTTGGACGAATTCGATCGCGAAATCGCGATCGCTCGTTGCGTCGATGCTGTTCGCTGTCGGAGCATCGAAGCCAAGTTTGTCGGCCATCAAAGCACGATCGAGACGGAGAGTCGCTCCCGCCACGGCACCCGATCCCAACGGACAGAGATTCAGCCGCTTGCGGACGTCGGCCAACCGGTCCGCGTCACGCAGAAACATTTCAACGTAAGCGAGCAGCCAGTGGCCAACCAGCACCGGCTCTGCCCGTTGCAAGTGCGTGTAGGCCGGAATAGCAGCATCACCGGCATGTTCTGCGCGATCCACGATTGCGCTACTCAATTTGGCCACTTCTTCCCGCAGTTGATCAATCGCAGCCCGGACGAACAGCCGCAGATCCGTCGCAATCTGCTCATTCCGGCTGCGCCCGCTGTGCAGCTTGTAGCCAACCTCGCCGATCAATGCGACCAGTTGCTTCTCGACAAAGTGGTGGACGTCCTCCGCCTCATCGTCCTCGAAGAAAGCCAGGGATCCCGCAGACTGCTTGCCAATCTGCTCCAGCCCCTGCAGAATGCTGATCAGTTCATTGGCCGACAATATCCCGGCATTCTTCAGCGCAGTCGCGTGCGCGGCGCTCGCCGCAAGCTCGTATTGCAGCAACCGCCGGTCAAAGCCGAACGACCGCTGCCAGCGCTCGAATTCCGAATTCAGCGGCTGCCGGAACCGTCCCGACCACATCTTCATTGCGCAACCTCAACTCGCGACCGCGCACGCGACCGCGACGGCAGCCCGAGAATCCGGATAAATCCCTCCGCATCTTTCTGGTCGTATTCCGCTCCCATGGTGAACGACGACAGATCGGTTCGATACAGCGAATGCTCCGATTGCCGGCTCGCGATGGAAACGTTCCCTTTGTACAACAATAAGGTCACCGATCCCGTCATGTAGGCCTGGGTCTTTTCGACAAACGCGTCCAGAGCCTCGCGCAGGGGCGTGAACCACAGACCGAAGTAGACAAGCTCCGCGTACTTGAGCCCGATGTGTTGCTTGAAATGCGCCACGTCACGCTCCAGGCACAATGCCTCGAGCTCGCGATGCGCTGCAATCAGCAGCGTCCCTCCCGGAGTTTCATAACATCCGCGCGATTTGATCCCCACAAAGCGGTTCTCGACCAGATCGACACGGCCCACAGCATTTCGCGCTCCGATTTCATTCAACAACTCAACCAGCGAGACGGGATCCATCTCCATCCCGTTCACGGATACTGGAACTCCCTTGACGAATCCAATGCTGACCTTCTCTTCCTCATCGGGAGCCTCGTGCGGAGACTTCGTGATCTGCCACGTCGTCGGCAAAGGTGCGTTACCCGCGTCCTCCAACTCGCCCCCTTCATGGCTGATGTGCCACAGATTGCGGTCGCGACTGTGAATCTTCTCACGGCTCGCCACAACAGGAATCCCATGCGCCTCGGCATAGTCGAGACAGTCCTCGCGCGACTTCAAGGTCCACTCCCGCCACGGAGCAATGATCTTCAGTTCCGGAGCCAGAGCCTGATAGGTCAACTCAAAGCGCACTTGATCGTTCCCTTTGCCTGTGCAACCGTGAGCCACCGCGGTTGCACCTTCACGCAACGCGACTTCGACCTGGTGTTTTGCGATCACTGGCCGCGCCAACGACGTCCCAAGCAGATATTTATGTTCATAAACGGCGCCAGCCTTCAAAGCAGGGAAGACGTAACCCGTCAGGAACTCCTCGCGCAGGTCCTCGACGATCACCTTACTGGCGCCCGTTTTGTAAGCCTTGTCGACAACGGCTTCGATGTCGTCGCCTTGTCCGACATCGCCAACCATCGCGATGACATCGTAGGAGTAGTTTTCTTTCAGCCATGGAATGATGATGGACGTATCGAGACCACCGGAATAAGCGAGGACGACTTTTTCAGGCATGAGCGCTCCTTACTGGCAGTCGAACTGCACCACCCAACAGCAGATAAAGAATGGCCTTCTGAACATGCATGCGGTTTTCCGCCTGCTCGAAGATGACGGATTGTTCTGAATCCATGACCTCATCCGTCACCTCTTCACCCCGATGCGCGGGCAGACAGTGCATGAACACCGCGTGGGGTGCGGCTTCCGCCATCAACGCGCGATTCACCTGATATGACTGGAATGTCTCCGCACGTTGGGCCGCTTCGTCTTCTTGCCCCATGCTGGCCCAGGCATCGGTGTATACCGCATCGACTCCCGCGACCGCTGCACGAGGATCGGTGAGAAACTCAGTGCGTGCGCCTGTCTGCTTGGCGATCTTCCGCGCATCCGCGACGATCTGCGGATTGCACGAGTAGCCCTTCGGAGTCGCAATACGAATCGACGACCCCAGGCACGCGCAAGTGAGCAACAAGGAGTGCGCCACATTATTTCCATCCCCGACGTAGGCGAGCGTGATGTCTCTCAGACTCCCGAAGCGCTCGACCAGCGTGAAATAGTCAGCCAACGCCTGGCAGGGATGCTCCAGATCGCTCAGCGCGTTAATCACCGGAATGGATGCGTGCTGGGCCATCCCGGTGATGGTCTCCTGCGCAAAGGTTCGGAGCACGATTACGTCTACCCATCGCTCCAGGTTGTGAGCGATGTCGCTGAGCGTCTCGCGGGCATCGAGCCTAGTCTTGGACTGGTCGACAAACATCGTCGTTCCGCCGAGACTCGCCATTCCAGCTTCAAAGGTGAGCCGCGTTCTGAGCGAGGGCTTTTCAAAGAACATCACCATCTGTTTCCCCGCAAGAGCGCGGGCGAACACCGACGGACGGGACTTCATCAGTTCCGCCAGATGCAGTACAGCCTCGACGCCCTGCGGTCCAAGATCGCGTGTCGAAACTAAATCCGGACACCAGAAGATGCCCGGGAATGTCTCCGGCACCACCGGCGTCTTGCTTTGCAATTGTGTATTCAACTTGGGTTCCAATTTCTACGTTCCTCTTTCTTCGTTTTCAGCGCTCATGGCGCCGCTTATGCATACGTGACTTCCGTCCCACAATTCAGCTTCGTGAGATAAAACTGCGGCAATGCATCGGCCTCTGATGCGGGCAGAATGCGGACTCTGCCGACCCCTTGCTTCAGTGCTTGTGTGCAGGCCGCGAGCTTCGGCAACATACCGCCGCTGATGACAGAGCCTGCCGTAAGTTCCTGCGCCTGCTTTGTGCTCAGCCAGGGAATCACGATGCCTTGAGCATCCTTCACGCCTGGTACGTCCGTCAGGAAAATCAGCGCGTTTGCATGGCATGCCGCGGCGCACGCTGCAGCCATCTCGTCGGCGTTGACGTTGTAATATTCGCCGTCCGCTCCCAATGCCAGCGACGCCAGAACCGGAATCCCGCCCTGCTGCCACAGCGCTTCGATCCAGCACGGCTCCGCAAAACAAATCTCACCGACGAACCCCAGGTCGTTTCCGTTCATTTGCTTCCGTCGTGCGCGGAACGTCATTCCATCTCCACCGCAGAATCCAACAGCAGGCATACCGGCGGCCTGGATGGCGGCAACCATCTTCTTGTTCACCATGCCGCCGAGCACCATCAGCGCCACATCGCGAGTCTCGGCATCAGTGATGCGCAATCCGCTGACGAATTCGCTCTCCTTACCCAGTTGCTTTAGAACCCGTGTCAGAGCGCTGCCCCCTCCGTGCACCACGGCCACGCGGTGCCCATCCTGTGCCAGTTCTGCGACGGCGCGAGCGCACTTCCGCAAAATAACCGGGTCTTCCAGCGCCGCTCCGCCGATTTTCACTACAATGATCATTGCAGTCCTTCTTCCTCACCCCATCCATACATCACATTCATGTTCTGTACTGCCTGTCCGGCTGCGCCTTTTACCAGATTGTCGATGCAAGAAATCAGCACCAGGCGCCGGCCATCTTCCGCGAGGGCAAATCCAAGATCGCAATAATTGCTATGCAGCGAGAATTGCACCTGCGGCAGCTTCGGTGTCTGGAAGATTCGCACCCAGCGCTTGCCCGAGTAGAAAGTTCGTAAGCACGATTCCACTTCGAGAGCCGTCATGGCGCGATTCAGATGGACATAAATCGTCGACAAGATTCCGCGCGGGATGGGCAGCAGGTGCGGCGTGAAGATCAACTCATCGTCGCCAAGCGCGAGCTGCTCGACAATCTCGCCCAGATGCCGGTGATTGAACACCGAGTACGCGGACAGATTGTCAGCCACCGACACGAAATGTGTTTTAGCCGTCGGTTCTTTGCCGGCTCCCGAAACTCCCGATTTCGAATCGGAAACCATCCCACGAGTCCGGTCAACGACCCCAGCCTTCAGAAGTGGCGCTAGCGCAAGAATCACCGATGTCGCATAGCAGCCGGGATTTGCCACCAGCGCAGCGCCGGCAATCCGGTCGCTGTTCAGTTCGGGCAACCCGTATACGGCCCGGTCGGTCAATGCCGCGGCACTGGCCGCATCGGAATCATCGAATCCGTAAATGGCCCGGTGCTGCTCCTGCTTCAGCCGCCAAGCGCCACTGAGATCGATCACGCGCAGCCCTTGCGCGATCGCCTCCGGAACCAGGGAACGTGATACCTCATGCGGCGTAGCCAGGAAAAGCAGCTGCACTCCCTGCTGCTTCAATGCGGGCCAGGAAAGCGAACGCAGTGGATATCCGCCGTTGCCAGAAAGGGCAGGGAACACATCCGCCAGATCGGCCGCGTTGCCATTGTCTGCGCTCCGGCGCAGCAGCACGGGCTTTTCCAGGCGCGGATGACGCAGAAGGATCCGCGTTAATTCCAGGCCGGAATATCCGGTCGCGCCCAACAACGCCGTTTTGAGTTTGCCCGCCATCTACGCCAGCATTTCCTCGATGCGCCCCGCCAACGCCCGAGCCTCTTCCTTATCGGGACACACAATAAGGATGGTGTCGTCGCCCGCGATGGTCCCGACCACCTCGCTCCAGTCGGTCTCATCCAGCGCTGCCGCAACGGGTTGCGCGCTTCCGACGATCGTCTTTACGACGAGCAGGTTCTGAGCGGAACGTATATCCAGAACAAATTCCTTCACCAGTCGCGACACCGGGGGCAACGCAACTCCCACGCCATTTTCTCCATGGGGCAAGGAATAACCGTGGGTGGTCTTGCTAAGGTTCAGGTCGCGGATGTCCCGCGAGAGCGTCGCCTGTCCCACCTTGAAGCCTCGCCGTCGAAGATGGCGCTGAAGGTCCTCCTGGCTGGCGATCGATCCGTGCTTCAGCACATCGAGTACGGCCCGTTGGCGCAAGGTTTTATTCATCATGAATAAATATTCACCTTAGTGAATAAATATTTCCTATCTTAAAAGACTGGTTTCAAATGTCAAGAAGAAATGTCCTGATCGGTGTAACTCCCAGCGACCTCGTAGCGTCGAAGTCTGAGCGATTGTCAGGCGAGTGTTTCTTCCGCGACGGTCGGCGAGAAGCGCACACGTCGGAGAAACGGAACGGCTATCGTATTTCAGGAAAAATAGGCGCGTCCCGCCTCCCCTTGGTAGACTACTTCGCGGCTCAGATGCGTTGTCTCGCGCGGGAGATGCGATGACCTCAAAACCTGGTGTGACGGCGGAGCTCCTCGCCGAGTTCCTCGGAACGTTCGTCCTCATCCTGTTCGGTGCAGGCGTGGTCGCCATGGTCGTGCTATTTCCGACGAAAAATCCTGGAGAAATCATTCACGGAGGTTTCACCAACATCACACTGGGCTGGGGACTCGGTGTCACCATGGGCATCTACATCGCGGGCAAGATTTCCGGAGCACATTTGAATCCCGCGGTGACGCTCGCCTTAGCCGTGTTCCGCAAGTTTCCCTGGTCTAAAGTCGTGCCCTACTCGATTGCTCAAACCGCAGGAGGGTTCGCTGCCGCCGCGCTGGTGTATTGGAATTATTCGCCCGCCTTCCGCCAAATCGACCCGCAGTTGGAACGGACTGCGGGCGTGTTTACCACGTTTCCCGCTTTCCCGGGGATGCCGCAGGCCGGATTTCTCGATCAACTGATCGGTACCGCTTTGCTCGTGCTCTTGATTTTCGCCATCACCGACGAATTGAACATGCCTCCGGGCGCGAACCTCGCGCCTGTACTGATCGGCTTGGTCGTTGTCGCCATCGGTATGAGCTTCGGTGGCATGCACGGCTACGCCATCAACCCTGCAAGGGATTTCGGACCGCGCCTTTTCACCGTTGTCGCAGGTTTCCGAAATAACGGCCTGACCGATGGATCGCGCGTCTGGTGGGTTCCCGTCGCTGCTCCGTTGCTCGGGGGCCTGATCGGCGCAGCCCTCTATGATTTCGGAATCCGCCGCTTCTTAAGACCGTCGTAGAGGCGTTGCTTGCAACGTCTCTGCCAGCGCCAAATCAGACTCAGGGGGACTTGTGAAGTACGTTCTAGCACTCGATCAGGGCACAACCAGCTCACGAGCACTTTTGTTCGATGAAGAAGGCTCCATCCACGCAGTCGCGCAGCAGGAGTTCGATCAGATCTTTCCGTGTCCCGGCTGGGTTGAGCATAATCCGGAACAAATCGTTTCGTCTCAAATAGCGGTCGCAACCCAAGCCCTTGCCAAAGCGGGAGCCAGCACGTCTGACGTCGCAGCCATCGGCATTGCCAATCAGCGTGAGACCGCGATCGTCTGGAATCGCGAAACCGGCAAACCCGTCCACAACGCGATTGTCTGGCAAGACCGGAGAACGGCCGATTTCTGCGAACAACTGAGGAAGGATGGTCACGCTCCCCTGATTCAAGAGCGCACCGGTTTGCTGATCGATGCTTACTTTTCTGGAAGCAAGATCGCGTGGATTCTGGATAACGTCGCCGGCACCCGAAACCTGGCCGAGGCCGGGAAACTCGCCTTCGGCACCGTCGACACCTGGCTCATCTGGAAGCTCACACAAGGCAAGGTTCATGCGACTGACGTCAGCAATGCCTCGCGCACCATGGTGTTCAACATTCACAGCCTCGAGTGGGACCAAGAGCTGCTCGAACTGTTACGAATTCCTTCCGCGATCATGCCGAATGTTCGCTCATCGAGTGAGATTTACGACGATGTCCGCGGAGTACCCGATCTCGAGAAGATACCAATCGCCGGCATCGCTGGAGATCAGCAGGCCGCTCTTTTCGGTCAACAGTGCTGCCAGCCCGGCATGACCAAGAACACCTACGGGACTGGCTGCTTTATGCTGCAGAACACCGGCAGGCGCGCAGTGCCTTCCTCCAACCAACTGGTTACTACGGTCGCCTGGAAGATCAAGAATGCAACTGAATATGCGCTGGAGGGCAGTGTCTTTGTCGGCGGCGCAGTGGTGCAGTGGCTCCGCGATGGCCTGGGGGTGATTCGCAACTCACAGGAAGTCGAGCCACTCGCGAAGTCTGTGTCTGACAACGGCGGCGTATATTTCGTCCCCGCATTCGTCGGCTTGGGTGCACCCCATTGGGATTCCTACGCCCGCGGATCGATCTTTGGAATCACACGCGGGACCACCGCCGGGCATATTGCCCGCGCCGCAGTGGAGAGCATTGCATACCAGGTAGCCGACTTGCTCGACGCCATGCGCCGCGACTCGGGCGATGCCGTAAGAGAGCTGCGTGTGGATGGCGGCGCGGCCGCCAACGACAGCCTCATGCAATTCCAGGCCGATATCCTTGGTGTTCCCGTAGTCCGTCCGGCCGTGACGGAAACTACCGCGATGGGTGCTGCCTATCTGGCGGGCCTAGCGGTCGGTTTCTGGCGCTCAGGTCTCGATTCGCTCGCCGCTGGAAAAAGCCGATGCTTCGAACCGCGGATGCCGACATCGCAAGCGCAGTCTCTGCGCGACCGCTGGAACGAAGCCGTCTCGCGTTCCAAATCGTGGGATCGATCAACGTAGCGCCAGCGTCCCGCCGGCCGTCGAAACGGCATCTGGCCGCCTCTCGGGATACCCCGGTCGCCTCAGGGTTTGTACCAAAACACCGCGCCCTTGGTAATCGCAGGCAGCCTGAACTGGATCGAGTGCCCGGTGGGCTCCCCCTTCACTTCCTCCACAGTCCCTAGAAAAGGGAGAAAATATCCCTTCCCCTCCTCAGTCTTCGACGGCACCACACTCACCAAAACTCCCGTCTGCGGAGTCTGCACAGGATTCGATCCTCCTCGCAACCCCGCAAAGTTTGCAAAAAAGCAATTGACGCGCCCATCCGGTGTTCGAGAGATCGAGGTTGCAATCAGTGACGAAGCTTGAATCCCCACAGAATCTCCGCCTCGCATACGCGCAAAAAAGTCCCGCTGCGAATCCGGCGAACTGTGCTCAAAGTCTTTTTCGATCGCCACATTGTAGGCTTTTCCCGGACACTCCCGCATCCGCAGGACGTTCGGCGAATCTCCCAACTCTGTCACATCCGTCCCTGTGATGACGACTCTCTTTCCCGCGCCGACAAAATCCTTCAGCCACTTCTGTTCACTTTCGTCCAGCACGCGCACATCCGGCAGGACCAGCGTCTTTCCTTGAAACTCAGCCAGCGTCCGCGGCGTCACAATCTGAAACTCAAGATGCTTCTGCATCAACAGAATCAGGATTCCGCGGTACGACGCGAGGAACTCCTCCGCGTACAGATTCCGCGTCTCCGGGGAAAAGTAAACTCCAATCGGATCAATCGGGGCCCGAGGCAGATAAAACGTCTTCTCGTGCTCACCGATCCAATCAAAGATCTTTTTCCGTGTCGGCAGATCATTCGATCCTGCCATCGAATGCCCGGGCGCATCCCAGAAGTTTGCGCCTGCCATGATCTGGGACATGGCGAGATTCATCATCGCTTCGCGCTTGTCAACGACCTTATCGCCATCCCACGAATAATTCAAAATCCAAGTCGCCTTCCCCTGCGCGAATGCCCGAAACGAATGCATCCCAACCTGATAACGAAACCAATCCAGCGGCGTCCGCCCCGACGCCATATGCTCGCCGCTGCCAAACTCATATTCATGTGCAATCGCATCGACCACTGGGTACAGGTTGTACACGTCAGCCCCGACCCGCACCGCCTCCTCCTCGATGCCCGGATAAATCTCCGGAATGGTCTTGATCTCAGGATTCACCGTCTTAGCGGCGTGATCGATCTCCGCCATAAAATCTGTGAAGGTCTGAATTCGAAACTCCACCCACTTGCGAAAGCCCGCATCAGAGAAATCCCCGATCTTCACGTCGTGCTTCGCGTCCAGGCCGGTCTTCTGCTTGAATGCCGCGACCGTGTAATCGTCAAAGCTGGCCCAGGTGTTCTCCCAGCCGTCGAAGTGCGTCATCCAATAAGGAATGTCGACATAGATTCCGTCAATCCCCGTCCCCGCGATCTGGCGAACGCGCTCCATGTAGATCTTGCGCCACTCCGTCGCGTAGGGACTGACCCACACGTCCTCGTCTCCTGGCGCGATCCAGAACGCCGTGCCTCCACCAAAGATTGCCGGCTCGCCGGTGACTTTCCGCTGCAGCCAATCGGGATGATCCTTCGCCAGCGTATGCTCCACCTTGTCTCCATGCGCCGTGATGCACTCCGTTCCAGCGATATAGACGAACGCGTGATTTCCAGCCTTGTGCGCAGCCTCCGCGACATCGTGAATGGCCTTCAACTTCGCCTCGGGATGAACAAAACTTTCATAGCGGCCGGGGATATCATTATCGACCTCAATCCCAGCCACACCGCTATCCTGCGCCCGGCGCACGATCTCGGCCGCATCGCCGCCCTTCAGCCCGTAAGCCCCGATCCGAACATAATGAGTCCAGTTCTGTTTTTCGGAAGGAGCCGCGACTAGTCCGCAAGCACACAGCACGAGAATCGAAAACGACAATTTTGGTTTCATATTTGGTTTCCGACGATCGAAACGTCGTTACTCCTGATAAAGCCGGTCCGATATAGGCGGCCTGCCACCGAAATCGTACTTGTCGAAATTGTGCGGAGGAATCTTCACCAGCAGGGAATCAGCCGCGAGTCCCGCGCCGAGCGCGATGCCGCTAGCCTTCAGGAAGGATCGTCGTCGCATGTTCAGGCCTCAGAGCCGTCGACAGCCACAGAAGGAAAGAGCCTGATCCCGCTCGCACGAGATCAGGCTTGGAGAAATTCCCTAGAACTGGTAACGCGCTCCGAACTGCATTCTGCGGAAGTTGTTGGTCGTTGAAGTGACTTGGCCTAAAGCGCCGTCTCCCGATCCAACATCCGGGAACGCAAAGCGCTGATGATTGAAGGCATTAAACATTTCGGCGCGTACTTGGAGCAGTTGCCCCTCGTGGATCTTGAATTCTTTAGAGAGCGACGTATCCAGGTTGCGGATGCCGTCACCTCGCAAATTGGAGAAGTGCCGGGGTGCATTGCCCGGAATATTGTCGCCCGGATCGCCAAAACAATCCTGATTCAAAACACTCCCTCCCGACTTCGCCGCATCGCGATAACTCAGGCCGCTCGACAGTTGTGAGCAGATAACGTTCGGTCGTTGATTGCCGTCAGCCAGAAGTCCGGCACTGTTAAAGAGAGCCAGGGGATTGCCGGATTGCAAGGTGACCACCGTGTTCAATGCCCAGCCACCCACGATGCCATCCAGCACACGGTTCATGCCACCTCCAATCCAGCGTTCCCTCCCGAAAGGAAGGTCGACAATGATTGCGGCGGTCAAGCGGTGGGGAGCGTCGTTAGAGCCGATACCGTGCTCGACTCTGAGATTGTCGAGGACCTGCGGATTATCCAGACCCAGATTTCCAACCCACGCATTGCGACCGGCAGAGGAATCATCCGTCGCCTTCGAAAAAGTGTAGTTTCCCTCAAAGCTGATGTAATGGCTGGCACGCTTTTGGAAGCGAATTTGTAACGAGTGGTACCAGGAGTTGGCATTCAGCGTCGGCAATCCCTCGAACCCACCGTCAAACTGGGGGTAAGGTTCGAGCAGCAGTTGCTGCGGAATTGTGTCATCCACATACCGGGAATCCACCACATCAGCCGCGTTGAAAATCGGGCTCGCCGGACACCACGGACCGGTCAACGCTGCAGACGCGGTGAAGAAGCACTGGAACGGATTGGGCACTTCTGTGTTGAGATAATCCGTTACCCAGGTTGGGTCATAATTGGGCCCTGGGGGGTTGATAGTGGGATCGTTGGCTGCTTGTACTAATTGAGCGCGGATGGGCGAAGGCAGGAAGTTGCGATTGCGAGTGGAAATCCCACCTGCTCCGGCCCACGGCAGATGAGTGCTGCGGTTGGCAGAGTAGTCGACACCTACAACGATCTGTCCCGGGAAAAGGTGCTGAATCCCGAGATTCCATTGATAGATCTCCGCATTACGAACCGTGCCCGTGTCCAGGTCACTCGAGTTCCCGAATCCCCACTGCGCCAGTTTGCCATAAGTGGTTCCTTGCGGAGGTGCGAGACCGGCAGGAAACGGGCTGGTACAAGTGGGCTGGATAGGCGAGGGTCCCAGACACGCGTACTGGTTCGCAAAATCGTTTTTGGTGAAAAACATAGAGGCGGTCTTGGCAAATGCCGGGCCGGCATACTGGAAGTTGGTGGCGACGTTCATTCCGTAGAATATCCCCGCGCCGCCCCGCAACACAGTATTGGACGCGAGTTGATAAGCGAACCCTAAACGTGGAGCCCAATTGTTTCTGTCCACCGGTGAGTTACGGTGGCCCGAAGTTGGAAACGTCGATATGCCCATGATTCCCCCAATCTGCCCAAATTGAGGAAACAGTCCGGTGCCATCGCGATCCACAGGAATACTGATTCCTGTGTCTCCAGTGAAATCGTTGAATTGAAGCCGATTGTAGCGCTCGGAGTAGGGAGTGCTCCATTCATAGCGCAAACCGATGTTGACGGTCAGCTTGGGCGTAACCTTCCAGTCATCCTGCACGTAGAAAGCAGTCTCTTTCGACTTATCCGCTACGGCGGGAACGATGTGAAGCGAAGCGTCGTGGGGATAGCCAATCAGGATCGTGGCGAACGGGTTGCCCTGGCGATGATCATCATCTCCCAGGCTGTTATTGGGTTGGGAGGTGGTTACGTCGCGCGAGAAGTTGAAAATGCCAGTGGGATTATCCGGTTGCCAGAAGTTATTGAGGAAGACCCGCTGTTCGCCCCCGACTTTAATGGAATGCCTCCCCTTCACCCACTGCACGCCGGCAGAGTAACTGACGAGTGTGTGGGCAAAGTGCGTATCCACGCAGCATTGTGTAAACAACGAGAGGAATGGGTCATCGACACCGATGGCTGGCACACGCGTAAGTCCGTTTGCGGCCAGATCCGGAGACAGCCCAAGATCGCTCAACGTGGGGTAGTTGTTGGCCTGAACGGGGGCGTTCACGCGATCTACGCTGAAGCGGCCTGTGAAAAGTGCGGTCGGAGTGATGGACCAGTTGTATTCTGCGCCACCGTTCTGAACGGTGGTTGTACCGATAAAGCCATCACCCTGGTCGCCATTGCCAATCACAGTTGGCGCGGTGAATTGGTCGCGATGACGGCTGTAACGACCGCCGATTCTGTGATTGGAAGTGAACTGGTGGTCCAGCTTGACGTCGAACTGCCATCCTGGGTCGCGACTAGTAATTACTTGGCGCCAGTTGGGGTCCGGATAGACAGCGCCCGGTATGTTTTCGTGGGGATACAGATTCAGAATCGCTTGGCCGATGGGGTCGATTTTGTCCGCAGGGATAACATTGCCGGGGAAGGGATCGTGGGCGCAAGGGGTGTTAGGCCCCTGAGGGTTCCCAGCGCACGGATCGTAGATGCCAGCTTGAGCGGTATCAGGATTGGTAGGATCAGGCAGGTTGGCGAGACTCTGGGAGAAGTCACCCGTGCGTTCTAAGTCGGTGGGAACTCTTCCTCGCAGGTTAATCGGATCCTGCTGGCGCACCTTTTCGAAATCCACAAAGAAGAATGTCTTGTTTTTCTGGATCGGCCCGCCCAGCGAGAATCCGTACTGATCGCGCACATGATCGGGCCGTGGGCCGCTGTTAAAGAAGTCCCTGGCATCGGTTGCTGAACGTTGGAAATACCACCAGCCGCTTCCGTGAAATGCATTCCCACCCTGTTTGAGCACCATATTTACAATGGTGCCGCCGTTGTTTCCAAACTCCGCCGAGAAACTATTATTCTGGACCTTGAATTCCTGCACGATCTCGACGGAAGGCTGGTAGTAAACGTTGGAGTTGCCGCCCTCGCCCTGTTCCGGAGCGCTGATGGGACTGCCATCGAGTGTCACTTGAGCCGTAGCGTTACGCTGGCCGTTGGATACAAAATTGGTTCCGGCGGGATAATTGTCGTTAATCCCCGAGCCCGTCGTTTCCGTGACTCCGCCAGCTAGAAACACCAGGCCAAACATGCTGCGGCCGTATAGCGGAATATCACGCACATACTCGTTGGTCACATCGGTTCCGATAGCCGCGCTCTCCGTATCCAGCAAAGGAGCGGCTTGTGTCACCTCCACCGTTGTGCTCACGCCCAGCGGGTGCAATTCGAAGTCGATCGTTGTCTGCTGATCGACCTGCAGTACCACGTTCTTTTGCTCGGCTGGGCGAAATCCTGCCCGATCAGCCTTGATCGTGTACACCGCTGGACGCAGACCCGTCAGAATGTAGAGACCATTCTCATCGCTGTGAGCCGTGGTCACGATACCCGTCGCGTCGTTGGTGATCGTGATGGTCGCATTCGTGATCATCGCGCCGCTCTGGTCTTTTACGACGCCTCGCACCTGAGCGGTATAGCTCGCTTGGCCGAACGCGCCGCTGGCAACAGTCAGAAAAACGGCGCAGCATAATAAGGACGCAACCGATCCGCGGCGGACACGCATGGCGAACCTCCAACTTTCATATCATTACGAGTCAACACTATTACTTTCGTTTATCCTGAAAGTCAAGACAAATCGCAGCGAAAAACTACCGTTTCGCCCGAATCCAGAGACACGCGAAAACCAACGTCAGCACGCCACAGGCGCGGCGACGAACCAGTCGCTCTCCCAGCGAATGACATCGAATCCGTAGGATGAAATCGGCCAGAGGAAATGGATTGAGAAGGTTCCTTGTCGAGACGGGATATCAATAAGGATGCGAGTCCGAGCCGGGTAGTTTCAGTACCGGACGCCGTTTTAGTGCCCACACAGGTCCGAAGACTGCGGCAAACACCAGCAAGGTGTGACTGAAACGATAGAGCTACCAGACGAACTGAAAGTGTTTCGGGCTGTGCACACGAACACACCAGGTAGACCAGGTGGGTGCGTACGTTGGGCTGTAGGGACCCGTTTGGTAAAGGACGAGTCTGCTAAAACGGCGTGACGTTTCGCCTTCAGGCAGACTTCTTGGTAGGCAGGCAGAACTCGATTACTTTTCCGCGCTCGTGCTCAGGAATCCATTTCGCACGCCACCGGAAATTATTCGGTATGTAAAATTCAATTACTCTCGCCACGGCTGTGTCCTTCCAATCGTCTGCCTTTCGGCACAAAAACCACATACTGCCTCGGCTCTCTCACGGGTGGCCTAGCCACTCCCACCCGCACTCGCAGCGGGTGGAATCGCTCAACCTGAGCTTTCTCAGAAGCGCTTTACACAACGCACATGATCGCATCCACATCGTTTGCTCCATTCCCCGCACACAACGTTTGACTCCGTCGTCGTTCTTCCGGACGCAGGCCGGATGTCATTTGATTGTCAAACGAATCCTTTCCCACTGTTCCGCCTAGGTCGCTCGACTATGGCTCCCTCGCCTCCCGGCGTCCGCGACCAAGAGCCTTCCAGTTTCACCCACACTTCATTGTGTCAATCGAAGCCAAACCGTTTCGCCAATTCGTATCACGGACTGCCGTTTCGCGTCGCTTCATGGTCATCAGGGAAGTCCGTTGTCCCCTTGCGCCAACCAGGTCGACGAGCCACAGGAATCTTCCGCCCCATGGTCGCGGCTCGGTTGCAACTCTTTAGCTGCGCCCGAAGTCGGTTTCGCTTCTTGACCGTCATGTCTCACTCGCACGCCGGTATGCATACCGGCAGGGATAGAAGAGTGGCGCCAAGTCTGGCATCATGAGGCGGAAAGTCTCGCCCCCATGAAAGCCGCTATTCTTGCCGCGCCCGCCCCCATTTCGGAACGTCCTCTTCAGATTGTTGATGTGGCCGATCCGCGGGTGCGATCAGGACATGTGCTGCTGCGCGTGCGCGCTTGTGGCGTGTGCCGCACTGATCTTCACATCGTAGAAGGCGAATTGCCGCCCAAACAGTTGCGGATCATTCCCGGCCATCAGATCGTAGGCGAGATAGTCGATGGGGCCACGACGGAGATTCCCCTGGGAACACGCGTCGGCGTCTCGTGGGTGGGTGGCACTGATGGCACTTGTCCATACTGTCTGCGCGGTTCCGAGAACCTTTGCGATTCGCCGACGTTTACGGGCTACACGGTCGCAGGCGGGTATGCAGAGTACGCTTTCGCACGAGCTGACTTTGTGTTTCCGCTGCCTGACTCGCTCGACGATCTGCACGCCGCGCCGCTGCTCTGCGCAGGCATCATTGGATTTCGCAGCCTGCGCGTGGCTGGAGTCCAGCCGGGCGAGCGCGTGGGTTTGTTCGGTTTTGGCGCTTCGGCGCACCTTGCTATTGCCGTACTCCGTGCGTGGAAGTGTGAGGTATACGTTTCAACGCGCGGCAAGTCGCACCGCGAACTGGCCGAATCATTGGGCGCTACTTGGGTTGGCAGCGAAACCGAGAAGCCGCCCGTGGAACTGGATCGCGCGATCACCTTTGCGCCGAGTGGTGACGTGGTGGTCGCAGCGCTTGCGAGCTTAGGCAAGGGTGGCGTGGTGGCGATCAATGCCATCCATCTCGATCGCGTGCCACAGTTCGACTACGACACCTTACTGTGGGGCGAGCGGCAGATTCGCAGCGTGGCGAACATGACGCGCGCGGACGCACGTGACTTCCTTGCGTTGGCCGCGGAGATTGGGCTGCGGCCGAAGGTGACTGTGTTTTCACTCGATCAAGCTAACGAAGCGCTCATGGCTGTAAAACGCGATGCGGTGGATGGGGCGGCGGTGATCGTGCCATAAGTGGCTGATTCTTCTGAGCCCCTTAACGATTGTTCTATGGCAAACCTTGTTGTAGCTTAACGCGATGAGAATGAAACCGCTGTTCGCCACGCCGTTGATTCTGTTCGTCGTCTGGCTCGCTCTTGGCACAATTTGCCCGGCGCATGGCCAGCGAGGCGCCACAGTTCGCGAGAGCCGCATCGATGTCGGGGGTGCGGAATTGTATGCCCGGGAAGTCGGCACGGGACCGGCGATCATCGTGTTGCATGGCGGGCCCGATTTCGATCAAAGCTATCTCTTGCCAGAGATGGACCGGCTCTCCGATTCGTACCGCCTCATCTACTACGATCAGCGCGGACGCGGGAAGTCAGCAAGCAATGTCCGACCCGAAGATGTCACACTCGCCTCCGACATCGCTGACCTCGAAAAGGTCAGGCAGTCTTTCCACCTTGAGTCCGCGACGTTGTTGGGACATTCTTGGGGGACGGTGATCGCACTCGAATACGCTTTGAAATATCCAGAACGGGTCTCGCACTTGATCCTCATGAATCCGGGTCCCGCGTCCAGAGAGGACTATGTCCAGCTGCGAAAGGATTGGCTCGAAAAACGGCCGGATGCCATGGCTCAACGCAAGGCCATTGCCGAGACAGCCGCTTACAAGGAGGGAGACCCGGAGGCGGTCACTGCCTATTACCGTATCCACTTCAAGCCTGCTCTGACACGACCCGAGGATTATGAAAAACTGATTGCGAGAATGAGGGTGAGTTTTAACAAGGAGGGCGTTCTCAAGGCGAGAGCGGTCGAAGATCGCTTGATGCAAGATACATGGGCGTCTCAGGACTTCGATTTGATCCCCAAGATCAAAATTCTAAAGATTCCGACGCTAGTTCTCACCGGCGATCACGAGTTCATTCCGGCTGCAACTGCCGAGCATATCGCGCAAGCAATTCCAGACGCTCGGTTGGTCACGTTGAAGGGCTGCGGACATTTCACATTTATGGAATGCCCGGCTGAAACTCATGGCCAACTCGACACATTTTTTGCAGGCACAACGAAGTCTGCTAAGCCCCGGTAAGTGCTGGTGGGGCTGTCCTATCGCTGCCTTGCCAGAATGAAGGTCGCAATCAGAAGTACGCAGAATGCGTGGCGTGCTTCAGTTCGCTCCAGCCGAGACGGCGCACGACTAGTGGAGTCGGCTCCTGAACAAAGTAGAACCATCCGCGGAACAGGAGCGGGGCGAATGCTAATGACGCGATAGCGGGCATCAGGCCCGCCAGGCAAGCCAAAGTAATGATCGCGGTCATGAGCGCCTGCCCCAGCGCGAATACCCAGCCATTGGCGAACTTCGCGCGGAATCCCTGGATCTTTGCCGTGTGAATGCGGAGTTGGACGTAGTGAATCTGGTCGCCGGCGAACAGGATATTTGCGAGCCACAACATCCAGGCAGTCGCGTTGAATTCTCCTGTGATGACGTAATAAGCGGCGGGTGCGGAGGCAGTCAGGCCGATCGTTCCCACCATTTCGGAGAGCATGCGCGTTCGCCGGCCCAGCTTCTTCAGAACGGCCTGCACAATGAAAGCGGCCGCCACCGCCGCGCCAAGCGGCCACAGGCCGGCATTTCTCCCCGCCCAGAGCAGCCCTGCCAGCGTGACAGCGGCGATGCTTGCCAATAACACGATGATCGAGCGGAGCGTGTGAGATTCTTCCAGGGTCTGAGCGCGTATGGCGGAAGTGCCCAGCAGGCTTTCAAGAGGCGTTCTCAGCCAAAATAAGGCAAGAGCGGCGGTCAACAACAGAATCAGCGGAAAGATGTGACTCGCTTGATGGAATGCCACGCCGGCTCCGGTGATCATCGGAACCAGTAATAGGCCCCACGCACCGTGTTCGCGAGGAAGGATCAGGGCGCGGCGGCGTTCGCGGCGGGCTTTGTCGAAAGGGTTTTCCTCTGTCAAATCGAATGCTGGATTGTGAGTTTGAGGGCTGGATTCCCGCAAGCTCAATCCGGGCGAATGAAAGAATGACACAAGCCTACCTCAGGGGCTGAAGCCCAACTCCCAGTAGCAATCTGTCCGGCGCAGCTAAAGCCGTGCCCTTTCAAATCTTGCAACTCAATACCCCTTAACTTGGTTAAGAGCAGTATTCTTCCGATCTTGCGCGCAACGGTCCCAATCCACATCATCGCCATCCTGCCATGTGAATGTGGGTCATGCCTTTCACCGCGCGCATGTACTGGGCTCGCTCGAAGGCGCCGGGATCGGGGCAGCGAAGTTGGCTCATGCTGCCTTTCATCTGCTGCACGGATTCATATTCGTGCTCTTCCATCCACTCGCGCACTTCGCGCTCTACGTGCCGCAGATGGTTTACGCCGTGGCGCATCAGCGATGAGCACATCATCGTCACATTCGCGCCCACCATCAGCAACTTGACCACGTCTTCGGCGGTGTGGACTCCGCTTGTTGCGGCCAAACTTGCCTTGAGCTTTCCGTAAAGAATTCCGATCCAGGTGAGCGGCAGACGCAGCGCCTGCTGTGAACTCAGCAGCACATTGGGGCGAATTTCTAGTTCCTCGAGATCGATATCCGGCTGATAGAAGCGGTTAAAGAGCACCAGGCCGTCGGCTCCGGCATCATCGAGGCGGTGGGCCATGTTGGTGAAATTGCTGAAGAACGGGCTGAGTTTGACGGATACCGGAATCGTGACCGTGTTCTTCACGGCGCGGACAATGTCGAGATAAGTCGTTTCCACGTCCGCGGCTGTCAGCTTCGGATCTGTCGGAATGTGGTAGATATTGCATTCGATGGCGTCGGCTCCGGCGTGCTCGATCTCGCCAGCAAACTTGGTCCATCCGCCAAGCGTCGAGCTGTTGAGGCTGGCGATAATCGGAATGCCAACGGAGGCTTTCGCTTTGCGGATGTGATTGAGATATCCCTCGGGACCGGTGTGGAATTCGCTCGGCTGAGGGAAGTAGGTGAGGGACTCCGCGAAGCTCTCGGTCCCGGCCGAAAGATGGTATTGCAAGTCAACCTCTTCCTGTCGCAACTGTTCTTCGAACAGGGAATAGAGGACGACTGCGGCCGCGCCCGCGTCTTCCAGGCGGCAGATGCCATCGATGTCGCGGGAAAGAGGGGAAGCCGAGACCACCAACGGTGAGGGCAGCTTCAGGCCGAGATAAGTCGTGGTCAGGTCGATCATCAGGTTCTCCTTGTGCGCCGGTTAAAACCGGCGAGGTGTAGTGAATGAAAGAGTCATACGAATGTGAAGTAGCGACCCACATCGGCCCTGAGTCATGCGGAGCCGCTCGCGAGGGCGGCGTCGAAGCGTTG
>Ga0210403_10000248_pt1 | contig 60210 bp, 47 predicted proteins | sample IncBWC19MmetaG_FD_150863 | JGI IMG/M metagenome (GOLD analysis project Ga0210403, IMG submission 150863) | Forest soil microbial communities from Barre Woods Harvard Forest LTER site, Petersham, Massachusetts, United States - Inc-BW-C-19-M | ecosystem: Environmental > Terrestrial > Soil >...
TTAGAATGTTGAGTGCTGGATGGCTGCTGGTTACTGAATCTGAATCACGTCACCCGGGGCGTTAGCCTTAATCTCGCCCACGCGTTCCACCACCTTGCGCGCAAACTCATAAATCGACTTCGCATGCGGCGAGTTTTCCCCTTCCAGCACGATCGGCTTCCCGCCGTCCCCGGATTTCCGCACTTCCGGATCCAGCGCGATGCTGCCCAGGAACGGCACGTCAAAGCGCTTCGCCATCAACTCAGCCCCGCCCTTGGAGAAAATGTCGACTTCATGCGAGCAATGAGGGCACACGAAATAACTCATGTTTTCGACCACTCCGGCGATATCCACCTTCATCTGCCGGAACATCTCAATCGCCTTGCGCGCATCCTGCAGCGAAACATCCGATGGAGTCGAAACGACAACCGCGCCGGTCAACGGCACCGTCTGCACCAGCGACAGCGCTACATCGCCCGTCCCGGGAGGCAGGTCGACCACCATGTAGTCGAGCTTTCCCCATTCAACCAGGCCAAGGAACTGCCGGATAATCTGGTGCAACATCGGCCCGCGCCAGATCACAGGCTTGTCGCCAGGATTGAGGAATCCCACAGAAATCACTTTCAGCCCGAACGCTTCGATCGGCTCAATGCGGTTCTCGCCCACCATGCGCGGCTGCGAGTTCGTGCCCAGCATCAGAGGCACGTTCGGCCCATAGACGTCTGCATCAAGCAGTCCGACCTTGTGTCCCATCTTGGCAAGCGCAACGGCCAGGTTCACCGACAGCGTGGTCTTGCCCACGCCTCCCTTCCCCGACCCGACCGCGATGATGGCGTCGACTCCAGGTAGCGGTTGCGGTCCCGGCTGGGCAGGTCCTGGTCCATGCTGATGCGGTGTATGTGCGCTCAAAGGATTAGCTCCTGATACGGATTAAGAAACTGCGTTGAGGAGATGCTGCAGAACCCCAAGGGTTGATTATACAGCCGGAGAATGCGACAAGAGGCCCATTTCTAGAGGCGGGTCTTCCGGAAAAACTTAAGAAGTCGATTTCGACATCATTTGATGCTATATTTGATGCGTCGGTATCTCTTATGCGAACCACCATCGCCCTCGACGACGATCTCATCCGTACCGCCCAGGAGTTCACAGGGGTGGAAGAGAAGACTGCATTGATCCGTGAAGCCCTCAAGGCCCTCATCGAACGCGAAAGCGCCCGCCGCTTGGCAGCCTTGGGTGGCTCCATGCCCGGATTGAAAAACATTCGTCGCCGACGGCCAGGAAAACATTGATCCTCGCCGATACGTCGATCTGGATCGACCACTTCCGCTCCGGCAACCAAGAACTGCAGAGCGCACTGAACTCTGGCCAGATTGCGATCCATCCCTGGATCATTGCAGAACTTGCTTTGGGATCACTCCGGGATCGTGCTAAAACACTCGCGATGCTGGACCTGCTACCCCAAGTGCGTGTGGCACGCCCAAGCGAACTGCGTCTGATGATCGAGGCCCGTCACCTGTACAACCTCGGCATCGGCTTCACCGACGCACATCTGATTGCTTCCGTCTTCCTGAATCCGTCCACGCTGCTGTGGACAAGAGACAAGCAACTCCGCAAGGTCTCTGAAGGGTTCGGGATTCACGCCCATCTGCCGTGAGCGCGCTATCCAAGACTGATGACCACTTTCCCCCGCGTGTGTCCCTCTTCCAAATACCGGATCGCCTCAGGCACCTCACTCAGCCCATAGCGCCGGTCGATCACCGGTGTCACCTTCCCAGTAGCGATGAGTTCGCCCACGAGCGCCAAGTCATCTTTGTTGATATTCGCCAGCAACGAGAGAAACTTCCGACTCCCCCACCACGACAACATCTTCGCCGTGATCGTTCTACCCAGCACCCCAACCATCCACCGGCCTGCTTTCCCTCCGGCCGCGACGTAAATCCCCTTCGGACCCAACACTCGCCCCCATGCTGACAACGAATGATTCCCCACGCAGTCGAGAATGAGGTCGTAAGGTTCCCTACCCTCGGTGAAATCTTCGCGAGTGTAATCAACAACGTGATCCGCTCCGATCGAACGTACCATCTCCACGTTTCTCGTACTGCACACGCCCGTCACCTGGGCGCCGAAAGACCTCGCGATCTGTGCGGCGAACGTCCCCACTCCTCCCGCCACCCCGTTGACCAGAACTTTGTACCCCGGCTGAATTCGCCCCTTGTCGCGAAGACCCTGCAGTGCGGTCATCGCCGCAATTCCGACCGAGGCCGCCTGCTCGAACGTAACATTCCCTGGCTTGATCGCCAGCCTCGACTCTGAGCCACACGCGTAATCCGCAAACGATCCTTGACACGTCCCGAACACCGCGTCCCCTGGTTTCAATCGCACAATGTTCTTGCCGACCGCCTCCACTTCACCGGACACATCCGCTCCAAGTCGCGGGTTCTTTGGCCGGCGCACTCCGGCCATCATGCGAACAGGATAGGGTTCGCCTCTCATAAAGTGCCAGTCGTATGGATTGACCGAAGCCGCGCGAACTTTGATCAGGACTTCGTCTTCAGATGGAAGCGGGTTCCCAATCTCTTCGAGCGTGAGAACGTCAGGCGGACCGTAGCGGCGGTAGACAACTGCTCGCATCATGGGGATGCTATCACTGTGCCGAGACGCTGCGTGTGACTTACAACGGAGGCCGTCACACTCAGTACCCTTCCCCCTCAATCCGCACCTTCCCGCGGAACATGCGGTAGACGAAGAAGAAATATCCGAGAGCGAGAACCATGCCCAGGATCCACCAAACAAGTCCGACGCTCAATCCGTGGTGCCCAGCGGCGGCGTTGTAGATCGTAATGCTGCGCGCCGGGTCGGTGCTGGCCGACAGCAACACCGGATAGACAGCGAACGCCGCTCCCACCAACATGCCGACGATGTACGTGCAGGAGGCCACAAAGGCAAGGCGGTCCGCGCGCTTCAGGATGCCATGCATCATCACGGCGAGCGCGCCGAAGACGATCACCGGAATCACGAATCCGACAGCGTGATGCTTGTAGTTGTCCAGCACTCCCGGACGGATCGAAACCGTCGCCACCAGTGCCGCAACAGTCAGAGCAAGCTGCAGCGGCCACGCGTACTTCGCCGTCGTGCGGGCACGAAGGTTCAAGTCGCCTTCTGTTTTCGCAGCAATGTAGAGCGCACCGTGGGCAGTCAGCGTCACCAGCGCAATCCCCCCGCTCAGTACCGTATACCAGTCGAGAATGCCGTTGTCGGTTCCGACGCGAAAGTCAGTCCACAGTGGCTCGAAAAAATATTGGTCGGGACCGAGAGGCACGCCCCGCACCACGTTCCCCAAAGCGGCTCCGAAGAAAATTGTCAGCAGCACGCTCGATCCCCAGAACACAAAGTCGAGGAATCCCCGCCAGACGGGATTGTCCATGTGAGCACGCAATTCGATGCCAATGCCTCGCAGCATGAGCAGCCACAACACAATCATCAGCGGCAAATAGAAACCGCTGAAGCTGGACGCGTAGAGCAGCGGAAACGCGAAATAGAGCGTGCCTCCAGCAGCCAGCAACCACACTTCGTTGCCGTCCCAGACGGGCCCAATCGCCCGCATGATGGCTTGCCGCTCGCCCGGAGTACGGGCGGCAGTGAGATAAATGACGCCTGCCCCGAGGTCAAACCCATCGAGCACGACGTAAGCGGCGATCATGAAAGCGACAATGGCGAACCAGAGTGTTTCCATTTCTATCTTCTATCCTTCTAAACCTTTCTCACCCCAACCAAACTCTTGTCATTCCGAGCAAAGCGAGGAATCTGCTGTCCGCCGGCAGAGGCACACATCTGGACTCGTCGATACCGCGCCGCATCGCAAGATTTTCCCTCCCTTGCCAAGCATCTCAGTGTCCTGCTTCTACCTGCGCCTCCGGTCCCTTTTCTATCTCCCGCCGTACCAGAAAAAGGAACAGAATCCCCAGCACCATATACATCCCCATAAATCCCAGCAGAGTGAAAATCCCGTTCCCCGCCGAAACGGTTTTCGAATACCCATCCACCGTGCGCATCACCGAGTACACCAGCCATGGTTGGCGCCCGAGTTCGGCCGTCATCCATCCGGCCGTGTTGGCGATGTAAGGAAACGGCAACGCCAGCAGCAGAATCCAGAGAATCCAGCGGCTACCAAACAACTTGCCGCGCCACAGCAGGAACGCCGCCACGACAGCGATGGCGATGAACACTGTCCCCAGTCCCACCATAATGTGGTAACTGAAATACAACAATTCGATACTCGTCGGCCACTGATCTTGCGGAAACGCATCGAGTCCTTTCACCTCAGCGTTCCACCGGCGGTAGGTCAGAAAGCTGAGCACGTTCGGCACCAGGATCGGATTGTCGATCTTGTGTTCCTCGACGTTCGGCTGTCCGATTAAAACGATCGGCGCTCCGGGCTGGCCCTGGAACAAGCCTTCCATTGCAGCCAGGGTCACCGGTTGCTCGAAAGCCACCATGCGCCCCTGGCCATCACCCGTAGGGAACACCTGCAGCACGCTCGCAATCAGAGCCGCCACCACTCCGACCCGCACGAATATTCGGCCGTATTCTTGAAACTTACCCCACAAAAGATAGAACGCCCCCACCGACGCAATCACGAATGCCCCGGTGATGACCGCGCCGCTCATGTTGTGCGCATATTGCCACCATGCCCACGGATTCAACATCAATGCCCAGAAACTGGCGAGCTGCGCCGATCCATCCGCCGCCGTCGTGTATCCCACTGGATGTTGCATCCAGGCATCGGTGACGATGATGAAAAATCCGCTGAGCCATGAACCAAGAAAGACCGCCACCGCCGACCACCAGTGGCCGCGAGGGCCAAGCCGTTTCTCACCATACAAAAACAGTCCGAGGAAAGCAGATTCGAGGAAAAATGCGAACACGCCTTCCATCGCGAGCGCCTGCCCGATGACCCCTCCGGCAAAGCGCGAAAAGTGCGACCAGTTCGTGCCGAACTGGAATTCCATCGGAATCCCAGTCACCACACCGAGAACGAAATTGATTCCGAAGACACGCGCCCAGAACCGAGCAGCGCGGTTGTAGGTCTCGTCTTTGCGTCGCCAAGCAAGCGTCTTCAGCACCACAATCAGTGGTGCCAACCCCATGGTCAGCTGAGGAAAAAGATAATGAAAGGTGATGGTGAATGCGAAGTGAAGGCGGTGAACTAAGAGAGCACTATCCATGAAAATCCTCGGCGACCGATCTAGGCTAAATATTTACCCGAGGGCTAGATGTGATCCACATCACATTTCGCGCAAAAGTCAGCGTGGCTTGCGCCTTCGTTCCAATTCGGATCTGCGGATTTCGCGGCGCCTCCCAGCATCGTCGTAGCGTTGGCGCTGGTCCTCCGTCTCGGGGATCACCGGAGGCACCGGCACCCGCTTGCCCACCGCATCTATGGCAACGAAGGTTAAGTGTGCGGAGGCGACGTGCTGCGCCGTATCGGCAATGTAGTTTTCTACATAAACCTTCACGCCGACCTCCATCGAAGTATGGAATACGCGATTCACTGACGAGCGAAGAATTACGAGATCCCCCACGCGTACCGGAACCAGGAAATCGATGTGATCGACCGAGGCGGTCACCACATGATTGCGTGCATGGCGGTGAGCAGCCATCGCTCCCGCCAGGTCGATCCAGTGCATCAGGCGTCCGCCAAGCAGCGCTCCCAGCGGATTGGCGTCGTTGGGCAACACGATTTCCGCCATTTCTGATTGTGAATCTCGGACGGGACGGGGAATCAGGTGGTCTTCGGACATGGTTTTCCTTCGTTTTGCTGAGAGCACGTAATGGCGGGTCAGCCTCTCTTTCTCAAATAGGCTTCCAGAAAACACTCCGCCATCTTTTGAATGCGCGCATCTTCATGGCGGCGCAGACAGGTCGTTGTCGAGAGATCGAATTCCAATTCTCCCTGACCCGCAGGACGGTTGTTCTGTTCGTAAACGACCGTCAGGCGAAGAACTCTCGCCGCATTTTCTGACGGAATCGGATCTTGCTCCCGCGAATTCCTGGCAGGGGAAACCACGGCAAATCGTACCGCGTCCCAGCGACGCTCCGCCGGCGCCCAACCGCAACTGCCGGCGTAGCCCAAGTTGCAAAAAGTTTGCATAACATCCTGCGACGGAATGGCGTCCTCGTGACCCGGAGCCGTGCAATGCCCACTCCATCCGCAACCGAGCGGGAGCCGCGTCGGATGTGGCCAGTTGCCATTCTCCAATTTTGCAACCGGCATGAAATAAGGACAGGCCAACTCGGACTCTTCCTCAAGGAGTAAATGCTGGGACTCGCCATTGTAATCACCCCGAGCCGCGCTGACTAGCTGACCAAAACTCCACGCGGTACCTTCACTCTGCTTTGTAGTAACCTCGTCTGCAAGGGGAGTTGGACCATGGACCGAATCGCTGCCTTGAATGACATCCTGACCGAGAATCCGAAGGATGCGTTTGCGCGCTACGGTCTCGCCATGGAGTATTCGAAGCAAGGCGACTTCGACCGGGCACTGGCGGAATTCGCGATCCTCATCGAGAATCATCCCGACTACACGGCAGGATATTTCATGGCCGCGCAAACCCTGGTGCGGGCCGAACGAGGTGAGGACGCGAAGAAGATGTTACACGACGGCATCGCCTCCGCCCGGCGCACCGGCAATCTGCACGCGCAATCGGAAATGGAAGCGATGCTGGGGGAATTGGGGTAGAACAGGTTTCAAAGTTAAGATTTGCTGTGATTCATAGGTACGCAAAGATCACGACGAAGGCGATACAGGAAACCAGCCGGGCGAAGATCCCGATTTGCTTTGAAACCTTGAAACTTTATTTCACCATTCCTCCCATGGCCCACTCCGCCAGCCCCGGAAACAGCTGATAAAGCTTCACCGGCACATGCATCGTCCACGGGACGATGACTTCCCTCTTCTGCTTGAGATACCCGCGAATTGTCGCCCGGGCCACACGCTCGGCGCTAATCCCACGCAGCGAGGCAGGCCGAACCTTCTTGAGTTCGTGTCCCCGAATCGCGTTCTCGCCGAATGCGGTGCGTACATACCCGGGACACACGGTCAGCACATGGATCCCGTCTTTCTTCAACTCCACTCTCGCGGCCTTGCCGAGCGCATTCAACGCAAACTTGGTCGCGCAATAAGCGCCATGAAACGGCAGCGGGACATGTCCCGCGACGCTGGAAATGTTGACGATCGTACCCCCGCCCTGCTGCTTCATGACGGGAATAACTTTCTGCATCGCGGTCACGGCTCCAAAGAAGTTCGTCTCAAACATCTCGTGGCAAGCCGACATGTCCATCTCCGACACGGAATCGATCAGTCCATGTCCCGCATTATTGATCCACACGTCAATCCGCTGAAAGTGATGCAGCGTGAGCCCGAGAACGCGGTCGATCTCTTCGGAGTGTCGAATATCGCAAGAGAACGCGGCTGTGCGCTCCACAAACCCGACTCGGTTGCGAGCGGCCTCCGCCCGCGACGAATCTCTCGATAACAAAACAACCCTTGCGCCCTGCCCCGCGAAAACCTGGGCAATGGCTTCGCCGATGCCCATCGAAGCGCCCGTGACCACCACCACTTTCCCGGTAAGTTCCATGCTCGCGTTGTATTCGGCGCCGCCGATGAAGTCAAGTTGGGTTCGGCACAATGTCGTAGAATCAGGATGTCGCGTGCTGATCGCGCGCCGGAGACTTCGTGGCGCTTCTCCCCCTGTTCCCGCTCGAATTGGTTCTGCTTCCCGGCACTCCCTTGCCGCTTCACATTTTCGAGCCGCGTTACAAGGAAATGATCCGCGAGTGCATCTCTACAGAGGCGCCCTTCGGCGTGGTGCGCGCCTTCGAAGAGGGCATCGCCGAAGTCGGATGCACCGCCGAAATCATTACCGTGACCAAGGAGTATCCCGACGGTCGCATGGACCTGATTTGCGAAGGACGCAAGCGTTTCGAAGTAATCGAAGTGAATCGCGATCGCTCATTCCTGCAGGCAGAGGTACTAATCGTCCCGGATGATCCTGAAGCTGCTGCCCAGGAAGAGCGTGTGAAAGCAGTTCAGCTTCATCTCGAAATCCTCTCGTTGGCAGGAGCCGTGCAGGATCTTTCCGCTGCCGATCAGAATCAGCTTTCGTTTTATCTTGCCGGATCGTTGCCGCTCGACCTCGATTTCAAACAGAAGTTGCTGGCGATGCGCTCCGAAGCACAGCGAATTCAGGCCGTCGCGGCGTACCTGGAAACCATCCTTCCCCAACTGAAGCGCGCGGCGCGGGCGCGCCAAACGGCCGGCGGCAACGGTCACGTGCACTGAATCTCACTACTTCCCTTCCAGCCCCGCCACAAGCTTTTGAAATTCCGAGTCGCTCTTAAGGCCCTGAAGCTGTGGATCCGACTCAATCACCGCCCGATCCTTCAGCCCGCGCCGTACCGCTTCCTGCAAATCTTTGATCGCCAGCTTTCGATTTCCCGCTGCCGCATGCGTATCGGCCAGCAACAAAACCGGCCAGGGATCATCGCTAACCCGCCTCATCATGTCGAAATAGGCCTCAGCTTTCTCGAAATGTCGCGCCGCAAGTTGCTGCTGCCCATCCTCCATTGCACTTACGAAGACGCCGCTAAATACTCGGCCCGAGATCAGGCGCTTCTCCTCATTCTTGCTATGCTTCGCCTGATCATTAAGTGCGCCCATCTGCTGCCTGATATCAAGGCGAAGCGCGGTAATATCGGCCGCAGAGTTATCGGCAACGCCGGCAATCTTCTGTGAAATCTCCTGTTCCAGCTTCAGCTGTTCCGACATCTGCTCGCGCTCACTTTTCAACGCCGCCTTCAACGCGGATGATTGCTGCAATGCCGTCAACTTCTGAGCGGCTTCCTTCGCCTCGCGGAGTCCACCAAAGTCAGATATTAACGCGCGATACGCACTAAGCTGCGCGATCGGATCTCTTCTGCTTTCTGCGTCGGCCGCTTCCGCCTTAGTCTTCTCCAACAGCCGATCGATGAATGCCTCGTCCGCCCCGAGGTTGCCGGCCTGCATCGCCTTCAAATTCATATACTGCATGGCCTCTTCCATGACGGAAGCGGGTGCCCACTGATGGCGTCCGGAATACACGCGAACCCGATACGGCGAACCCTGCTCCTCCCGTTCGCGGCGAATGTTGATCACTTCCGGCCAATTGAAATCCTGATCGCCAACAGCGAAGAAGTAAGGCAGGTTATCCTTCGACGTCCTGTTGCCGGGATATCCGGCGCCGTGCGCGATCACGCCGGCGACTTGGCCGGTGGGCCCGCTCAACGCCATGGCGCCCGCTACACGCGCCCCGCCGGAAAATCCGGTGGCGTACGAACGGTGCTCATCGATCGCAAGCCGCGCGTGCGTGTCCTGCCAAACCGCATTCACAGCTTTCCCCTGATCGCTCGAAAAGTTGCGAGAGTTGTTCGAGCCCGCCAGGATGAATCCGTACGTTTCGGCAATATCCTTGTAGAGCTCAACCGGACGCCGCCCGTGTCCACCCGGATCGAAGAAATAGATAATGGGCCGCCGTTTCTCCGGGGCGTAGGAGGACGGCAAATATAGCGAGTAGCTTTGTGTGGCATCGGACGCGCAGGTCACGTCCACGATCTGCCCGCGCGATAAGAGCTCAGCCGGCTTCTGCGTCTGCGAGAGAGCGCATGTCCCCGAGAAATAAGCGCAGAGCACAAGCAGCACGTTCGCGCTGTGGAATCCCCGCTTCGCAATCGCTCTAACACAAAACCGTTTCACGCTTCAGCCGCCCCTCAAACCCGCCGCGCGACAGCGGCGTATAATCACCTCATTGTAGTTCGTGGGGGTTTTCTTTCATGAGTGTTCCGCGCACGTTGGGGGATCTGCGCCGCAGTGCCTTCTCTGAAGAGCGTTTACATACACGCCGCGTCAAAGACGAGCTTCGCGACAATCTGGTAGCGCGTTTGCGGGAAGACGGTGACGCCTCCGTGTTCCCCGGCATTGTCGGCTACGACGACACCGTCGTGCCGCAGATCATCAACGCCATTCTCTCGCGCCACAATTTCATTCTCCTCGGACTGCGAGGACAGGCGAAAAGCCGCATCCTGCGAGCGTTGACGACGCTACTCGATCCGCAGATGCCATATCTCGCCGGATGCGAGGTTCACGACAATCCTTACGCGCCGATCTGCCGCCGCTGCCGCGATGAGATCGCTCGCCTCGGTGACGACGCCCCGATCGCCTATCTCACTCCCGACGAGCGCTATGTCGAAAAGCTGGCCACGCCTGACGTGACCATTGCCGATTTGATTGGTGATATCGATCCCATCAAGGCGGCGCGTGGTGGCCACGAACTGTCGAGCGAATTGACCGTCCACTACGGCCTGCTTCCCCGCGCCAATCGCGGCATCTTCGCCATCAACGAACTGCCCGACCTGGCCGGAAAGATTCAAGTTGGACTCTTCAACATCATGCAGGAAGGCGACGTGCAGATTAAGGGATATCCGATTCGTCTGCCGCTCGACCTCGCGCTGGTCTTCAGCGCCAACCCTGAAGATTACACAGCGCGCGGAAAAATCATCACCCCTCTGAAAGACCGCATCGGATCGGAGATCCGCACGCACTATCCCGCGACCGTCGAAGAAGGAATCGCGATCACCGCGCAGGAAGCGTGGACGCGCCGCAACGGTCACACCCTGCACCTTCCCAACTACGTGCAGGAAGTGATCGAGCGCGTAGCCTTCGCCGCTCGCGAAGACAAGAAGATCGACAAGCGCTCAGGCGTGAGCCAGCGGCTTCCGATCTCCGCCATGGAAAACGTGATCTCGAACGCCGAGCGCCGCGCGATTCGCAATGAAGAAAAGCTGGTCGTCCCACGCATCAGCGACGTCTACGCCGCGCTCCCGGCAATCACCGGAAAACTCGAACTCGAATACGAAGGCGAGATGAAGGGCGCCGACCACGTCGGCCGCGAACTCATCCGTACCGCCATTGCCAAGACCTACGACGAGTACTACACCGGCGCCAACGTGCAGCAGATCGTCCAATGGTTCGACCTCGGCGGCGAGATTCAAATCTCCGACTCGGTTTCCGCCGCGGAAGCGCTGGAAAAACTCCGCGGAATTCAGGGCCTGATCGATAAACTCGGGCCTCTAGGCGTTTCGCCAAAAGAGAGCGCCGAGCAACAAGTCTCGGCCGCAGAGTTCATCCTCGAAGGCCTGCACGCGCACAAACGCATCGGCCGCAGCGAAGAGCGCGTATTCAAAGCCGGAGAAAAGAAGCCCGAGCCAGTTCGCGAGAAATCCTTCGATCCCGAGGACAGGCCGCTCCGGCAGAGAAGACAATTCAACTGAGCAATGAGTGTTGAGCAACGAGCGAACCTATTCTGCGGTAATCCTGTTTTGCTCATAGCTCACGGCTCATAGCTCATAGCTGGTTTTATGAAACGCATCCGCTATTCCAAATACGTTCCCGACCCCGCCGGCGAAATGAGCATGGAAGACCTGCTCAGCGCCCTCTCCGACTACCTGCTCCAGAGCGGATTCCAGGACTCCATGTGGTACGAGATGCCCGAGGGCGAGCAGACCCTCGACGAACTCAAGCGCGCCATTGAGAACGCACTGCTCAACGGCGAGATGTTCGACGAGAACCTGCGCCAGCAGATCGAGCAGATGATGGCCGACGGGCAACTCGAGGAACTCATCGAGAAGCTCATCGAACGCATGCAGCAGGAAGACTACATCTCGATCGACGAGCCGCATGATCCCGCGCGCCAGTCGAGCGTCGGCGGTCAGACGGGCGAGGCGCAGCAAGCCCGCTTCGAAATCACCGACAAGAGTCTCGACTTCCTGGGATTCAAGTCTCTTCGCAACCTCCTCGGTTCGCTCGGCAAATCGAGTTTCGGACGTCACGACACCCGCGATTTAGCCACCGGCATCGAGGCCAGCGGATCATCAAAGACCTACGAATTCGGCGACACGCTGAATCTAGACATCACCGCGACTCTCTCGAACGCCATCCAGCGCGAGGGCCTGACTCTGCCCCTGAACATCGAGTATTCCGACTTGCAGGTGCATCAGTGCGAGTACCAGTCTTCCTGCGCAACGGTGCTCATGCTCGACTGTTCACACTCGATGATCCTGTACGGCGAGGATCGTTTCACCCCTGCGAAGAAAGTCGCGATGGCGCTCTCGCACCTGATTCGCACGCAATATCCCGGAGATTCGCTCTCCCTGGTGCTCTTCCACGATTCAGCCGAAGAAATCCCGCTCTCGCAGTTGGCCCGCGTGAAGGTTGGCCCCTACTACACCAACACGCGCGAAGGCTTGCGCATGGCGCAGAGAATCCTGCAGCGGCAGAAAAAAGACATGAAGCAGATCGTGATGATCACCGACGGCAAGCCCTCGGCGCTAACGCTAGAAGACGGCCGCATCTACAAAAATGCATTTGGCCTAGACCCGCTGGTCGTAAGCCAAACGCTCGAAGAAGTTTCGAAGTGCAAGCGCGCCGGCGTTCTGATCAACACCTTCATGCTCGCCTCAGATTACGGACTGGTCCAGTTCGTGCAGAAGGTGACGGAGATGTGCCGCGGCAAAGCGTACTTCACAACTCCCTACACGCTAGGCCAGTATCTGCTAATGGATTACATGTCTCGCAAAACAAAAACAATCCACTAAGTCTTGTGCAGGGGCGGACGCCTCGTCCGCCCTGCGGAGCGAAGCGACGCATGCGACTGCATGGAACCTGCCGGGCAGCCTGCCTCGGCACAACATTCGCGCTGCGCTCCCGACTTTGCCCCGTACCGTGAAAGAGCGGCCCTTTAGGGCCGCGTCAGACGGACATTCAATCTGGGCTTTAGCCCCAGTGAACCGCCCTCGTTCCGACCCTTCATCAACTCCGCGGTTGTGTTCTGTCGAACCCACAACCCATTCAACTGCTGATACCTTTGTATAAGACATGGCGAACTGTATTCGATGCGGGCGGCAACTGCCTCCCCTGACCTTCAAGAAGATCTGCCAGTGGTGCGTGCAACACGAGGCCGCACAACGCGGCGAAGAGTCAGACAACGCCCCGCAACCAGTCATCACCCGGCCCTGGGTGCGTCGCAGCGAGTCCAGCATAACGCTGACACAGGTGATCTTCGGCGCCAACATAGCTGTCTTTCTCGCAACCGCGTTGGCCAGCGGCTCGGCCATCAATATATCCGGAGAGGTCAACTTTCACTACGGAGCCAACTTCGGACCTTACACCCTGTCGGGGGAGTGGTGGCGGCTGCTGACCTACATGTTCCTGCACGGCGGCGCCATGCACATTTTCTTCAACATGTGGTGTCTGTGGGATCTCGGTCGGCTCTCCGAGTCGCTGTACGGGCGCTGGACTTTCGCCGGCATTTATCTCATCACCGGTGTTTCGGGGGGATTGGCAAGCATTGCCTGGAATCCTAGAGTCCTGAGCGTTGGAGCTTCAGGAGCGATCTTCGGCCTGGCCGGAGCTCTTATCGCCTCTTTCTATCTAGGCGAATTTTCTTTGCCGCGTGTGGCGATCAGCGGAACCCTACGTAGCCTTGTCATTTTCGCCGTCTTTAACCTGGGATTCGGACAGCTTTTCGGAGGAATCGATAACGCCTGCCACATCGGTGGACTCGTCAGCGGCTTAGTCCTCGGTGCCCTGATCGCCCGCCTCGCACCACAACCCGATGCACCGCTGCGGCGAGCGACTGTTGTCGGCGTGGTTGTGCTGGGACTCCTTGCGGCCGGATTCGGCGTCCGGCAGTGGCGCGGCGGACCCATGCGCATGGCTCGCGCCTTTCAGGAAACCAAAGGTGACCCGGTGGCGCGACTGCAAGCCGTGATCAAGCAGCAGCCCAACCTCGTCCCTGCACACTTCGCACTGGCACAGGCCTATCTGGCTGGCGACCAATATCTCGAGGCCGAGGCAGAATTTAAGCGCGTGATCGAATTGCAGCCCGCAAACCTCGAGGCCCGATTCGATCTCGGCCTGATTTACCTGACCGAAAAGCGCCTGGAAGAAGCGAAGTCTGCATTTATGCAAATCCAAGCCCAAGATCCAAACAGCGCCGAAGGTCATTACGGGTTGGGACTCGTCCTCGCCGCTCAACAGAACCATTCCGCCGCCATTGATGAATTCAAGAAAGCGGCGCCCGACACACACGTTTCGGGCGTCTACTTCGAGATGGGAAATTCCTACGCAAAGCTCAACCGCTACGATGACGCCATCAAAGCTTATCTCAACGAAAGGGAAAAGACCGGCGACAGCGCGGACATAGAGAATGCGTTAGCCGATGCCTATCAGTCAAAGGGAATGCCGAAAGAGTCACAGGAAGCAAGAGACCTGGCCCAGCAGTTGCGCGGATCCGCGACCCATTAGACTAGCCTTTCGTGATCTCCGCAACCGCTCGATGCGCCTGATTGATGGCTTCATCCGTATACGCATACGCTCCCGCGTCGGCGTTAGCGATAGCGATCCGCCCGAACGGCTTTCGCGCCACCTCGCACGGAGTCTCTCCCCCCTCCAGCCAGAACGAATCGAACAGCGAGTTGTACTCGTACGCGTAACCGTGCGGCCAGCGGTTGACCGTGATCGCCGCGATATCGCGGGCCGGATCGAATCCTCCCGCACCCAACACGCGCGCCAGTTGCTCCCGGATATTGCGCTCCATCGTCTCAAACGTCGTCGTGTACAGCTCCATGCGGCCGGAGCTGTGCTGTTGACGCGCCGGCAAGCCGGGATGGCACGCGGCCTTCATCATGTGCACAACGATCGGGTCCTCGGGCTTGCGGGCGCACTCGTAACCGCCAATACTTACCGGGAGATCAAGGTTCACTGAGCTGTGATACATGCCGGGCGCATAAATCGAGTTCGCGCCAACTTTCTCGAACGGTTTCCAGTTGCGGAGCGCAACGTTGGTATAGAGCAGCGGCACTTTCTGCGCGGAAGCCAGAGCCTCCTTTTGCGGGTCTGGCAGTTCCTCGCAGATGTATGGAATCACCACGTGCCAGCAGGCCAAGATCGCGTTCTTCGCCTTCACGGTGTAGGTCTTGTCGGCGCGCGCATAGGTGACCTCGACTTCCTTCGCGCTGGCTGCATCACCTGAATGCTTCACGCGCACAGCGGTGCTGTTAAGACGGATGCGCACCGGCGAAGCGGATTGATCGAGCTTTGCGTAATCAGCCTGGGCGAGAATCACATCGGAGACAGAACTCCCCGGCACTGCCTCAGGGATCAGTTGGCGAACCAGCAGCCGAGCGATGCTGGCGTTTCCGTCTGGAAAATGGAAAAAGTATTTCTCCGCCTCGGCGTTGGGAATGGCATCTCGGTTCATTCCCTTCCCCGGCGTCGGGTCCAATTTCAATCCTTTAAAACCCGGCAGGTCGAATCCCCACGCGTCCTGTGCCGAGACCGCGTCAATGCCAACGCCAAACAATCCGTGCGGCAAAGCCTGATAGATTTTTACGATATCTCCGTGAACCCTGGCGACGTCTTTCAAATAGTTGGCATAACTGATTCGCGCCAGCTTTGCTTTCTTCTCGTCCGAGGTTAGCCCCGGAAAATAATCCTTCGGTTCGTCATAGAGGCTCTGCATGTCACGCTTGGCCTGATCGGCGATGGGAGCTTCGCGCAAAAAACCCTCCAGCAGTTTTAGGGATTGCGCTGCCGCATCTTCGCTCTCACCTCCACCTCGCGGGTTGAAGTTCGCCACCAGCTTGTCCGTGCCAAAAGTCTCTTTGTCGAAGAAAATCTTCGGACGCAGACCGCGCGAACGATAAAGATCCTTGTCGAAATACTCCGAGTACGAGGCAACATCGATCCTCAATTCTTCGATCAGCCCTTTTGCCACTAAACTGTAAGGCGCTGGACTCTCAATAGAGAATGTCCCGCCAAAGCCAAGCCGAAATGTATTGCCTATACGGAATTCGTTGCGCTTGGCGTGGCCGCCAAAGTCGTCGTGGTTGTCGAGGATGAGTATGCGCGCATTGGCGCCCACCGCATTGCGATAGTAGTGGGCAGCCGCAAGCCCACTGATGCCTCCTCCCACGATCGCCAGATCGTAGGTCTCGCCGGTATCTTCAGGCTTGCCCGCGGAATCCCAGAAGGTGCCATCGCGCAAACTGTGCGCAGCCTCAAACGATCCCGGATGGCTGCCTCGCAACCCGGTGAGCGCTGGAGGATAGTACTTACCTGACTTCCCCGGATCAGCCGCGTCGCCAAAAAGATGCCAGGGCATCATAGCGGCCCCAGCTGTCACCGCCACGCCGTTGAGAAAATCACGGCGCGTGATTCTGCGATGCATTCCCAGTTCCCGGTCCCGCGAATCCCGCACGATCTGCTCCCTCGTAGAGACGTTGCTTGCAACGTCTCTGCCGGCGGCGCGCCAACACTCTATCCATCACCGACGCTGCTGGCGGAGACGCAGCAAGCTAGTTCTCTAAAACTCGCCGTTACGCCTGTTCGTCGGCCTTCTTCACAGCCAACTCCGCGCCCTGAAAGCCGATCTTGCTGTGAGTCCCATCGCAGAAGGGTTTATTGACCGAACCGCCGCAGCGGCACAGCGAGAACGCTGTTTTGCCCGTGAGATCGAACTGATTTCCATTAATATCCACCAGCTCGACGGCTCCCTCGGGTGCTTCCACACGAAGAGGCCCATTCGGACGGACCGTAATCTTAACTTGCGCCATGAAAAAAATCCTCCAACCTTACGGGTTTCTAGTAAGCCTTAAGAAGATACCATGGACGAGGCAATTATGGCTTGCACGCTCGAACACCCCTGACTGTTAGCGCACACACTGCGTGAGAAAAACAGGTCGACCTAATCCGTTTGTTACAAAGCTCGGAGTCTGATTTGGTTTGTTACGACGTTCGGAGTCGAACGAGCGCGGCGGAATGAATCTCGGGGGTAGCCGCGTAGCGGCGGAATGTTGAAAGCCCGGCACGGCAGTGCCGGGTAGCCGCGTGAAACAAAACCGAGTCCGCTTTAGCGGACGGCACTAATAGCTCACTCGGTCCGCAAAGCCCGCATCGGTGCAATCGACGCAGCCTGCCTCGCAGGAAGAAAACTCGCCGCGAGTGAAACCAGCGTCACCATGAAGAACGCAACGCCGAACGTAACCGGATCGCGCGGTTGCAACCCGAACAACATCGACTCCATCATCCCCGCGGAAACCAGAGCAATCAGCAGACCGCACGCCAGACCAATCCCGGTCACTAGCAAATTCTCCTGCACCAGCATTCGCAAGACCTGCGACGGACGCGCTCCAAGAGCCATCCTGACTCCGATTTCGGAAGTTCGTCGTGCCAACCGGTACGCCAATGTTCCGTAGAGTCCGATTGCGACCAGCATCGCTGCCAGCACTCCGAAGAATGCCGAGAGCCGAGAAAACATCCGCTGCTGCGAATACGATTCCTCGAAGACCGCCTGCTGCGTCATCGGATTCTCGAGAGGCAGGTTCGGATCCATCGCGCGCACAGCCCTTTCGATCGATGACAGAATCGCCCTGGAATCGCCGACTACGTGTACTTCGGCTTCCATGTGCATAACTCCGGCAATCTGTGTGTAAGGAAGATATGCCGTGGGTATCGGACTCTCGTCCACGCGGGTGTATTTGCTGTCTTTGACCACGCCAACGATGGTGAACCGATACTTGTCGCCAATCTGATGACCCAGCGGGTTTACGCCCGGCATCAGTTTCTTGGCGAATGTTTCGTTGACCACAGCCACGCGCGGCGCAGTTTCCGTGTCGCTGTCGCTAAAATCGCGGCCATTGATCACCGGCACGCCCATCACGTGGAAGAAGTCGGGGCCGACGTCGTTCGAGCGCAGCGGCGCCTCGGAATAGGTGTGCGACACTCCGTCAATCGTTGCCGAGTTGTTATCGCTCCATCCCGAACCCGGACGGTTCTCAGCCAACGTAACTGACTCCACTCCGGGGAGGCTCCGCAGGCGGTCCAGCAATGCGCGATAAAACTGCAGGTTCTGACTTGTGCTGGAGGTTTTCTGCGGGGTGATTCCGAAGACGAGCAGGCCTTCCGCGCGCATTCCCAGGTTCGTCGATCGATAGTTTTCGAGGGTTCGCAGAAGAAGTCCCGCGGCCACCAGCAGGACGAAACAGAATGCCATTTGCGCCGCCATCACGACGTTTCCACTCCATTTGCCCGAGCGAGACCGGCAGGCGGTTGAGGCGGACGTCTTCAACGAACCAGCCACCGGAACTCGCAATGCAGGAATGAGAGGAGCCAGACCGAATAGCAGCGCCGCAAGCGTGCAGATCGCCAACGTAAATAGCAGCACAGTCCCATCAGGAACCAGGCTGGTCTCGATCCGCGACCATGCAGCCAGCGCTCGTGTCGCCGTCAGCGCGAAGAGCCAGCCGAGCGCTGCACCTATGGTCACCAGCAGAATGCTTTCCAGCAGCAGTTGCCGAAAAATTTGCCAGCGCCCGGCGCCGAGCGCCAGTCTCAAACTGAACTCCCGCTGCCGCGCGCTTTTCTTCGCGACCAGCAGCATGGCCACGTTCGTACAGGCAATCAAAAGCACAAGACCGACCAGCGTCATCAGCACCGTCACTCCGGTGCGATAGTTTCCGCCGGTATCGAGTCCCTCGACGCCGCGCGCCGGCTGAAAGGCCAACGTCACTTTCGGTTTCTTCGGATCGGGCGTGCTGAGACCCGTGTAAGCCACACGTTGATATCGCGGCGTAACTTCGGCAAGCGCCTGTGACGCCGATACGCCTGGAGCCAGCCGCGCAATCAGTTCCAAGCACCACCAGGTGGGCGTTCCGTAGAGCGTGTTCGACTCCGCGGGTGTTCCCCACGCATTGAGGTCAGTTCGGCTCTGGAGTGGGATCCAGAGATCCGTCGATTGGCCGGGCTCGACTCCGAAAAATCCTTCCGGTCCAACTCCGATGATCGTGAACGCATTTCTCTTGATGTAAATGTTCTGCCCAAGAATAGAAGGACTCCGCGAGAAGCGCCGCGTCCAATACGAGTAACTGAGCACGGCAACCTGCGAGTGATTCCGCTCATCTTCGAGAGTGAAACTGTGTCCTCGCGCCAGAGAAACGCCGAGCCCTGAAAAGAAGTTGCCGCTCACCATGTCGCCTTCTATCTCTTCGGGCGTGTCGCCGAAACGAACTGCGACCTTCCCGATCGCGAGCGGCACAAACGCAATCAGATCGGCAAACGCGTGATGGTCCTGGCGAAGATCCTCAAACACCGGATCGGAAAATGAGGTCGTCGAGTTGCCGGTATTCCCTGCTCCGTCAGGCTGACCGCTCGGCACATGCAGATATACAAGTTCCTGCGGGTTCGGGACGGGCAGGCCTTTCAATAGCACGGCGTTCATCACGCTGAATACGGCAGTGTTCGCGCCGATTCCAAGCGCCAACGTGAGAATTACAGTCACCGTGACCCAGGGAGAGTTGTACAACTGGCGTGCGGTATAACGGAACTCATTCATCGTGATGTGCATGGCGACGTCTCGTGCAGCAATTCAAGGACGTCTTGAGGCAGGAAAGGTGAGCACAGGAATCGAGCAGATCACGCCGCTCTGACTCGCGCCGAACGCAGGCTGCGATAGAGTTCCAAACACTGATCGATCATCCGCTTGGTGGTGAAGCGCTCGCGTGCTCGCGTATAGGCCAATTCGGCATACGCGCGCCGCATCGGACGATCGGCATTGAGCAGCCGGATATTTTCCGCAAGACTCGCGGCGTCATTGGTACGGAAGTAAAGAGCCGTATCGCCCCAGATCTCGCGGTAGCTCGGGATATCGTTGGCCACAATCGCGCAGCGGGAGAAGGCGGCCTCGAGCAAGGGCATCCCCAGCGGTTCATAACGCGAAGTTGCCGCATAGATTGCCGCTCGGCTGTAGAGCGCGCGCAATTGTGCATCGGTCTGCGGCCCGCGAATTGCCACTGACGTTTCTTCGATGGCGACCTTCACATCCGCCCGAATCGGAATCCGTGGCAACGGCACCGTATGCTCCGCGCCCACGATGCAGACCGGCAGCGGGTGCTGCTGCTGCGTGAGAAGAAACACCTGCTTGCTCGCGTCCACGAGCCGGCCGACCGCGAGCACGCAATCATCTTTGCTAACGTAGGGATTAAAGAAGATTGGATTGCGTCCCGGATAAATCACTTCGCTCCGCCGCGGCCGTGCGTAACAGGACGAGATGCAATCGAGCATCCACGCCGACGGCGCGATCACCGCATCCGCGCACATCAATCCATTGAGCACGGTTCGCCGGTACCAGTCGAAAGCGCGGGCCGGGCGCGGTGCGCGATCGTGCACGGCATGCGTCCATGTGACCAGGTCGCCGTGCGCCATCACCACGCGTGGGACATCCACCGGCAAGTTTCCGTAACAGAAATGATTCAAATGCAGAATGTCCGGCCGCAGTTCTTTGATCAGCGTCACCAGAAATGCGGACGACTCCGGCAGATCCTCTTCAGCTTCATGCATCCACTCCAGACGAAAAGCGGTGGGACGGTAATCGAGTCCGTGCAGGTGATCCATCCAGGATGTCTGATCGGGCAGAGGGATCTGGCCAAAGCTGACCAGGGTGACGCGCACGCCGCGAGTGACCAGTCCGGTCACCAGTTCGCGGGCATAGGTCCAGGAGCCAGACAACGAGTCGGCCGTGACCAGGACGTGCACAGAACCTCCGGCGCGAAACCCGTGAGAGAAGCGGGTTTCCGCCTGCAGTGCCTCCATTTTAGTGGCAATGCGCCGCACCCGGAAAGAAATTTTCGTTCAGGATCGCCCGGGGGTGGATTTCGTCTCGTTTTCGCCGGATAGGGTCTCCTTTTGGGGTTGTTTTTTCATGGCTTGCTTGTCGGCCTCTTTTTGCACGGCGCCATTGTAGACCGCGGTGAGCGCGGGGAGTTGTTTGCGGATCATGTCGTTGATTTTGGCGCGGACCTGGTCCGTGCTGCTGGGGGCGGGCGGCTCTTTCTCAGGGGCCGGCGTTGGCTTAGCGGATTGGTCGCCAGGCTCTTCGACTTTTTCGGTGAACAGGCGGCCGTCGCGGCGGACCAGCCTGTATCCGGGATTCTGCTGGACCCAGTCCTTTAGCTTCTCTTCGTCCTCGTAGCGTTTGCGGCCGCGCTCGCGGGGCTTCGATGTCTTTCTTGGCTTCCCAACGGGCAACGAAGCGGGCTTTCTTGGCGGCCTCTTCCTCTTTCTGTCGGATCTCCCTGTTCGACCTCGTCGACCTCGTCTTCCTCCTCTTCTTCTTCGAAGTCATCGTCGTCCCAGAGTTGGGTTTGATTGAGGACGCTTTCGGATACATCGCGCGGGTCGAGGACGACCTCGTGAATCCACGGTTTGAAGTTGGTCTGACGCAGGTTCGTGCTAGCGGTTTGCAACGCATAAAGAAGGAGGCTGGCGGTCTTGTGCTCGATCTGGCCGGTGAGCAGCAGGCGCATGATCTGCATGAGAGACATCTGGATGGAGTTGGCGTCTTCGAGCACCGGCAGGAAGAACGTGGCCGTGCCGCGACGGCGGCGATCGACGTTCAGACGGATGCGCTCGTCCTGATAGCGCTTGTGGAAGTAGCAGAAACGGTTGCGGCGCAGCGCGGGCGATCCGCACTGCGTGCCGTTGGTTTTCAGGTGCTGACAGCGATTTGGATAACTAGGCATGTATTAGGCCTCCCCCCTCTCCCCTGGTCTTGTGGAATCAGGGGGTTGGGGGAAATTCTCGAATTAATCTATGGGCTGCAATGAGTTAGGGGCAAAATCTTGAGAGTGAAGGACTTCTCAGTTCTCAGTTCTCAGTTCTCAGTCAAAAGCCCCACCCTAAACGTCGCAAAGTGCGCGACGTTTAGAATGGCCACCCTCCAAGGGCTCCGCCCGGGCCGCGCCTTTCAACCCAACGAGGAGCAGCCCTTTTTTGCTTGCTGATTTTTCAAAGATCTTTCTCGTTACTCGGTACCAGGTACTCGGTGCTGGCCCCAAATACGAAGCCCCCATCGGACTCTGGGTCCGTGGAGGCTGGCCACACTTAGTGGCCACTTTACGCTCTCAGAAAATGGGCGGGATGTCGGTGAGGGTGGTCACGTGACAGCGTGATCCCCAGCACTCGATACCATCGGGAGCGGCACCCAACCTCTGCAAGAAAGCGCAAAGGATGGACCACCCGGCGTGTCGCGTTGGACCATCAATCCGTTTGGCCGTGAAACGCCCGGGGAGTTTTGAATGTAATCGGCCTGATTTCAACAGTGGGAAGTTTCACTGCACCGTTAACCCACACGCGCCGTGCCCTGAGCACTACACTCGTTGTACCCAGACAACTGGCACTTCTCCTAGTCGAAAACCCTTCCTTGTCCTGTTTCACTTGTGGGAACGCTGATCGGCAAACCTGAGATCGTGATGTTACCGCAACCAAGTCCACAACAATAATGAAGGAGGGCATACCCATGAAGTTCAGAATAATCGCTTCCAGCCTCGCAGTGATCTTGTTGGCTAGTGGTTTGGCCAGTGCTGGGGATTCACCCGAGAAGAAACGAGAAAAGGCCCGCAAGATGGCAGCTCAAACTCTCCAAGACTTGTACAAGATGGAACCCACAGCTCAGGCGGCTATCCAAAAGTCCGCCGGATATGCCGTTTTCAATAACATGGGGACGAACCTGTTGCTGCTGAGCACAGCGCGTGGCTCCGGAATTGCAGTCAACTCCCAGAGCAAGCAGGAAACCTTCATGAAGATGATCTCAGCAGGCGCTGGGATCGGAGTGGGAGTGAAAGATTATCGGGTGATCTTCGTGTTCGAGACCGACAAAGCGTTGACCCAATTCCTCGATTCTGGCTGGTCGGGTTCAGCGCAGAGTGATGCTGCCGCGAAGGCTGGAGAGAAGGGGGCAGCCTACTCGGGAGCGGTCGAGGCTGCCCCGGGCGTTTGGGTGTACCAGATTACCAAGAATGGGCTCGCCCTCCAGTTGACCCTGCAGGGTACGAAGTACTACAAGAACGACGACCTCAACAAGAAATCATAGCTCCCGAAAGCAATCGGAATTTGAGTGTTAAGGCCTGGTTACATCAACTATGCCCACATGGGATGTTTATCTAGGCTTCGTCTGGACGTGCTGGTAGTCAGACCCGCACCGGGAGAGTACGCTCAATTATAATCGGGGGGTCGATATGCCCCTGATACGCGTTCTCGTAGTAGAGGATTTCATGCCCTTTTCGCAGGTTATCCGCTCGACGCTAGCGACGAGGCAGGACATGCAGGTCATCGGCGAAGTGGCGGACGGCTTGGAAGCGGTTCAGAAAGCGGAACTACTGGAGCCGGATCTGGTCCTCCTTGACATCGGGCTCCCAACGCTGAATGGGATTGAGGCCGCTCGTCAGATTCGCAAACTTGCTCCGGCTTCCAAAATAATCTTCGTAAGCCAAGAGTCTTCTTGTGAGGTGGTGGAAGAAGCATTCAACGTAGGGGCTTGGGGATACGTTGTGAAAACAAAAGCCGCAATCGACCTCCTTGCTGCTGTGGACGCTGTTCTTGAGGGCAGACATTTTGTCAGCGACGGCTTGTCGGGTCACAATTTCACGGACGCAAGTCCCCGACTGCCAGCGGATTAACTAAGCAGCCGCGGACGCTGCGTTACCGTTCTTTAGTATCCGCAAATCTGCTTCCGGGGTGGTAAAGCGCGAGGAGCCGCAATCCAAGCAGATCGAAACCTTCGGGAATGCCAAGACACCGGGGTTATCAATGTTCCTGATGCCGCTGAAATGGATCAGCATCTCAGCAGTAAATTCCGCCTCATTGACCGATGTGCATACCGTGCAGGACATAAAGCACCTCTGACGCGGATAGTATACTCAAGCCCCCAACCTCTGTCTGGTCAAAACTGAACACTTATGGCAAGACGCCCGTCACGGCGTGGGCCGCCTACAGTTCTGTACCCGCCGGTTTTGCGAACTGCTCTGACAGCCTGAGGTGGTGCTCAACTGGTGAAAAATCCGACTACACTCATCGTGGCTTTGCGCTGGGCACTTGAGCGAAAATGAAGGCCAAGCAGTTCCTTGTCAGACTCTCGGTCTCTTTACCGCCCGTGCGATTTCAACTGACTATTGCGAAATCTCTATACCACTCCTTGACCCTGGCCAGCAGCGGTTCTGAGGCGAAATGGCCTATTTCCCCCCCCACGACCGCAGTTTGACATCGGTTGCCCAGAGGCCTAGGCTCGTAGTTGAGCAAGCTACCTCTTCTTACTCTTTCAGGTCCTCTGAACTAAGTCAGCCCATCTGAAGTTCTCTCCTCTTAGCAGTTATGAACCGCGAATCCACTAAACGATCAAGGAGAAATGTTATGAATCTGAGCACTGTAGAACGCGAAGAAGTGGTTACCGAATTGACGCGTTTCGCTAAAGACCTGAACCTCACCGACGATCAAAAGGAAAAGCTTCACGTCGCTCTTACGGAAGCAAGAGAAAAGATCGCAGAGTACATGCAACAGAATCCCAACACTACCAAAGCCGACGTCATCAGCAAGATTGTTGCAAATCGCGATGCGATTCGTCAGCGGGTCGTTGCATTCCTTAGTCCACAGCAGCTGGAGAAGTGGGACGCCGAAAAAGCCAAAGCCAAGGACTTCCTGGGCCAGAAGATCGCAGCCTAAGGATTCACCTTTGTAGTGAAGTTGCTACCTTTGGGTGGCCGACAATCGACACTGCCGGCCACCAATCTTTTGTTTGCAGGTTGTTGGCGTAACATCGCCTCTCACTCATCATCCCGCCAAAAGGCGAAGGAAAAGCACACGCTTGTGAAATGGCCTAATCTATAAAAGATATAGAAACCAACAGCTCCAGTTCTTACGCAAGAAAGCGGCCCAACTCGGTTTCCAATTAACGGAGGCCGAAGCCCAGACTGCTTGATCCAGAGATCAGCGGCGGATTAAGTTTCTGGAGAGAGGGAATGTCAAGAACATTTTTCTCCCTCCGCCGGAGGCGCGAGTTCAGTTCGCGACTTCCAGCCCCTCTCACCAGAGAAGACGCTGGTCTGGTGTCGTGCCCTGGGTTATTCCATCTCAGCAGCGGCATCTTTACTTAGTAGCGACGACGCCAATCAGTTTCGAAACCTATCAAGCCGTGCGTTGTACGGTGTCAACCATGGGTCTATCTGAGGCTCGAGGCCTAGTGCTTTTTCGGGTTATCCGAAGGGCTGTGACTTGAAAAGCGGTGTGAAGTGATTGTCCGGCGAAAAAGATCCTGTCCGGACCTCATCTCCCATGACGAGTACCCTAGGAGCTACAGCGGGAAGGCAACGACCTGTCGAAAGCGCTCCGACAACGTACCTGCGATCGAAAGATCGACATCGGAACCGTGAGGCAACGATGTATCTGCCAGCATCGAGGCGGTGAGGGCCCAGGGTTGATAGCACGGTGAGCATACGCAAACTCTCGATAGCGTCGTCAATGACGGCATGCTCAATTGCGCTATGCTGTTTCGTTTCCCGAGTTCAGGGATCGCCATCCGCTGACCCAATTTGGATTTGAGCGCGCTTGGATTCGGATGGGGACATTGGGATTTCATTGTGGAAGAGAACGTCGACGACATTTTCCAATTGTTTGCCGAGGTTGTTGCGTATTCGGCGGAGCTACCGGACCGAATTCGCAAAGCCGTTCTCTAGTGGGCAATATCGAGTCAATTGGTGAAAAATCGACGGGTGGCCCGGGTTTTTGAATTCCCTGACGCAACCACAGAGTGGGTGCCCCGTCCCTTCGACTGCGCTCACGGCAGGATCTTCGCGCATTTTACGAAGGGCGGGTGCGGGACTGCCGGCAGCTTCGGATTTTGCGCCGAAGGCTCACGCCACTCGATTCCGAAACGAAATCTCTCCCATCCCGCATTCACCGGCACGCATCCTTGCGGGGCTGAAGCCCGAATCTTTTCTTGTCTCATCGCGGCGCTAAAGCGCCGCTCTTCCACGGCAACCGGAATGGTTCTCACGCTCGCTTCGCTCGGGGGACGGACGAAGGCGTCCGTCCCTACACAATCATTTTGGCGGGGCAAGCGGGTGGCCCACCCCTTCAGCTCCACGACTGAGGGTCCCCCATCCTTGCGTTGTCTGCAAGTGGGGAAAGTTCAGCAAGCTACGCCGACTTCATGCCCTGGGCAGATGCGGCGAAGATCTTGAAAAGAAAGCAGGTTTCACAGTTTCAAGGTTTCCAAATCCCACTTCTGGCAAAGTCGGCTAGAAGTGGGGCACCCGGGTTGGCGCCCGGGGCATAGGCCCTTGAGCCTTCCTTCAGAACTGGAACTTTAATGCCAACTGAATCAGGCGCGGCGACTGTGCCTCGAGAATCTGGTTGAACGTCGGCGAACTCTTGTCGCTGTCGGGCAGGCGGAAGTTTGTGTGGTTCAGGAGATTAAAAAACTCGGCCCGGAACTGAAACTCTTTTCCCTCCGCCACTGTGATGTTTTTGAACGCTGAGAAATCCCAGTCGGCGTAGCCGGGCCCCTGGGCGATGTTGCGCCCGGCGGTCCCGAATTGCTGCACGGGTGAGTTGGGGTCCTGGTTGATCTTTTGGAATGCGTTCGGGTTCAGCCATGCGCCTGGGGTCTTCGGCCCTGAGTTGGGATTTTGCCCAGGGACCAGGTTCGGCCGGTTCGAGAAGAATCCGCTGATCTCGGGCGCGGACCCTTGCACCGAAAAATCTGTCGAGTCGAAGACGGTAAATGGAGTGCCGCTCATCAGGGTAACGATGCCGTTGACTTGCCAGTTGCCGAGCGCCTGTTGATACCAACCGTGAGGCTGTCGCCACAAAGGGAGGCTCCACTGGTAGCTGAGTACCAGACGGTGACGCGAATCGAACAGAGAGCGGCCGCGTTCTGCGGCCAGATCAAAGGGATTCTGCGCCAGGTCATTCTCACCCGCGACCGGCTTCGACGCGGAACCGGTCATATTGAAAGACGATGCATCATCGATGGACTTCGAATACGTGTACGACGCAAGAAAGGAGATTCCGTGACTGAATCGCTTCCTTAGGCTCGCCTCGAGCGCGTTGTACGAAGAATTCGCAATGCCCTCGATCAGGCCGGTTGATGAGTAAGTACACGGCGGGGACGCTGGATCGAGCGTGCATCCGGAATGAATTCGTCGGTTGTCGGCATTGCTGGAAGTGGAGATCGGGTTACCGCTGGAGTCGACCCCGGGGATGTAGATGGCCGGATTGCCTTCGACAAAGCGCGGCAGCTTCGTGCCCTTGGTTCCCACGTAGCCGACTTCGAGCAGGAGATCGGTGCCGAAAGACCGTTGCAAATTCAAGTCCCAGTCCTGCGCGTAAGGCAGCGGCAGGTTCGGAGCCAGTGTCAGGTTGGTGAGCGGCTTTGCGAAAGTCCCAGCGGGCGGAGGATTGCCGAAGTAGGGATCGGGGAAATTGAGAAACGACGTGGGTGTGAGGCTGATTTGCTGGGTCTGTAGATACGGCGGAGCGCTGATCGGCGACTGCAGCGGCCCGCCCTGGCCCGTATAGTACGGCTCATAGAAGATTCCATAGGCCGACGTTACCAGCCAATTCGAACTCCCGGTCGGGTCCCACGCGACGCCGACACGCGGTGCAAATCCTTTGTTGAATGTCGGTATCAAGCCTGCGGGGACACCTGCATCTCCGGGATAGAGCAAATCCTGAGGCGCATTGGGCATCACCGTCGATTGTCGTCCCGGAACCCAGAGCGTCTGCCGGTTGTGGATCTCGGTGTAAGGGAATGGAAGTTCGTAGCGCAGGCCCACGTTCAAGGTGAGTCGCGGTGTCACCTTGTATGTGTCCTGCGCGTAGCCGTTCAGAGAATTGCCGCGGATGCCGCGCGAAAAATCTCCACGGCCTTGGAGAAAGAAGACCGGCTGTCCGAACAGGAAACTGGCAAACGAATCGGGTACCACAGGAAAACCCGCGAACACAAAGAAACCGTTGGTGGCAATGCCTTGCAGCACGTTGAACTGCGAGTGCTCGTACCCGCCTCCAAACTTGATTTCATGCCGCCCGTGGACCCAACTCAACGAGCCCGAATAGTCAAAGGCATTCTCATAAGTATTGCGCGGCCCGGTTATCGGATTTCCGATGGTGGTGTAGCCGTTGACCTGTATGAACGGCGGCCCAATGGCGAGGTCCAGGCTCGGCTGGTAACCGAAACCCAGGCTGGCGGGGGTTGTGTGGTTGGTTCTCTCCCCATAGAGAAATTTATTTCGCAAATATGAGAAGCGGAACACTCCGATCATCGACGGAGAGAAGCTATGCGTTTCCTGAGCGACGAAGTTCTGGGCCCGCTGCTCTTGCCCGACAGGAAATCCGGGCACGCTCGCGCCTGAAGTCGCGATGGGATGAAGTTCGGTGCCATCACTGAAGGCATAGTGGAAGTTCAAGATGTCCGAGCCACCGATGTGCTGATCGAGACGCAATCCGAACTGGTTCGAGTCCTGGTGCACGGTTTGCGTCGCGGTGTAAACGTTGGTGCCATTGTTGGGGGCCGGAAAATAACCGAGAAGATTCTGCGTGATTGCGGGCACCGAAGACATGTCGAACTGATTGTTCGGATACGGCTGGTTAAGGAAAACATTGAACAGTTGGTGTTTGGGATTGATGCAAAAACCGCCCGAGAACCCTTCCGGGCACACCACCGAGAAATCTCCCTGCCGCTCGGCCAGAGAAGGCACGGTCGACGAGTCCGTTTCCCCTTGCCGGTTGCGGAAACCCTCGTAGTATCCGAAGAAGAACGTCTTGTCTTTGATGATAGGGCCGCCAAAGGTTCCGCCAAACTGATTTTGCTTTAGCGGTTCAGTTCTGGTAGCGAAGTAGTTGGTGGCATCGAAAGCATCATTTCGAAGGAACTCCCAGAGCGCTCCGTGAAAGTTGTTTGACCCCGAGCGGGTAATGATGTTGGTGGTCGAACCCAGGCTGGTTCCAAACTCGGCGTTCGCGTTGTGCGTAAGAATCCTGAATTCGGTGATGGCATCGACCGGGGGCCTGAGAACGAATCCGCCATCGACGCCGTTGAAATTGTTGGCGCCGTCGATGAGGAAGTTGTTGGACTCGGGTCTCTGGCCGTTGACCGCGTATGCCTGGCCGTCACGCAGGGATCCTCCGGCTTCGGCTAGACCGGGAGTGAGAGGGACGACCCCGGGTTGCAGCAGGCCCAGTTGGGAGAAGTTCCGGCCGTTCAGCGGCAATTCCAGAACGTCGCGCTCGCTGACTGTTTTGCCAAGGCTAGTCACCGTCGCCTGAATGAGCTGAGCATCGGATTGCACCTCGATCTTCTGCGTCTCGCTGCCTACTGCCAGACGCACAGGAATGGTCGCGGTCTCGTTCACGTCCAACACAATGCCTTGCTGAATGTAGGACTGAAAACCCTTGGCCGTGGCCTGCAAGCGGTAGTGCCCGACGGGTAACTCCAGAAGGACGTACTCGCCGCTGCGATTTGTCATCGCGCTGCGAGTTAATCCAGTCTCCACCTGAATGGCGCTTATCGACGCCCCCTGCACGCTGGCGCCGACGGGATCCACAACAGTCCCGCGAATGCTCCCAGTGATTTGTTGAGCAGCGGCGGCTAAGCTAACGAGCGACGTCAAGATCGCACAGATCAGATTCTTCGAAACCGGCATGCGTCGATTCACGGCTCCCCCAAGGCAGACCCGCTCATCCGTTCCGAGATCAAAATCGGAATTAACCTGTGAACAACTGATTAGGTACGGACGTGCTGAAGGCGGTTCTTTTGGACCCCCACGGTCCCCAAGAACGAATGAGCACGCGAAAGGTAAAAGAATCGCGGACAGACGCACAATAGCGGAAAAATATTACGATGGCTGGTGGCCCACTCAAACTTCTTGGCTGGAGTCGGACGTAGAGGACGGGTAGGGACAACGGCGGAATAACTCAGTTAAGAATCCTTGAAGTTACCGACACAACGAACATCGCGTTGTGCGGGGCACCCTCGGAGCTCGACCTTCAAGGACATTGCGGTGGCCCATTCAAGCCTGGTTTCGGTTTGAGTGGGCAACTTCGAGGGCCGTATTCAATCCCGTGTCCCAGGGGGCTCGCCTCTAAGAGCGCTAACCCCATGATTCCGCTGGACCATCCTAAGGGAGGGGAGCAGGCTCACGCCTCCCCTTCGCTTCGCTCAGGAGTGGGAGCGGACGAATGCGTCCGCCCCTACACAAACAAAACCGCGACGCGCGGGGGAGTTGATGTTACTTTCGTTACGTCCCGGGTTTCCAAACTTCTTGATCGGGTTCATCGTTCGGAGGACTATGCGGTTAACTTCTTCCAGCGCAATTCGGGGTTCTGAGTATGCTGTTGAATTTCTCGTTTTTGGGTTTCCGCTCACCGCTAAACGCAAGCAAAGTTGATGGCCCAACCGTTGCGACACGCTTCCCAGCAATGCAGTACAGCCGCGTTCAGTTCCGCACGGACCGCGACGGAACCGTCATCGCGTTCGAAAAATGCGGATGTGAAGCCGCGGCGAATGTATTCAGACCTTGTCAGATACATCACGGAGACGCGCCCCAAGGGGCGAGACTTATAGCCGAGGCTCGATATCACAGCATTCAGAAATGCTGTCAGCAGCTCCGGGGCTCGAAGTTAGCAAGTGCGGGAGATATTTCGCACTAGACATCCCAGCTCTTCGCCGCTCCGCCCTGCTTTGCCGGACAACGTCCAGCAAAGCAGGGGCAAAGCGAACGGGAGACGCGCCTTAGAACGGCTCGTACTTTGCGTTCACGGTGCCGGTCTTCTGTGCTCCGAGTTCGAGAACCCAGAACAACTCCACCGAACCGTCGACGGACGCTTGATATCCGGCGTAATTTGCACCGGGGTTGCAGGGATCTGGGGCAGCACTCGTATTTTGGGCGATGCCTTCGAAGCCATAGGGCACATTGGGTTGGCCAATTTCCGCGAGCATTAAGCCGAGGGAAAAATCCCCGACCGAATTGTTCAGTGCTCCGTAACCCCAGGCGGCGTACTGGCTGGAGTCGAAGGATTCGAGGAAACTGGAGTCAGTAAAGGGGCTGTTCGAAGGATCGACGTCGGCGTAGCGCACCAGATAAGCGTCCTTGGTGATTGCGGTGTTGTTCTTGAGCGCCATCGTGATCTTGGCGAACGGTTGCACTCCGGCTTGTTTGGTGATCGTCTGGGTCAGGGTCCACAAACCATCGGTGGTGGTTCGGGCGATTTTTACCGCGGTGGTGGTGTTCGAAAGCAGAACCGGCGCGCCCCAGGTTCCGCTATCGGTATACGCCCAGTCGTAGTATGACTTCCCAGTTGAAGCGTCGCAAACGCCATAGCCTTCACCAGCACCGCCTTGGGCAATGGAATCAAAACCGCTCGGGCTTTGGAGCGACACGATATTCCCGTTCGCCGTTACGCAGTAACTCAGGAAACTGTTGAGCTTTCCGGGAACGGTGAAAGAGTAGGAACAAGTGGTTGTGGCGGGGACGAGGGAGTCGCTTTTAACGTTGATGGACGGTGTGGGCGCCGACGGATGAACCGTCCGGGGCGGCATAAGAGAGGGTGTGTACTGCGCCTGAGCAACTGCTGTGAAGATCGCTGCTGCAACTGCAAACATCAAAATCGCTTTGTACTTCATGTCGAATCTCCTCATTAGAGTCAAATTTGTGTGATGGGCCCAGCTTCGAGCGCCGGCGTTGGTACGCACGGGCCCTGTGAGGGGAAACGAGGAAGTTATTTCTGACTTATGTAAGGGGGGAAAATCGTGGGGAACTACGTGGCCGAACTGGGGTGAGCTTCCCACAACTCCGATTGCATGTCAAGCGGAAAAGGTGAAAGTTATCAGACCACAATAGAAACGTTTCCATTTTTCTCCAGAATAGAAATGTCCCCCAAGTTGTGACCTTACGCGTTATCACCACACCGGGCACAGCCATTTCGTAACTTTCTGTTGTTATCACCAGGCGTCCCTGTCCTCGACCGACGCCGGCCAATAAATCTTTGAGAATACCCTTCGAGCGCGTGCAACTCGACTTTCGCCTTCTCGTCTACGGATACGTGGTGATGCCTGAGCACATTCATCTTCTGGTCAGCGAGCCGACCGAACTGCGGCACGCAAGCGCGAGCGAGAGCGAGAAGACTCCGTCCGGGCATCGAACTGCCCCACTCAAGCCAAAGTCAGGCTTGAATGGGCCACCCGTCACCCGCCGTAATGTGCATCAAATGCACTGGAGGAAGTTCAATGCTTGAGTGGGCCAGCACACGGTCTAAAATCTTGCAGGCAATCTAACTGTCCCTAGTTTCTTTGTCCGAGCTCAGGAGTGCACTCCACTGGCGGGCGCAAGAGGTGCTTCATCCTGCGATTCCTACAGAATCCTCTATGAGTCGGAGCGGTACGAGAGCACGGACGGTGGTCCCACGACCCGGCGCCGATCGGATGGACAATTCTCCGTCTACCAAATGGAGCCGCTCGCGCATGCTGATCAGGCCTATCCCCCGACGATTGATCGCGTCCTGCCAATCGAACCCGATTCCTGAGTCACTCACAGTCAAAGTGATTGCCTCTTTCGTGCCGCGCAGTTCGACAGTGAAGTTCTGCTCAGCGCTATGTTTTAGGGCATTCTGCAATGCTTCCTGAAGAACGCGAAATAAGCAAAGCGAGATTTCTTGCGGAATTCTCGCCGGCACATCCGCATGCTTGAAATCAATTCGGACCTTTCGCTGCTCAGACAACTCACGGCAGAAGCTCTTGGCCGCAGTCACGAGGCCGAGGTATTCGAGCTTCGAAGAATGCAGACGATGCGACAGTGCCTGAACATCTTGCCCAAGGTCATTGATGAGCCGGCGCGCATGCTGGAGGTACTCGTGCATATCGACTGCCGGGTCAAGAGCCGGATGATCGAAGCGTTCTAAGTCGACGCCTAGTAAAGCGATCCGCTGCGCGATGTCATCATGCAGTTCTCTCGCAATCCATGTACGTTCTTCTTCATGAGCCTCGATCAACCTGCGCCCCACGGTGGCTAGAGCGTCCTCGGCCAGCTTTCGATCGGTGATGTCCAGGCAAGATCCGATATAGCCAGCAAAACTGCCACCTGAATTGAATCTTGGCACACCGATATCAAGGATCCAACGGTACTCTCCATCATTACGCCGGACGCGATACTCCATCTCAAGCGATTGCCGCTGATCAAAGGCCAGCGAGTAGGTTTCAAGGCAGCGCTTCACATCTTCATTGTGTATTCCTTCCGCCCAGCCGTTACCCAGTTCTGCCTCAAGCGGCCGCCCGGTGAACTCCAGCCAAGGCTGATTGACATAGGTGCAGAGCCGGTCGGTTCCCGCCATCCAGATCATGACCGGGGCTTTGTTGGCAACCAGTCGGAAGCGCTCTTCACTTTCCCGGACTACCTGTGCACTTCCTTCATGCTCGTCGGCGACGGCGGCGAGAACCATGAAAGTTATCGAAGCAAAAACCAGGAACATCTGCAGGGGCAACGGGTCGGTGAGGGGGACCAGGTTGGAAAACGGACCTCGGCCATGGACTGCGCCCCAAATCGAGAGAGAGGTCACTGCAATGAGTGAAGTGCTGGCTCCTAACCATCCGAATCGCAATGCGGACCAAAGCAGAAATGGCACCAGCATATAGAACAGCGCAGGCGATCTGCTGTCTTCAGGGAGCGTGAATACGACGGAGCTCACAAGAATCAGCCCCGCGATGAGTATCAGTCCTTCCACATGAAAGGCACGCGATCTTCGCATCAATACACGCCCTTCACTTATCCAACTCAGCAAGGCCGGAGTCACCGTGATGAAGGCGAGCATTTCGGACAGAAAAACAACCTTCCAACCTGTCCAATAGTCGCGACTGATCCCGCGCGCGCTCAGAAATGCTCCCGCGAACGGCCCCAGAACGACGGCAAAGAATGAATATCTGACCAAAGCCTTTACGCTGTTGAGCCTGGGCACACCTTCGAAGCAAAATCTAAGACCAATTGCGGCAATAAGCGCTTCGGCGGTATTGCCCGGAATGAACCAGGCAATCGAACTCAGGGGTACGCCTGCTTGCAGGTCAGCGAGAGTAAATCCAACAAAAGATGCGGGGATAAGCAGCGGCCAGAGACTGACGCGTACCAACAACAACCCTGTCACCAGGATCGCGCAACCTGGCCAAAGCGGCCACACCGTCTGGGGATTCGAAACCAGCATCCCTACCAGCTTTGGGACGAGATACGACAACGCAGTGGTCGCGCACACCACAAGCAATGTCGAACGCGCATCTAAATGCGGCGGGCTGTGTGAGAAGCGATTTTTGGCAATCGTCATGACGATGCCTCGGGCGATCGCGAAACTCGGTCGGGAACGTCACCTTCCGAGGCTAGGCGGGACTGCAAAGGCCCTCAAACGCAGAAACCAGGTGAGAATGTTGAGCGCAAATTGCGGCGTAAGGAACAAGTGTCAGCCCGTCTCGAAATGCACTGGCTGGATATGCACAACAAAGATAGAAGGAACTTGTCAGCGCAAGTTCATTCCACAGCTCCTCCAGCCGAATAGCAGCATCGTACTTCTTCTGCGCCCATAACACAGCAACCATTTCACCGAATACAACAACCCCACTGCCTTTCGCCACAGAAGCAGCTTTCAGCGTGCGCAGTATACTTCCAAATTGCGAAAGAAAGCGCTCGCGGCTCGGTCCGGCAGGCTCCATGAACTCGTTTAGCGCCTGATCGGCGTCAAGCATGCAAAGCCGTCCGTTCTGTGTTGCTTCACTCACGTCAACGCCTTGCGCGAGTAACTCCCTCTCCAGACCGCTTCGATGTGAGCTTTTAATTATCGCGGCGACCGAACGTCCTTCGCCGAGAGAGCCTCGAAACAATGCGGCAAGCTCGTCCAACAGAACAGCATCATCGGTGTAAAACTGCACTACATGTCCCTGATCACGAACCAGGCCAGAATCTGAAGTTTCAGCAAAAGCGTGACCTGCCAACGCACGACTTACAAAGCGCTTGCCCGCAATTACTGAGGTCAACGCGGACAACAAATCACTTCCGGCGTCAGACTTGACGAGATAGCCTCCACCACCAGCCCGTAAGGCTTCCTCTGCAACATCGGGAGAAAGATTTTCGCTGCAAAACAGAATCCTTGCATTCGGCAACTGCTGTCGGATTTGCCTTGCAGCTTCAATCCCCTTGATTGTGGGTAGACCGATGTCCAGAAAGATGAGATCTGGTTGCAGTTGTCGTGACGTCTGAACTGCTTCCTGTCCGTCAGGCGCTTCCCCCACAACCTGTAATTCTGGCCACTGCTGAAGAGTCGAACGCATGAAATGGCGCCTAGGTTCGTAGTCATCCACGATAAGAACGCTAAGTGTTGATTTTTGCAAAGCGCCTCCACACGTCACTTGCTCAGATCGGTTCACAGGCTGGCTTGCCGAGACCTGACCTCAGAGTATTGCAGATGAGGCGTTCGTTCGTTGCCCTAGAGCAGGTATGGGTCTCCTGTTACGGGTTGGCAAGCAGTATCTCACCTGCGGCTACGGCGGTAAACAGCAGAGTTGTGCGTTGATCACGCACGGTGTCAGTTGACGAAGAATCCCGGAGCCAAGGCGATCGACTCCAGCTCCATGCGACCTGCCGTCGGCCTCAAGTCGTTGAAGGAAGGAGTCGCGGCGTTTGATCTGAAACGCCGATCATTTCTGGCTAAAGCGCTACTACGATTTCAACGTTCGCAATCAAGCGCAGTTTGTGGAGAAGTTTCATTACATTCATTGGAACTCGATGAAGCAGGGATTGTAGAAGCGCGCCGAAGAGTGGCCGCGGAGCAGCTTTCTCCATCACGCAACTGGCGGCGAGAGAGGAATTGAAATCGAGTCCGAATGAACTGCGCGCAAGCGCGAGCGGGTAGGCTCTGTCCAGGCTTGGAAATGCCCCACTCAAGCCAAAGTCGGGCTTGAATGGGCCACCCGTCCAGCGCTTACGCGCTGGGCTGCATTGTGCCGCCGCTTTGCGGCTGTGGTCGGGTGGGTGTGGGTTGCGGGGCCTGTAGAGTGTACGTGAGAACGCGTGTCGCCCCTACGGGACTCGCGCATTTGGTCCACTTCACCCGGCACTTCCGTGCCGGGCTTTCATATCCCGCCGCTACGCGGCTGGAGCTTTGATGGTGCTTGCTCCACAGCTTGCGGTCAATGCTAGTTCTCACGCATTCTCTAAAGCCGCATTGCGTCAGTTGACCTCAAGGCGCAACCGCAGTTCGCGGGCTAGTGTATCGATGGTACGGATCTTCTCTGCGGCCGGACTTGGAACGTTCGGGATCGCCATGGCTAGCTCGCAGGAAAGGAGCACCACGGTGAGAGTCTCGCGCATCTCGCTCTGCATCTGTTCGGCAACCGCGCGGCGTGCCGTTGCCTCTTCACGTTTGCGGCGATGCAAGGCTGAGCGCACCTCGCGCAACAGACGATCCATTCCTGTCAGAGCGAAGTTGACGTACGCGGGAAACGCGGTTCCCAGGTGCTCCAGCACCTGATCGCTTTCCTCCGGCTCCGTTTCTAGAAGGAATTGATCAATGATTGCGGCCGAATAGGTTTGCTCGCGCAGGCGTGTGGCGGCCTCCTGCAGGTTTTGAGCCCAGTGGGTTTCCTGGCTGGTGGCGGCGAACAATGCACCCGCGAATTCCGGGCCTTTCGATTGTGGCGTAATCAGTAGAATCATGACCTGTCCATTGCATGCGTTGCGCCAGATCGCTTCTGCTGAAAAAAAAGCGATTACTGTGCCCGCGATTCGTGGCGTTCCCGTAGTGGCACGGCATGCCCGGTTTCGAGTTCGAAAACGGGCACTCAAGAACTGGTCTCATAGAACAATACTTGGAACCGGCTGTCTAGCCCGCAGGGGCTAAAGAGTGTGCGTGAGAACTGGTCTTTCGCCCCTTCGGGGCTGGATCGCTTTTCACTTTTACCCACGGCTTGCGCCGTGGGCTGCATTCTTGCGCCGCTTCGCGGCTGGCCCGAGCCAGCCTTGCTTCTATTGTGGACGCGAACGGAGCCCGTTGGGTTCCACTGCAAATGCGCGAATCGAGTCTCATGCACACTCTCACGCCCGATTCTTATTGGCCTGAACGGCACGGCTGAAGCCGTGCCCTACCAAAACCATTTATAAGACCAGGTTTCAGCACTCCTGCGCTGCGTAGTCCTTCAGTTTGCGGTAGAGCGTCGTCTTTCCCGGTGCCGCTCTCGCCGAGGATCAATACGGGATGCACACTGTTCGCCGCCTTAGCGATAATGCGATAGAGCTTTTCCATCTCGGGGGCACGGCCCACGATCCCGCCGAATCCCTGTTTCGATTTGACTTTTTCGCGCAGCAGGCGGTTTTCCGACTTGAGCTTCAGGTGGCTGGAGACGCGTTCGAGTAGCAGCTTGAGTTCATCCACACTGAAGGGCTTGGTTACGTAGTCGTAAGCTCCATTCTTCATGGCCTGCACGGCAGACTGGACGGTGCCATAGCCCGTCACCACTATCACAACCGCCTCGGGGCGGCGCTCCTTGATGCGGCGCAGTGCATCGAGTCCACCGGCGCCTGGCAGACGCAAGTCGAGCAGAACGGCATCGAACGCCTGCACGTCGAGCATGCGGTGCGCTTGCTCGGCTGAGTCTGCGACATGAGCACAAAAGCCAAGCGAATGCGCGACTTCGCGACAGGCTTCGCGCACCGATCGTTCATCGTCGACGATCAGGAGATTCAGAAAGTTGGCTGGTTCCATCTGTGGAGTGGCGGTTATCAAGGTTACAGCTGCTGACGTCATGACGTTGTTTCCTCTGGTTGGAATGAAAGTACTTCCCCGTTAGGCGTGGGATGAAAACCTGAGTTCAGAAACTCGGGAGCGGGTTCGGGAACAATGGGCAGCAGAATGTTAATCCGAGTACCGCGGTTCACCTCGCTCTGCACATGAATCAAGCCACCGTTCGCGCTCACAATGTCGTGCACGGTGGCCAGGCCGATGCCTGTTCCCTTGCCCACTTTGGTCGCGAAGAATGGCTCGAACAGATGCGCTGCGAACCGACTCATCCATACCCAGGCCGTTGTCTTCGACGGCGAAAAGCGCGCAGGGCACGCAGGGAGTCTCGGAGTTGTTCTCCCCCGTGGTGGAGAGAATCTGCATCTTGCAGTTGCCGGTCTCGACGGAGATAAGTTCCCTAGCGGGTTCTGAAGCGTTATGAAAATCTTCTACTCTATTCCTCTTTTCAACGGGTTACAAGAACGTCCATTTGATCCGTTCTTCTTGGTGATGATTCGTTCTGATCGTGCAACCATTACAATTTCATTACAATGCCCGCATAGTTCTCAATACATACGTAGCGCGCTGAACGCCAGAATCAGAAGAGTTCAAGAGCGCAAGGACCAACGACTCGTACCAGACAAGTTCGCGGAACTCGGACCGACATGCGAAGGATTTGAACTCTTCTCCTAGCGCAGGCGCTTTCGAGTCCATACGGTCAAGAACGCCGATGCGCAAACTTCACAACGCGAATCGGGTGAAAGGGAAGATACTCAACAAGACTCTTGATGATAAGCCGGCTTGCGCTGGCGACAGGATGGATGGCGGTTCTTGGACGTTCTTGAACTTTTGATTACCTCCTTGGAAAAGTTCGATTAAACTCCGAGAACTCCTTAATTGTGATTGGTCTTGAAAATTGCTCCAATTCCGATTTTCCGCGCTCCGCGAAGCCACTGGATCCTTACCCTTCCCGTCCTTCGGACCGAGCTGCGAGGGTGTCGGGTTAGTGATGCTGTTGACAAGTTAACGATTGACCACTAGAGTCTTCCAGCTGTGTTGTCGCAACCCCAGTTTTGAGGGAGGCAGTATGGCTAAGGGTACACAAGAAGGTGATTTTACACCCGAGGACGTCGAGCGACTCAAGAGGTCCTTCGCTGCTGTTCAAGAAGAGGAAGAACAGATTAGCCCTGAATTGAGAAAAAAGCTGGATGCAAAGATCAAGGTGCTCCATGATGACCTTGTGGAATTGGCCCATTTTGCAGGCGATGATGACGTATATCGTAAAGAGTAGCCACTGCAATCTTCGGCGATAAACGGTGCGCAGTGACTTCGTTTCGATTAAAGCGCGCAACTAGCATAGTTGTATTTTGGCGAGGCGGTCAGCTCGTTTTTCAGAACTACCGCACTCGTGTTTCGATCAGCGCTGATCCGATTTTAATTCGGTTGCTGGATTTATTTGAGGATTGGCGCTCAGCGGAGCAAGTGTCTCGTCGATTGGCGCAGTATACAAAGAGTAGCATTCGCACCGTTGTGCGCCAGCTAGAGAGATACACATTCTTGATAAAAGAGGGCACGCCTGAAGCACAGGCAGATTTTCAACTTCGACAGGCATGGTCTGGATGGCTGCCAGGTGCTGGATTTTTTCACTTTGGCAGCAAAAATGTTCGCTATTGTGCCACGGGTCGGGAGCTTAAGAAGAAATTGAGACTATTGGTGGCGAACTCACCCCAACCCCAATTTTTTAAGACTTACGAGAATGCTCGTAGGCTACAGCTTCCGACAGCGACAAGAGCGCACGGGGAGTTCCTTGAGGTTTTGATGTCTCGGAGAACGCACCGCAAATTTTCGGTCCAGACCTTGTCGTTGAGCTCACTCTCAAACATTCTCTACTACACCTGGGGGGTCACAGGCTCTATCCGATCGGGCATCTTGGGAGATCTGCCGAGGAAAACGAGCCCTTCTGCGGGCGCGCGTCACCCAGTCGAGACCTATGTGCTTGCCCTACGCGTAGAAGGAGTTCCGCCCGGACTCTATCATTACGCCACGCGGGAACACTGCCTGGAGCAGCTTAGTCTGGGTAACTTCGAAAAAAAGGCCGCCTGCTATTGTGCGGATCAGTCCTGGGTCCAAAGAGCGGCCGCCCTATTCCTGATGACTGCCGCTTTTCCGCGTGTGATTTGGAAATATAATAGCCCACGCGCTTACCGAACTGTGTTACTGGATGCGGGCCACGTCTGCCAGACTTTTTGCTTAGTCTCCACCTGGCTCGGTCTCGCTCCCTTTTGTACCATGGCTCTGAGAGACACATTGATCGAGAAAGATCTCAAATTGGATGGCATTGCAGAGTCTGTGCTCTACATCGCTGGGGTGGGACTTCAATGGCCGCCAGACACAGTTAAAGAGCGCAGCCGTCCTTCAGCGTCCCTGTAAATCTCAAGATTACTATCCGGTTGAGACCAGTAATTTAGGAACTCCTGAAGATACCTGCGCGCGCTCTCTGGTCGGCCAGCACTCTCGAACAGCGTTCCGAGTCGATAATGGACCTCTACAATCTTGTGGAATGCAGGAGCGTCATAGCTTTGACTGCGCTCACTGCCCCGCGCCAGTACTTGTTCGTACTCACGGATAGCATCTTCATATTTGCCGGCTGCTTCGTAACAGCGAGCCAAAGTCTCCAACGCAAAAGGTGAGTTCTCATAGTGAACTGCCTCCTGTGCCGATTGTAGAGCAGCTTGAGGGCTGCCTCGGGCCAACGCCAGTTCTGCTGTGAGCAAGTATTGAAAAGACCGCGTCGTCGGAACTGGACTCTGGCGGACTAGGTGCGCAATTGTACGAAGCATGTTCTGTCCATCCTGCAGTTGGTGCCCCCGGGCAAGTGCGACACCCAGAAGAAGTACTAGCTGCGGGTCCGGCTCATCGCTCTTTGACAAGGCTCCGGCAAGCCGAATGATTGATCCTTGATCACCAGTCAGAGTCCCGAGCAAGATTCGTTTCTTAAGTTCCGAATACACGCCTCCCCTTTTTTGATCGGCAACAATCCCTGCCTCTAGATCAGAGCGCGCCTCGCGATAGTGTCCTGTAGCTAAAGCGAGGTCAGCTAACGCGTCCCACCCTTCGGCCTCTTCATCACCCCCGGCCTGCACCATGCGCTCAAATATAAGGCGCGCCTCATTTGGATGTCCATTTACAAGGTATAACTTGCCAAGGTAGTTGCGCGCACGAGAGTCCTTCGGATCTTCACGAAGAATCTCCTGGACAAGCCCGAATGCTCTAGCTGTATCGCCCTTCAGAAAAAGAATCTCGACGAGATTGTCTCTCGGACCGGTTTGTGACTGTAAGCTGACGCCCTTTTCAGCGTTATAGACGGCAGAATCAAATTGAAATTTTCCGGCGTAGGAATCTCCCAAGTTCAAGTAGGCAGCAGGGTCTTGTGGCTGGAGGCGAATGAGAAGCTGGAAGTGGCCGATCGCCTCATCGTAGTTTCTGACTAGCAGATTGAAGTCGCCTAGAATCTTATGCTTCTCGATCTCAGTTACACGGTCCGTTAAGCGAGTGGCATCCAACAGCTCCTTCTTCGCCCGCACCGGATCGTTCAGGTGAACGTAGGTTATGCCTAAATATTCGTGAGCCATAGCGAACGTTGGATCCAATTCCAGCGCTCTCTGGAACAATCCGCGTGCCACTTGTGAATCGCCGTTGTATAGGCCTACTTTGCCAAGAGAGAAGTAACGTATCGCCTCCAGAGACTTGGACGTAACTTGCTCCAGTGGGACCGAGCTTTGGGTCACAGAGGTCAAGGATTCCCCGAGGCCTATCCGAATTTTCTTTGCTACACTGTCCACCGCCTCTGGCAGCTGGTCTGCCTCTGGCACAACTTGCTCGGTACTTACCAAATATTCGCCATCCGGACCCACAGCACGAGCGACAAGGACGTAATTCTTGCCAATTTTGCTAAGCGACCCTTGTAACAACGCTTGCAGACCCTCTCGCGAGCAAATCTCTCTGCCTGTAGCTTCATCCATGTGGTCCGTGCCCGAACGCTCCATACGTCGCAAAGCGTCACGTATCCGAATCGACGGGAACACGCTCAAATAGCGGGACTGCTCCAGAGCCGTCGTGAGCAGTTCGGGCACGGTTTGATCGAAAACAGGTTCTCCGGTACGGTTGTCGAAATTGCCTATCAACACTGATTGGTGTTTCGGCTCGTGCTTCAACGGACGCCAGCGCTCGAATGCGAAAATTCCTGCAATTACTGCGATTGCGCCACAGCTCATCAGAAGGATTACTCGCTGAGTTCTAAGCGTCCGCACCGCTGTCACTGGTGGAACAGGTGTGCCCAGCCGACTCAGGTCGACTAAGAGCTCTCGGACAGACTGATAGCGGCGATTTGGATCCTTGTCCAGAGCCTTAAGGATGATAGTTTCCAAATCTGCTGAAATCTGCGGATTGATTGCAGTCGGAGGTCGCGGTGCATTGTGCAGTATCGCGTCGACGAGGCCGAATCTATCAACATCCGTGAACATCTGCTGTTGCGTGCACATTTCATAAAGTACCGCCCCCAGGGAATAAATATCGCTGCGGAAGTCGGGCAACTCTCCACGCAATTGCTCCGGAGCCATGTAAGGGAGCGTTCCGGCACCATGCAACTCGATAAGACTCTCTGTCGGGGCCGACGCAGTCGTCCTAAGCAGCCTGGCCAGGCCGAAGTCAAGAAGCTTTATTTGCTCCTTAGGCGTGACCATGATGTTTCCTGGCTTTAGATCGCAGTGCACAATCCCGTGCTCGTGGGCGTCCTCCAAGGTCTTCGCTATCTGTTCGTACAGCGCGAGTATCCGCTTCTCCGGTAACCGACGTTTCGCAAGTGTTTCCGTCAAGGTGAACCCTTCGACATACTCCATCACTAAGAAGTCCATAGCGTCTTGAGTGTCAAAGTCGAAGACCGTTGCGATGTTCGGATTGTTAAGTTTGGACAGAGTCAGTGCTTCCTTCCGGAAGCGCTTGCGGGCGCTCTCATCTGCGAGGGCTCCAGCAGGCAAGATTTTCAGGGCAACCTTACGGTCAAGACGCTCATCCTGAGCGAGGTAGACGACACCCATCCCACCTGCGCCAATCTGTTGCAGGATGAGGTAGTGGCTCAGCTTATGTCCGACCAAATGTGGCGACGTCGCCATTCCGGAGGAATGTTAGGCCCAAGTCATCCGGGCGTCAATCGCTGGCGCCGTTTGTAATCTCACCGTAGTAGTGGGGTTGTGCGAATCGCCCTTCACTCAGGGCCGCGCTCAAATACTTCGAATACAAAGAATCGCAATTCCGAAATGGCCGGAGTCGGATCGATCGCTTCGGAGATTCATTATGTACTTAGTGATAGACGAGGTGATCGGGTTCCTGTCGCGTGTGCCGGTCAATTGTAGTGCCGCGAGGGGGAATCGAACCTCCAAGACCCGAAGGTCGGCGGATTTTGAGTCCGCCGCACGGCAGCGCATCGCCAGCGTTGAGTACAAGATTGAGAAGGATCTGCTGAGCGTGTACCGGATCCATCTTCACCAGTCCCAGCCCGGAATCGAGCTTCAGCTGCAACTCGATGTTTTCCCCGATCAGCCGGACGAGGAGGTTGCGCATGCCTTCGGCAACCTCATTCAACGAAACCGGTCGAGGCGACGATTTGTTCGAGCGAACCACCGTTAGCAGTTGCCGAACCAGGCCCGTCGCCTGCATTCCGGCATTGCGGATCTCTTCCGCATATTTCCGGGCCCGGTCGGAAGGGCCGAGCACAGACATCAGCAGATCGCAGTACAACAAAACTCCGGTCAACACATTATTGAAATCGTGTGCGACTCCCCCCGCCAAACGGCCAACCGTCTCCAGCCGCTCCGCCCGCTGCAATCGTTGCCTGGCCAATGTGACGCCGGAGAGATCCTCTAACATCACAATCGCACTCTCGGGTCGACAGTCTTCTGCATGAACTGCCCAAACCGTCCAACGCAGTGACTTGCTATCGCCCCCCCGGGCCGCACATTCGATTTGGAAGCTTTCCCGCGCTCCCTGAAATAGCTCGGAGATGAGTTGCCGGCTTCCCGCTCCGTCTCGAATCAGTTCGGGGAGGGTGCAGGGGATCTGACTCGACGGCATTCCCAGCAACTCATCGAAAACCTAATTTTTGGACGTTACGTTTCCTGGTCGCCGGCACAGTGCGAGCCCGACGGGAGCGTGCTGCAGGAGCGACGAAAACTGCATCTCGTCCGACGACTGCAAGATTTCTGCTACGGCACTCATAATCACCACTCTGAGCGGGAACTGTTCCGAAAGGAACCGCCATTGCAATGGCCGGATACCTACGTTTTCCCAAGACGGGAAGGCGACGCCTTAGGCGTTCCTCCCGTTTCGGCTCAATATAAGGAGATTGACCCATGGGTGCGAAAGGGCAGATGTCACTAAAACGGGAAAATCTTCTGTGGAAAACTTTTTGGTGCAGGAAACAAAGGACTTATCGGCTGGTTTTTGATGAAGTGAGCTGCAAAAAAACTGGGTCCTTCAGGCGAAAGGTCATTCGGCGGCCTTTCTCGAGCCGAATTGTGTCCGAATCGGCGTCCCCTGTGGGTAGTGGCCGAGCAAAAAGGCTGGCGGTTTGAATCGGAACGTCAAACCCATCCACTCGCACAGAATCGAGGGTGAGTCGAACATAGCCGCGATCGGGCCTGACGGTCGATGTATGCGCGGTCTCGACACGGCCGGAGACGATTGCGTCACGGGGAATCAGCGTGCTCCCCTCAACCACCACTGGCTCATCGAGAACCGCTTCGAAGGACTCCCTGGATCCGCTCCCGGCAACCAGCGGAACCTTCAGACGGACGGTAACAAGCGCCCCAGCCGGAAGAAGGGGCGAGTTCTCGAACGGGAGTCCGGTTCCGGGAACATCGTCCGAGGAATAACCCCGCAAAGCCGTATCAGCGCCGGTGGCTTTTTGAGTATGAAATGGCGTGGTGCTGGTCGGCGGTGCGGCTTCACCAGGTAAGTTCGGGGGCCGACGAGAACACCCGAGAGTCAGCAATGGCAGCAGGATCGTCGGTACCAATGCGCGAGATGACCTGCCCATCTGAGACATATTCAGACGCGTTTCTATACAGAAGAGATGGCAACCCGAATACCAGATACCGTGCCATCAAATCAGGGACTTGGCGATGGCACTTTCGTGGTGTTGTGTACATTTTTCGCTAACCCGCGTCTTTTCGCCCGTAGCACCGACCCGCGGCAAAGTAAGAGGTACTGAGGAACAACGCATCGAACGAGCGCGCTGGGACAAGGCGAAAACAGTGTAGATCGGCGGGAGTCCCACTCCTGGCGACTTCGGCCAGAAGTGGAGCACCCGGAAGGCCGGCAGCAGATAAAAAAGCGGGAGGAAGTGATCCTCCCGCTGACAATCGTTTCCGTTTCCGGAGTCTTCGATTACGGTTTCTTCACCGGCTTCTTCGGCGCACGCTTGGTGGTCGCCGGCTTTTTGGCTTGACCTTCACGCCCGCCAATCAGCGTCAGGGCATCGGCAGCGTTGAACGGGAACTGGCGCACCGAAGTCTCGGTCGTGCCGCCCGCGTTCAGCGTCACGTCCACACGACGATTACTCGCCATGCGGATGACGTTGATTCTCGCCAGCGCTCGCCTCTTTTCTTCCGTCGTCAGTTCTGTGTTCTGAACGACAGACTCTTTTACCTGGTCGGTGGTGAGATTGCGTTCGGAGCCAAACGCCTTAGTGTCAATCGCAGACTCAGGAACACCCTGCTCGACCAGGAAGTTCTTTACCCGGGCAACACGGCGCTCCGTGAGAGCCTGATTGAAGGCAGCGCTTCCGCGATGGTCGGCGTGACCTTCCAGCGTCAGATGCGCGTCGGGTTTGACTTCACGGTACTTCTTGAAGTCCGTCGCAAGGCCGTTCAGCGTTTGCTGCTGGCTCGGCAACAGCCCGCCCGCCGGATCTTTCGGAGTGGGCTGAGCCGTCACGAAGTAAACGCTGTGCAGCGCCAGCCGGGCTTCGAGTGCTTTGTCGACCGGCGGCGGTGGAGGATTCTGAATCGTAACCTGGGTCGAAGCCTGCGAGTTCAATCCACGCGAGTCCGTGCAGTTTGCTGTAATCGTGACCGGACCTTGCGGCAGGCCAGAAGTATTGAGCGTGGCAGAATTGCCACTGCCAGAAAGCGTCCCGAGACTGGAAGTCCAGTTGGAAACGGTGACTGGTACGCCGTCGGGGCTCGTGCAATTGGCGGAAACGTTCACTGCTCCGCCAGGCGTCAATTCCGTCGGATTCGCGGAGAGACTCATCGTCGGAGGATTCTTCGGGGGAAGCGGTCTGATGGTGTAGTTTGCCGAACAACTAGCCTCGGTCCCCTTTTTAGCCCTGGGATCGGTTACGTGCGCCGTGACCATATAAGCGCCGGGCGCGACATCGTTGGTGTCGATACTGGCGGTCGTGTCTTTCCCGGTTACCTTGCCGCCGTTGCCGCTCCAGCTATAAGTCACGGTGTGCTTAGGATTGAAATTGCTCGCCGTCGCGGTGGCGGTAATCGGTTCGCCAACCATGACCTCGGTTGGTTGGACCGAGCAAGCAGCGATGGGGGCGGGAGCCTCAGCACCGCCGAAGTTGAAAACGACACCTGTCCGTAGTCTCACACCCTCCATCGCCGGACGTCTTAGGTTCGGAAAATCTGGCCCTGCTAACTCGGGAAAGTGATGGTGCGCCCACATGTAGTCTGCCTGGAAGAGACGAATCGCGAATATCTTGGTAAATGCAATATCCATACCGCCGCCGAGAAGGACACCCACGCCGTTGGAACGGTTGGGAATATCCTGGACCGCAAGGCGGTTGTAGCTCGCAAGGCCGTGCAGGAAGAAATTCACACCCTCGTTGCGCCACATGAAGCGCGGACCACCGGAGATGGTGGTGTCATAGTTGCCGCCCTTCGTGCTATATCCGAGGTCGACTTCGAGGCCCCAGTGAGGGTCAACGTTGTAAGTCAGAGCGCCGCCAACGCCTTTTGCCATATCCGGCACGAGAAACGGCGTTGGGTTACTGGGATCACCAAACGCAGTTGGCGTCGTTATGTTGGGGTGCAGCCATTGATATCCGGCGAAGATATCCCACTTGGGAGTTGATTCACTCTGCGCCGCCGCGGGTCCGGCGGTCACTAGCACGGTTAACAAGGCAATAACACACTCCAAAGCAACGCGGGTCGCACGGCCTGAGCTGCTGATTTCCATGATTCCCTCCAGAAATTCGATCAACGGCTGAACGCCAGTGCAGCAGACCTTCAGCGGAAAACAACCGGGAAGAATAACTCCTGAGTATCGGGAGCCAAGATTCTATCTCATAGTAATTAAAAGCAAAAGCGCAATGACGCGCCATTGGCGAATCAGGCACCCCGCACAGGGCTCCATCCGCCGACCGTGTACGCTGCGGACCTTGCCCGGAGGGAACCTGGCCGCGTATTGTTGGGGTCTGGCCCGTGGGCCTTCGGCCGCCGGACCTGCGCATTGATGCCGCGGAGGAACAGGACAACAGCAAACGAATGAGCCACGAAAAGCTATTGATCGTAGAAGATGAGGAGAACGAGCGTTCCGGACTGGCCGAACTGGTCACCTCCTGGGGCTATCGCGTCGAGACGGCATGCGATGGCGCTGAGGGACTGGAGAAAGCCACGCAATGGTCTCCCTCGATCGTAATCACCGACCTTAAGATGCCCCGCATGGGCGGGCTCGAATTACTCGGCCAGTTAGCGGAACAAGCGCAAACTATCGCCGTAATTCTGGTCACAGCCCAGGGAACGATCGACAGTGCCGTGCAGGCGATGCGGATGGGCGCCTACGATTACATCACCAAGCCCATCGATACCAACCGGCTGCGTACGATTATTTCCAATGCCTCATCGCTTTTGGGCACACGAGCCGAACTCGAAGCCACACGCCGGCGCTTGCGCGACACGGGCTCGCTCGGGCGTCTCAGCGGCGCCTCGCGGAAAATGCAAGAAATCTTCCGCTTGATTGAGATGGTGGCGCCCAGCACCGCATCAGTGCTCATCACAGGCGCGAGTGGAACGGGTAAAGAACTGGTGGCGCGAACCATCCACGAACTCAGCCCGCGCAAAGACCGCCCATTCGTCGCCATCAACTGCGCTGCGATTCCCGAAACTCTGATGGAGAGCGAGATCTTCGGCCACGAGAAAGGCGCATTCACGGGCGCGCTGGAACGGCGGACGGGCTGCTTTGAACTGGCCGAGGGTGGAACGCTGCTACTCGATGAGATCGGGGAAATGCCGATCGGAACGCAGGCCAAGCTGCTGCGCGTTCTTGAGGATCGCAAACTGCGCCGTCTAGGGAGCAAGGTCGAGACTTCGGTCGATGTCCGCGTGCTCGCGGCCACGAATAAGATTCCCGACGAGGCCGTGGCACGAGGCGAATTGCGCAGCGATCTCTATTACCGGCTCAACGTCTTCAACATTCACATGCCGCCGCTCCGGGAACACAAGGAAGACATTGCGTCCCTGGTTCAACTTCTGCTGGTGGAGATGAGCCAGAAGCATGGCCGCAAAGTGACGGCAGTCAGCGAGGCGGTGCTGAACCAGTTTAACAACTACTCCTGGCCAGGAAACGTGCGCGAATTGCGCAATACGCTCGAGCGCGCGGTGATCGTGTGCGACACGGGCATGGTGGAGACCAAGCACTTGCCTCCGGGTTTCGGTCAGGCCCCGCTGCGTACCGCCGCCAACGACCCCGACGCGGTTCGCCTGGGCGTGGGCACGACGGTCGAAGAAGCCGAGAAGATGCTGATCTTGAAAACGCTCGAGGCCACCAGCAACAATAAGACGCGTGCCGCCGAAATTCTGGGAATCAGTTTAAAAACCCTCCACAATAAGTTGAAAGAATACGGGAGCACGGCGGCGGAAGCCGCTCCCGGCAAAGAAGAGGTGCCCAGCAATTAGAAGTGGTCTCATAAATAGTGCTTGGAGCCAGCTGTGTAGCCCAGAGGGGCTAAAGGCTTATTTTTTGTTGGGCCTGAACGGCACGGCTGAAGCCGTGCCCTACCCAAAACCATTTATGAGAGGAGTTCAGGTTGAGTCGTTCTGGGTCGTGTAGTCAGGGGCTCTGATCTCTCAAGATGCTGCGACGCAAAACAATCATCGTACTGGCCATCACGCTGATGGTGACGGTGATGGTGACTGCGTTTTCCTATCTTTATCTCTCTCAGATTCTGCGGCTGCGCATCGTCAACGCCTCCGATACTGCCAACAGCCTGACGCATCAGTTGGCCTATGCCGCCAATAACGCTGTCCCCGATTTCGGCAGCACGAACATCGACACCAGCGATCCCGTAGCCCTGAAGCGGGCACTCACCGAGTACGTACAGACTGACGTCGATCTCAATAACCTGCTGCAATCCGTTCCCGGCGACTGGAGGTACATCTATGATGTCGCCATCGTTGACGTCAACGGCAAGGCGCTGCTGCACACCAACGCAAGCCTCCTGGGCAAGGTCATCGAGCCTCGGCCCGATTTTGAGCACGTGGTGCATGCTAATTTTCGCGAGCAGATTCGCCTGGTCATCAGTCCGGCCGCCGTATACGACGTGAGCTATCCTCTGCAATTATTGAATTTCGAGCGGCGCCCGACGTCCGCCGCCAGTGCCGCTCCGTTCGGCACCATCCGTATCGGAGTGCAAACCATCTTCCTCAAGAGCGAAGTGCAGACCCGGCTGATACGCGCACTTTACGTCTCAGGTTCATTGATTATTCTGTCGTTGCTCCTCGCCGCAGGCATTTCGAATATTGCCCTCGGCCCGCTGAAAGAAATCAGCCGCAACCTCGACAGCGTGACGGCGGGTGAGGCCGACCTGCAGAGCTCAGAATCCCAGCACGACGAGTACGGCCTGGTCAGCCTGAAGATCGCGAACCTGGGACGCCAGATTCGCGACAGCAAAGAGATATTCTCCGCCCTGAAAGATAACGTGGACCAGTTGATGTCGAAGCTGCAGGATGGCCTGATGCTATTTTCGCGCGATTCGCGGGTGGTCCTCGTCAGCGCTCCCGTCGAATCCTTCCTTGGCCGCCCGCGCGGAGAATTGCTGGGACGTAGCGTGCAAGAGGTATTTGCCCGTGATTCTTTGCTCGGTGCGGCGCTGCTCGACGCGTTTGAGCGCCGGCGGACCATGTTGCAGCGGGAATTCGAGGTAGCCGGCGGAAAGCGGGTGCAGGTATCGCTTGATTTCGTTCATGAGAAGAATTCGCAGATCGGCGCTCTGATCATCATGCGCGACACCGAACCCGCGCGGCGGATCGGCGACGAAATTGAAATGTCGCGGCGCCTCTCGGCCAGCAGCCGCGTCACGCGTGGCGTCGCCCATGAAGTCAAGAACCCCATTAACGCCATCGTGCTTCATCTGCAGCTACTGCAAAACAAGCTGGCCCAGCAGGAACCGGACACGCGTCGCCACATGGACATTATCGACAGTGAGATCCGGCGCCTGGATCGCGTGGTACAGACGCTGGTCGATTTCACGCGGCCTCGCGACCTTCACCTTGAAGAAATCGATCTCCGCAGTATGCTGGAAGACGTCGCGCAACTTGCCGGTCCCGACGCCGAGCAACACGGCGTTGCCATCGACCTTCACCTGGCTGAGCAGAAGCTGCCAGTGAAAGTAGACATCGACCTGATGAAGCAGGCTGTTCTTAACGTGGTAATCAACGGAGTTCAGGCCATGCCCCAAGGAGGGCGTCTCACCATTTCGGCGAGTCGCCAGAACGGGGTGGCATTGGCGGAAGTGCAAGACCAAGGGAAGGGTATTCCGAAGGATCTACACGATAAGGTCTTCGAACTGTATTTCACGACCAAGAGAGAAGGCAGCGGCATCGGCCTGGCGCAGACCTATCAAATTCTGCAGTGGCATTACGGCACGGTGGACTTCGAGTCGTCGGAGACCAGCGGGACGGTGTTCCGCTTCCATATACCCATCGTGGCGTCGGCCGCCCAGCCTCACTCCGAATTCGCCGAGGGTGCAACAACCTCTCAGCGCAGAGATTAACGATTTCATGGGGCGCCGACGATTGGGTGGCCTAGCATCACATCAGAGCGTAATATGAGTGGAGATCCGCGTTTCGCTGTACGGGACCAAGCATGACTCTGGCCGCTGCCATCCTGTTCTTCGGTATTTCCTCACTCACGTCGGGACTGGTTGCGCAGTCCGCGCAGCAGTCGGCTTCGTCCGCAAATGCGCCAGTCGCGCAGGAGCAAACTACGCAGCATCCAACTCCGGAAACAACCAAACCTTCCTCGACCCAATCGCCCAGCGCGCCGGCGCCCGCAAGCAACCCTAAAGCGAACGCCGCGAAGAAAGTGCACTCCAAAAAGAAAGTGGTTCCCGCCGCCGCATGTGATCCAGCGCCTGCGAATTCGAACTCCGCGGGATCGAATCCTGCGACAGCATCGGCGCAGCCAGCCGGTGCATCGTCGTCTCCCGCGACTGACGCCCAGAAGAATTGCCCACCGGAAAAGACCATTGTTCGCAAGGGAGGAATCTCAGAGCAGAGTATCCAGCTGGCTGGAGGTTCCACCGGGGATCAGGCACAGAAGCGGGACGCCGCCAATCAAATGATTGCGGCAACTGAGCAGAATCTATATAAGCTGACAGGTCGCCAGTTAAGCAACGCCGAACGGGACTCCGTGTTACAGATCCGCCAGTTCGTTGATCAATCCAGGACGGCGCTGACAGCCGGCAACCTGGAACGCGCTCAAACCCTGGCATGGAAGGCAAAACTTCTTTCCGAGGACTTGATCGATCCCAAGAAGTAATCAGCCCGCCTCGCCTGCAACAGCATGGAAAGGGTGGCTCACTTCGTTTCGCCGGACAGCCGAGGCGGCTGTCGCTACATGATTTATTTGCACACGCGAGAGAAGGGCACCCGAAAATGTCAGGTTCCTACTTTCCTTTTGCCCTGGCTGCATTCACCTTCGTCAGCAAGTCTTGCGACATTGATTGCATCGGGCCCTGAATCTTCACCGCTTCGGTCAGGACTTCGCGGGCCTCGGTGAGTTTGTTCAGTTTGCCGTAAGCGAAGCCCAGCCCGTACAACGCACGGGCATACTGCTGTTCGTCTTGTCCTTTGACCAGCGCGGCCGCGGCTTTGAGTTCCGGAATCGCGGGCGTGGTCTTCTCTTGCTTCAGGTAAACCCATCCGATCGTATTGTGCGCTGCCCCCGCCGAGAGCTTGTGTGACTTGTCGGCATCCGGCGCATCGGGCTTCGCCACTTCGATCACCTTCTGCGCGTAGCTGATGGCCTTCGCTGAGTTGCCCGAGTCCCCGTAGTAGGTCGCCAGCAGCAACAGTGCCACCATCGAATTGGGATTGCTCGCCAGCATCTTCTCGCCAAACGCGACCAGCCGTGTCTGATCGTTCAACTGGCCGGGGCCGAGTGTGTACATGGCGTAGTTCGAAACCTGATCGCCGAATTTCGAGTCAGGATAGGCTGCGGTGAACTTTTCGATTTCCGTCATGCGGCTCTTGGGATCAGTCTCGGCCGTGATGACGTTGAAGCCGCTGGTCTCGAGAAATTCGCAGTTGTTCTGGCTCCCGTTCTTCTCTTCCGCAACCTTGCGCGCGAAGTCCTCGTCGCTCATGCCTTCCGGCTTGGTCTGCTTGGCGATGCCGTGGCAGACTTCTCCACCTTTGGCGGAATAGTCCATGACTTTGGCATTGTTCTTGGCCTGCATCGCCGTGCTGGCCTGGGAGACCAGGATATCGAGATTATGCGGCGATCCCGCGAGGGCCTTGTCTCCGTACTCCAGCGACTTCGGCAAATCGCCGCTGCCCTGGTAGGCCTGAGCAATCTGCCAGTTTCCGTAGGCCACGGCCTGTGGATTCGAGGAAAACTTCTGGACGAAGTCCTCATACATAGTCAGTTTCTTGGAATTGTCCTGCTCGTTGGTGATGGCCTGCAGAGCATGATCTTCATCCGTTCCTGCGGCAATCACGATTCGCTCTACCTGTGCTCGTGCCTGGGAAATCGAGAATGCAGTGACAAGAAGTATGGCCAGCAGCGGTCCGATGCAGCGCTTCATGGCAAGCCTCCGGTGAACGCGAGAGATAGATGAACTTCCGATCAGCAGCGAATCCTAGCGCTGAACGCGGCTGTGCGCAAGGGCCAGCATCACGACGGGGACGCTCAGAGAAATCTTAGGCACCTGCGCTGGTCCCGGCTTGATCATCACCACGTATTCGTTTTGTAAATTCGTCTCGGTGTCTTCTGCCGTCGTGGTGAATTCCCGCCGCGTCCGCTAAAGTAGAAAGATGCGTGCGAGTTTCGGCCAACGTTCCCTGCGATTTGTCTTCGCGGCCAACCTGATTTCGATGGTGGGCAGCGGGATGAACTCGTCCGCGGTCGCCTGGTACATCCTCAAAGCCACGCACTCGGAGATGGCTCTGGGCACGTTTGCCGTCCTGCAGACTCTTCCGGCCATGCTGATGCTTCCCTTCACCGGTGTAGTCATCGACCGGGAGGACCGCCGCAGGCTCGTCATGTGGCTCGATGCAGTCCGTGCCGTCATCATCGTGATCGTCGCCATCCTCGCCTTCCGCGGGCAGGTCAAAGTCTGGCAGCTTTACCTGATGAACACCCTGGTCGCCGCTGGCTTCTGGATGTTCTGGCCGACGATCACCGCGCTCATTCAGGAACTCACGCCTGAAGGACAGTTCGTCCAGTCCAATACGTTTCTGCTCGCCGGCGTGCAGGGAGGATTCCTGATCGCCGGCGCGATCGTGGGGTTCATCTACGACCACATCGGCCTGGGCGGCGTCCTGATACTTGATGTATCTACCTACGTGGTTTCGTTCCTCTGCTATTTCGCTGTGCGGAAGGGAAAGCACATTGTGATGCGGCCTAAGGAAATTAAAGCGGACCTCGCCGCCGCCGAGACCCAACTGGCGCGCTTCTGGCGTGAGATGAAAGAAGGGCTGCATTTTCTACGCGATCATCGGGCCGTGGTCATGCTCGGCATCAGTTGGGCGCTGTTTCTGGGCGCCATGGTCACGGGTGTCGTCGTGACTCCATCGCTAAGCGATCGCGTGTTTCATGAGGGAGCTAAAGGTTACGGCTGGCTCAATGCCGGATGGGGTACTGGGGCGTTCATCAGTGCGTTGTACGCTCCGCAGATCATCGCCCGAATTGGCGGACGGCGGGCCATCGCCTTCTCCATGGCCCTGCTCTCGGTGTGCGTTGCGTTCGCGCCCATCTCCGGATTTTTCGTTCTCGCGATTCTCACGTACTTCCTCATGGGATCGGCGCGTGGAGTCGGCGGCGTGGCCATGAATACGAGCCTGATGGAAATGGTCCCCAAGCATCTGATGGGACGCGTGCAGAACGCCTTCTATTTCACCGGAACCTTCCTGCAACTGGTGCTAGCCATATGTGTCGGGACCGTGGCGCAGAAAGTCAGCCTGGTCGTCGCATTCGCGATTCTCGGCTCCGTCTATGCGCTGTCATTTGTGGCATCAAGCTGGCCGATAAAGGAAGGGGTCCGCGAAGAGATAGCCGCGGACTGAAGATTCCAGTGTACGAGGAGTCCCTGTGCGCACTCAGCGGGGCTTCTCCGCGATCTTGCGGTGAAAAGGTCTCACCGCTGAGTGCGCGGAAAAAATCCGCAGAGGATACTGAGATCCCGAATTTCTCAGTGCCTTCGCGACGCCGTGGTAAAGAAACGCCTCCGGCTGTTATCCTTTCCATTTCCCAAGGAGAGTCATGTCCGCTGACCTACAAGGACGGAATGCCGTTGTCTTCGGAGTCGCCAACAAGCGCTCGATCGCGTGGTCGATTGCACAGGGATTACACGCCGCCGGCATGAAGCTTGCCATTACCTACCAGAACGAGCGCCTGGAGCAGGAGGCCAAAGATCTCATCCTGTCGCTGCCTGGCGCTGAAGCCTACATGTGCGACGTTTCCAAAGATGAAGAGATCGCCCGCCTGTTTGCCACGCTCAAAGAGCGTCACGGCAAGCTGCACACCCTGGTGCACTCCGTCGCATACGCTCCACCCGACGAACTCAAAGGGAGTTTTGTCGATACCTCGCGCGAGGGATTCCGTGTCGCGCTCGACGTGAGTGTCTATTCGCTGATCGCTTTAGCCCGTGCCGCGGCTCCGCTGATGACCGAAGGAGGCTCGATCATCACCATGACCTACTACGCTTCAGAAAAAGTGGTCCCGCGCTACAACGTGATGGCGGTCGCCAAGGCCGCGCTGGAATGTTCCGTCCGATACCTGGCCTACGAACTGGGGAAGGAAAAAATTCGTGTGAACGCTATCTCCGCCGGCCCGATTAAGACCTTGGCCGCCCGTGGCATTGCGGGCTTCGGCGATATGCTTCGGGAGCACGAGGAGCGGGCTCCGCTGCGCCGCCGTGTGGAGATCGAAGAGGTAGGTTCCACGGGAGTGTTTCTGGCCTCCAACGCCAGTAGCGGCATAACGGGCGAAGTCATCTATGTAGATTGCGGCTACAACATTATGGGGTTCTAGTCGTTCTGAGTCGGCCAAAATCCAGCTTCTTCTAAAAAAAGGTGCCACGATGAATGCATTTTCTCTCCGGGCCATCGGAGTGATTACGATTTGCTGTGTTTTGCTGACTCTCACCGCGCGTGCCGAATCTTCTTCTTCCCGCGCGGCCGCGGTTCTCGACTCCATGCCGCACGCGAAGTCGATCGAACAGGTAGCGATCTCTCCCGACGGAGCCCATATCGCTTACATCGTTGGCGGGGAAATCTCCATCCTTCCCGCCGCTGGCGGTCCGGCTCGCACGATTTCGGTAGAAGGCAAGCTCTCTGCCCGGGACGTGGCATGGTCCCCAGATTCCAAACAGATAGTTTTTCTGGCGGATTTATCCGGCGATGTTCCGGCTGCACAATTGTGGACGGTCGCCCTCGATGGCAGCGCGCCGGTGAAGAGGGCCGATTTAAAAGGCTACGCGGCGGCTCCCAGTTTCTCGCCCGACAATTCGAAGTTAGCCCTGCTCTTCATTGAAGGCATTCCAAGGATTGCAGGTCCGCTACAGCCGATGCTTCCGCTCGCGGGAGTCATCGACGATCAGATCTATGAGCAGCGCCTGACAACGATTGATTTGTCTACGAATACTCCGGCGGCGATTACGCCGCCCGATGTTTACGTCTACGAGTACGACTGGATGCCCGACAGTCAAGGCTGGGCTGCGATCGCGGCTCATGGATCGGGAGACGCCAACTGGTATGTGGCTCATCTCTATCACATCGACGGTCGATCCCATGACATGCATGAGATCTACGTGCCCAAGCGGCAGATTGCCGAACCTCACGTTTCACCAGACGGTAAGCAAGTCGCGTTCATCGAAGGGCTGATGAGCGATGAGGGTTCGGTCGGCGGCGAAATCATGACCGTCCCGGTGTCGGGAGGCAGGGTCCACAATCTCACTCCGAAGATCAACAGTTCGCCGTCTACGTTGGTCTGGACGTCGGCCGACCGCATCTTGTTTGGCGAAAACGTTGACGGCAAGTCTGGATTCGGCAGCGTCTCCACTTCTGGTGGCGCGGTCCAGAAGATTTGGGCAGGTGACGAATCCGTGAGCGCCCAGTCCTCTTTGAACGGCGCGCTCTCTCGTGGCGGATCGGTGTCGGCGGTGATCCGGCAGTCAGCCAGCACTCCTGCGGAACTATGGGCAGGGCCAATCGGAAATTGGAAACAGCTGACGACGCTCAATGCCGGAGTCAAGTCCGCATGGGGCGAGATGGTGAATTTCCACTGGACGAATGGAAATCTGCGGCTGCAAGGCTGGTTGATGTTACCCGTCAACTACACTCCCGGCAAGACGTATCCGCTCATCGTCAATGTGCATGGAGGTCCCTCGGCCGCATGTCACGCCCGGTGGGACTCGCAAATCATGGGGCCGCAGTCCGCCATGGGCTACTTCGCATTCTGCCCAAACCCTCGCGGAAGTTACGGACAAGGGGAAGCCTTCACACACGGGAACGTCAAAGATTTCGGCGGCGGCGATTTTCGCGACATCATGGCCGGGGTCGGCGCAATTTCGAAGAAGTATCCCATCGATTCTCGACGCCTCGGCATTCGTGGGCATAGTTACGGCGGCTACATGACCATGTGGGCGGAGACGCAGACTCATCGTTTTGCGGCAGCGGTGGCCGGTGCCGGGCTTTCGGACTGGCTCAGCTACTATGGCGTGAACGAAATCGACGAGTGGATGATTCCCTTCTTTGGCGCTTCGGTCTACGACGACCCAGCGGTGTACGCCAAGAGCGATCCCATGCACTTCGTGAAGAACGTCAAAACGCCGACCCTGATCCTGGTCGGCGATCGCGACGGCGAAGTGCCTGTCGAGCAGTCCGTCGAATGGTGGCATGCCCTGAAAGCCATCCACGTTCCCGTGAAGTTCGTCGTCTATCCCAATGAGGGACACGTATTCGTAAAGCCATCGGATTGGCAGGATTACTTCCAGCGCTCGCTGGAATGGTTCGACGAATGGTTCGGGAAGGCATAGCCCAACCGTCCGGATGGTTACACCTTGCGTATATCATCTAGCTGTGACTTCCATCGCTGGATTGGCGTCTGAAGACTCCTATCGCCGGATTCGCCAGCTACAGGCCATCACCATCACCTGGATGATCATCGAGGCCATAGGCTCTCTGTGGGCCGCCGTCCGCGCCAGAAGTCCTGCCCTGCTCGCCTTTGGCGGAGACAGCGCAATTGAACTGCTGTCCGCAGCCGTGGTGTTGCGTCGGTTTCAAACCCATACCTCTGAAGAACACGCCGAACGACGAGCCGCTCGCATTGCGGGCGTTCTTCTTATCATTTTGACGGGATATGTTTTGGCGATCTCGGCGTTGACCCTGCTCGGCTACAGCGAACCCAAATCGAGCCGGATAGGAATTGCGATTCTGGCCGTTGCCGCGCTCGTGATGCCTTGGCTCGCGCGAGAGAAGCGGCGGTTGTCGTCAGCGACGGGCAGCGCTGCACTCCGTGCGGACGCGGCAGAATCCATGTTGTGCGCTTATCTGTCAATCATCGCCCTGTTCGGATTGGCAGCACACGCATTCTTCGGAATCAGGTGGGCAGACCCGGTCGCCGCGATGGCAATCACCCCGTTCATTGTTTGGGAAGCATGGGAAGCTCTGCGGTCCAAGCAATGTGAATGCCCGTAACATCCGAGGATAGGTTGTAGGATTAGCTTATGGTCCACCGGCGCCTCGTGTTCGCGCTCTTCTCGGCCGCAATCTTGCTTTCGATGGTTCGGGAATGGAATGCGCCGGTCTCTTGCGCGCTCCGGCAAATAGAGCCGGGCTGCGCCCGGCGGACGGCCGAGGCGGCCGTCCCCACAAAAGGACCTTACAAGAAAAAGCCTTGCCACAGGAGATCTTCCATGGAAATCGCGCGCACTACCCCTGCAACACGCGCTCGTTAAGCGCTGACCCTGATCCTTCTTCCACTCTCCCCTTCCCGCTCCAGCGCAATCTCAACGTCCCGCTCGCGCACCAGACGCGGAAACTTCTCTCCCCACTCGATCAGCAGAATGCTGTTGTCGCTGCGCAGGTCGTCGAGGGCAAGCGTGTCTAACTCCCGGGGAGTGTCGATGCGATAGAGATCGATGTGAAACAGATTCGCACGGGGGCCGCGATATTCGTGAATCAGGGTGAAGGTCGGGCTGGTGACGTCTTCTTCGGAAGCTGCTTCTAATGCGGCGGCAAATCCTTTCACCAGCGTGGTTTTCCCAGCGCCCAAATCGCCGCGCAGCAGCACCAGCTTGGGCGGCGAGAGCAGATCGGCGAGAGTCCGGCCGAAAGCGATCGTCTCCTCCGGCGAATGCGTGGTGATCTCGCGTAGCATGGTGCCAGTCTTGATTTCACTGTCCACCAGAGCAGTATAAGTGGAAGAGCTTCAGGGCCGCTCTGAGGCAGACAAAAAGACTGGGATTAGAACGCCCTATCGCGTAGGAACGTCCAACGCGTCGCTGAAGCGCTATTCTTCCGCGGCTCCACGGGCAGTTGGTTTTTGGGCTGGCAGTGGAACGCGGGCTTCGCCCGCGGGACGGACGAAGGCGTCCGTCCCCACATAATCTCAGTAGGTGGAGAACGCGCTTGACTTCATCCCTAGCGAGCTTCGCTCCACGACGTGATCGAGCGAGGTGCGTAGGCGGCGATGGTCGTCGTCCTCGATCGCCACGAAGCGGAACGGCTGCAGCACGCTGTCATCGAGCTTGCGGGTCGGAGTGAGAACTTCGGCCATCCCGTGCACCGGGCCGGCCTGCGTCTGGAAGGCAACTTCGACGAAGTCGCCCTCGCCGAGCGATTGCGCCAGGCGCAACAGGCCTCCGGTTACCGAGATGGTTTGGAGTTTCGCTTTCGTACGGCGGCCGTCTTCAAGGCGAATCGCAGCCAGAACTGAATCTCCTAGCTGGACCCGGGCGGCGCGCCGCGAGGGGTGCGGTTGGGGGAAGTGGGTCATAGGCTGTTTGCACTATGGCACTATGAGATATTGCGTAACAGATTACGGAGGCCCCTTGTCCGGATTCCACAGGGGAAGCGGGAATCAGGCTCATGAAATCTCTAACCTACGAAGGACTTAGAGCGCGTTTACTCTCTAGTAAATGTCCTAAAGGACAATCGCCATGGCGCGCCGAATTCCGTGGGTCGTTGGGGTCTTTTGTGGGGACGGCCGCCGGGCGAAGCCCGGCTTTCCCCAAGAGTGCCCGATATCCGCCAATTCGATTATCTTGTAAAACAGTTCCGGAGGAAGCATGTCGCGACTCTTTCAAATCTTCTTACTCGCTTCTTTGTGCCTCGCTACTGCCGCATTCGCTCAAACGCCGCAATCCCACGCCCCGCTTCGTGTCGCTATCGTCGGCCTGGTTCATGGCCATGTTCATGGATTCCTTGGTCAATACCAGCACCGCCCGGAGATCGAGATTGTCGGCGTTGTGGAACCCGACTCAAAGCTTCGCGCTGCCGCCGCTACGCGATACGGCTTCCAAGCGGAGCAGATGTTCGGCGACCTCGACGATATGATCGCCAAGGTGCGCCCGCAGGCTGTACTCGTCTACACGAATACGTACGACCATCGCCGCGTCGTCGAAATTTGCGCCCGTCACGGCGTTCACGTCATGATGGAGAAGCCGCTGGCCGTCAGCCTAGAAGACGCACTCGCTATGCAGAAGGCGGCGCTGGCCGGAAAGATTCACGTGCTGGTGAATTACGAGACCTCCTGGTACCCCAGCAATCACGCGGCCTACGATCTGGTGCACGATGGGAGCTTGGGTGAGATCCGGAAAGTAGTCGTGCATGACGGCCACAAAGGGCCCAAGGAAATCGGGGTCGAGCCAGAGTTCCTCTCGTGGCTCACCGATCCGAAACTCAATGGGGGCGGGGCCCTGTTCGACTTCGGCTGCTATGGCGCGGATTTAATGACTTGGCTCATGGACGACCAGCGTCCGCCAACCGTCACCGGTG
>Ga0210403_10000249_pt1 | contig 60046 bp, 44 predicted proteins | sample IncBWC19MmetaG_FD_150863 | JGI IMG/M metagenome (GOLD analysis project Ga0210403, IMG submission 150863) | Forest soil microbial communities from Barre Woods Harvard Forest LTER site, Petersham, Massachusetts, United States - Inc-BW-C-19-M | ecosystem: Environmental > Terrestrial > Soil >...
CTACCGCGCGGCGGCGAAGTTCTCTGAGATTCTCCCATCGCAACGTGACATGCAGCTAGCTTTTAGTGTGACGATGAGCGAGCGCCTTCTGCGTTAGTTTGTGGCGAGCAGTCGCACGTGATTGTGGCGATGCCGTTCCGTTGCGGCCAATTAACGGCGAATTGCGGCCGCAAATTCATTTTGTAAGGAAGGTGGAGCAAGGTTCGTCAAAACGTCAATGTTTATCTCGGCGCAGCCCGATTATTGGATCGATCCCCGCTGCGCGCTGCGTGTAGTACAGCTGCGTGTCGACAGAATAGTTGCGACCAAAGCTCAGTTCCCCGGTGGCGCGCCACGGCCCTCAGGCGCCGGCGGATGCAGCTCATATCCCTGCGGAGGCTCCGCGCCTAGCAAATACCGCACGAAATAATCCCAGCGCCTTCGCACCATGTAGGGCTCATTTCCGAAGCCGTGATTGCGATTGGGCAACAGCAACAGGTCGAAATCCTTGTTCGCTTTGATCAGTTCATCCACTACCAGCAAAGTGTTGTACGGAGGCACGTTGTTATCCATGGTTCCGTGCGCCAGCAGCAGGTGGCCCTTCAGGTTTTTCGCGATCAGTTGATTCGCTTGATTGTCGTAATTCGTAGTCCCATCCGCATTTTTCTGAAGCAGGCCTTGCCACTTTTCGCCCCAGTCGTCTTCGTATTCGCGGTTGTCGTGATTGCCCGCTTCGGAAATGCCGACCTTGAAGAAATCGGGATAGCGGAACATTGCATCCGCGGTCGCGTAACCGCCGCCGGAGTGGCCATAGATCCCCGCGCGGTCCAGATCGATCCACGAGTATCTCTTCGCGAGCTGCTGCATTCCTGTCACCTGATCCGGCAGCGTGTTGTCGCCCAGGTTCCCGAAATAAGCTTCGTGGAATTTCTTGGATCGCCACGGCGTGCCCATGCCGTCGAGCTCCACCACGATGAATCCCAGCTCCGCCAGCGCCTGGCAATCGCTGCGCGCGGCCGAAAAACTGCGGCTCCCCACGCTTCCAGTCTGCGGTCCCGGATAAATGTGATTGACGATCGGGTATTTCTTGTTGGCGTCGAAGTTCGATGGCTTGAACATCAGCCCATACAAGTCGGTCGCTCCATCGCGCGCCTTGACCGTGAAGGATACCGGCGCTTTCCAGCCGGTTGCCACAAGCTTCGAGATGTCTGCTTTCTCGAGCGTCGAAATCAGCTTTCCGTTCTCATCACGGAGCACAGTTACCGAAGGGACGTCCGGCTTCGAATAGTTATCGACAAAGTAAGCTCCTGACGGCGACAGCGAAACGTCGTGATTGGCGTCCTCCGGCGTGAGCAGCTTGCGATTCTTTCCGTCGAACCCAATGCGGTAGAAGTGAATGAAATACGGATCGCGCCCCTTCTCCTGAGCGACGCCCAGGAAATACAGCACGCGATTCTTTTCGTCCACCCGGAGGAGTTGCGTGACGTTGCTCTCTCCGGTAGTGATCTGATTTTTCAAGCGCCCCGATCCGTCGTAGAGATACAAGTGACCCCAGTTATCGCGCTCCGAAAACCAGATGATTTCGTTCGAGGCCGGCAGATATTTCCAATTCACGCGGCCGTTGCCGGATTCGTAAAATGTCGGGACCGATTCTTCGAGCACGTCGCGAATCTCGCCGGTGGCGGTGTTGGCGATGCGCAGATGTTCGCGTTTATGGTCGCGCGACGTGGATACAAAGGCGAGTTGCGACGCGTCCGGGCTCCACTGCACGTCGGCCCATTCGCCGCCCCGGCATGCCACGTGATCGCACAGACTGGACCGGTGCTGATCCGCCGGCATCTTCAGCCGCACCACATGGGGATCGAGAACATCGACCACCACGCGCTGGATGGTGGTGACCACTTCGTCGCCAGGCAGAGGATACTTCCAGGCCCGCAGCTCAGGATGCCCCACCTTGGTGTTTACCAGGTACATTTCGCCGACGCCGCGCTGGTCCTGCTGGAATGTCGCGATCTTCTTCGAGTCCGGCGACCATTGCAGGATGGGGCGATCGCTGTTCGCCCAGCCCGCGTTGTCGGTGGCATAGCCGAAATCCGTGATTCCATCCGTGGTCAGTTGGGTTTCTTTATTGGTAGCCACATCGCGCGACCACAGATTGTTCTCGCGAATGAATACGGATCGCTTTTTGTCCGGCGACAAAGCCTCGTTCGAGCCGCCACGTCCGCCACGGCCGCGTCCTCCGCCGCGCGCCGATGATTCCTCGGCGATGCATTTCGCGCCCGCCATATCGCAGCTCCAGCGTTGCGCCCGAATATTGAGCGACACGCGATTTCCGTCGATCTCGATCTCATTGAACGGGAGGCGATGCGGATCGTATGTCGTACCGGCAGCGGCCGAAAGCGCCTGCGCGAGCTTGACTTGATCGAATGCCGGGCCGAGCGTACCTTTCTCCGGATCTACCAGGACGAACTGGTTCCCTTCGGCCGTAGTGGTTCGATACCAGAGCCGTCCGTCGTCTAACCATGCGGGCCGCACCGCGCCGCTGTATACCAGCGGATTGATGTTATAGCCCATGAATTGTTCGGCGCGCGCGTAGTCGGCGGCCGTAAAGCGCTGCGCCGCTAGCGGCAGCGCAATCAGGAATATCATGCGAGCGAACATTGTAGTTATTCTATGCCGCTTGAAGGCGCATTGCTGGAAGGGTGCGGCGACCTACGCGACTCAGCCGGATTGCTTGAGCTTCTTCTCGATCATCTCCGCCAGCATTTTCGGCACGAATGGCTTCAGCAGAAACGCGGTTTGCCGGGAGCGCGGCTGATGGGGATAACCGCTCGAAACGATCGCGTGCAGACCCGCTGACTGCTGGCGCATTTGCTCGATCATCTCTTCGCCGTTCACTCCTGGAAGAGTCAGATCCGAAAGCACCAGTGCGTAGCGCTGCGGATCGGCCTGGAATACAGGCAGGGCCTCCTCGGCAGATCCGTACACATCGACCTCGTAGCCTAACCGCTCCAGATACTTTTTGAGCAGATCGGCAAGCGCCGGCTCGTCGTCGACGACTAGCAAACGTGCCCCAGGCATTCGGTTACCACAGCGAGAGAGGAAGGTCTCCGGGACTGAATGCAAGTCCGATGGACGCCCGATAACCGGTGTGCTTGTACCCGACCACGTCGATCTGCTGATCCCGGGCGTCGAACCGTAGCAGTGCATGAAGTCCGCGGGTGATGCGGTACGTGGCGTTGGCTCCGCCGTTAATGGTGCTATAGGGCTGGAGTCCTTGCCCCAAGCCATTCAAGCGGGAATATCCACCCGTCAATCCGAAGCTCCAGTTGCGGACTCCCGAGTAAGCGAGCGAGGCGCCTCCATCCTTTTGCTGCGACGTCAGATAAATGCCATTGCCCGGCGTGATCCCCTGCGAATAATGGAAAGAGATGGAGGATCTCTTGAACCGTCCACTCAAAGAGAAATTTCCGCTGGGATAAATGCTCTGCGCAGAAAAGGCACGCTCGCTAAAATTTGTGCCCAACAATGCCGCGATTACCGGGTCGAGTGAAACCTGCTGGATCCCAACTACTTGAGCGATAAAAGCGCCGGCCTTCGCGGAGAACGTCCAGCGGCGGCCGATGGAGGTATTGAAAAACAACTCGGCGCCGTCGATATCGGATTCACCGAACGCGGGCGGAAAATCCAAATGGATGTGCTCGTAAGTTGCCCCGATCGTTTTCTTCTTTGAGAGGCGATGCTGAATGCTGCCCCGGAGGTTATAACCATTCGTTCCCGCCAGTCCCGCGCCTTGACGGCGGACCAGAAAACCATCGCCGCCCACGGTATAGCTGGTTCGGGCAGTCTGGATGAAGGTCGCATCCATGGTCGACTGCAAATAATAGTAGCGGTTGTCGAACAGGAGAGCGGTGGGTGTGTTGACAAAGTTCGAAGGAATGCCGTTGGCGTCACCATTAAAGCCGGCAGTTCCGTAGCCTAACGTGCCGGTACCGGCGAGTTGCCGGAAATCCAGAGCCAGGCGCCGCGACTTCTGATAGGTGTAACCCAACCGCAAGTTCTGCGTAGTGGTGTCAAAAGACGATCCACTCGTGTAGTGGACGTAGTACCCGCTGTAGTCAAGACCCAGCAGTGCGGTCCGCCAGCGATGCGTGCCATACGCGCCAAGATCGGCTTGCACACCGTAAAGTCCGTTGATCGTGACCAGATTGCCCTTCGAATCCACCTGATAAGGCTGAAGGCCGGTGTCATAAACTCCAGTTACGTCGCCCCACAACCGCAGATCCACCTGGGCGCCGGCTCGATTCCCAATGTCGCCGGCGCCGCGGCTCAGGACCCCGGGCCCCGAATAAGATCCGGGCTGAGCGGACGCGTACGGCGCGATGCAGGCGAACGCGCAAACGAGGGCGGTCGAAAACTTGTTCAAGCCAGTTGACTCCGATTCGCTAGACTGAAAAAAGTAACAACAGTATCGAGTCTGACGCGTGCCGCTTCGCTGTGTCAAGCGAAAGGAATATACGCCCCGGGGCATTTCCCAATGTGAGGTGTCTAAAATCAATATGCTGAGACGAATTCTGGTCCTTCAGACCGCGATCGCCGCTGTGGCCTGTGCCGCCGATCTTCCTATCCGCGAAGTGATCCTATTCAAGCACGGCGTCGGATATTTCGCCCGTTCGGGCGAGTTGAAGCCCGGTGAAACCGCGCGGCTCGATTTCAAGGCCGAGGACATGAACGACGTCCTCAAATCACTGACCATCACCGATTCCAAAGGCGGAAAAGTGTCCGGCGTCCGCTATGACGCAAGCGAGACGCTCGAAAAACGCCTCCAGGATTTCCCGTTCGCAGTGGGAGGCGAAACATCGCTGGCGGCGTTTCTCGACCAGATGAAGGGGGCTCGGCTGGAACTAAGGCTCGCCAGCGATAACATCGCGGGAACCATTGTCAGCGCCCGTCTGGTGAAGGCCAGCGATAAATCCGCCGAACGCGAAACCGTGATGTTGCTGATGGATTCGGGCGAGATGCGCGCGTTCGATCTGGCCGCCGCCAGCGCGGTGAAGCTCACCGATCCGAAACTGCAGAGCCTGCTGAAGGAGTATCTCGCCGTGCTGAGCCAGGCTCGCTCCAAGGACCGGCGCAGCGTGTTCATCGATTCGGACGGATCGACCACGCATGAGATCGCCGCGCGGTATATGACTCCATCGCCGGTGTGGAAGTCGAGCTACCGGCTGCTGTTCGGTAAAAAGGGCGAGCCGACGCTCGAAGGCTGGGCCATCATCGACAACACCAGCGGCGAGGATTGGACCAACGTGCATTTGTCGGTGGTTTCGGGGAAACCGATTTCGTTTATCACGCAGTTGTATGAGCCTCGCTATGTGGTGCGGCCGAATGCGGAGTTGGCGGAGAACAAGCCGGTGGGGCCGGTGGTGTTCCAGGGGGCCGTTGGAGCAGTCGCAGCCGACGCCAATGGGCAATTTGTGCCTCAGCGCGCCGCGGTAAATGGCCCGCCGGCCATGCAGACGGGTACAGGCGCAGGATTCGGCGGCGGACGTTACCGGTCCTACGCGGAAAGTTCCTCCATCACTAGCGCGGCGGGGAGTGATGCTGGCGAGCTGTTCGAGTACAGCTTCTCCTCGCCGGTCACGGTGAAAAAGGGCGAATCGGCGATGCTGCCGTTCCTGCAACAAAAGGTGAACACCCGCAAGCTGCTTATTTATTCAGAGAGCTTCGGTCTGCATCCCATGGACGCCGCGGAAATTTCCAACTCCACCGGTAAAACTCTCGACGGCGGACCGATCACAGTCTATGACGCCGGTTCTTACGCCGGGGAAGCGCTGGTGGAAACCCTCAAGGCCGGCGACAAGCGGTTGATCAGCTACGGTGTCGATCTGGGGACTCGCATTTCCACTGCATGGGATTCTTCGCGCGACGTCGTCCGCGAAATTCACTTGAAGCGCGGCGTACTGACCACGCGTTCAGCCGTCGAGGAGACCAAAACCTACACCATCAAGAACGTCGATGCGAAAGCCAAAACGCTGATCATCGAGCACGCGGAACGTCAAGGCTACAAGCTGCTCAACCAAAAACCTTCTGAAACGACGGCGAACGCTTATCGATTTGAAGTGAAGCTAGCGGGAGCGGGTACGGAGACGTTTCCGGTCAAGGAAGAGCGGGTGTTCGATCAGACCGTCGCGCTGACCAGCGCCACCCAGGACATCCTCACCGCCTGGATTCAGAACAAAGCTCTGAGCGACGCAGGCCGCCGGCAACTGGAACAGATCGCGCAGAAGAAGCGCGAAATCGCCGATAACAACGCCGCCTTGACGTTCGCCGACGGCGATCTTACGAATCTAACGCAAGACCAGCAGCGCATTCGCAGCAATATTCAGAGCCTCAACAACGTGAGCGGCCAGCAGGATCTGGTGCAGCAATATGCCCGGCAGCTCGCGGCGTCGGAAACCAAGCTGGCCACGATTCGCGACAGGCAGGCCCAGTTACGGCGCACCAAGACTACGTTAGAATCGGAACTCAACTCCCTGATCGAGAAGGCCGATTTTTAGGCCGGAACGCGCTCCATTGCTGTTGCGCCTCAAAAGGCCGTCAGTTGAGGCGCGACCGTCAGGGAGCGCGTAAGGCATGAAGCTAGCACTCATCGGATATGGAAACGTGGGCCGCGCGTTTGCACGGCTCCTGGAAGCGCAGCACAAGATTTTTCCGTTCCGGATCGTCGCCATCCAAACGCTCCGCCATGGAACCGCAATTGACGCGCGCGGCCTGCCGGTCGAACCGAAGTTCGGTCCCCGCATCGAATCGATTGACGACTTTCTCGATCGCGCCCGAGCCGAAGTCGTGATCGAGCTGACGACGCTGAATCCCGCCACAGGCGAGCCCGCCATTTCCCACATCCGCGCGGCGTTCGCGCGACGCCTGCACGTGATCACGGCGAATAAAGGGCCCATCGCGCACGCTTATTCCGCACTGGTAGAACAAGCCAAAGCCGCCGGCGTCGAGTTTCGTTTCGAATCGACGGTGATGGACGGAGCGCCCGTTTTCAACTTGACGCGCCACACGCTTCCCGGCTGCAAGATCCACGGGTTTACCGGCGTATTGAATTCGACCACCAACGTCGTGATCGAAACCATGCGCTCGGGCAGGACGCTCGCCGAGGGTATCGCGGAAGCGCAGCGCCTTGGAATCACGGAGGCCGACGCGAGCTACGATATCGACGGCTGGGATGCCGCGGCGAAGACGGCCGCGCTGGCAAACGTGCTGTTGGACGCGAAGGTGACACCACTGGATGTCGATCGCCGCGGAATCGCGCGCCTCACACCCGAAAAACTTCTGGCGCTGAAGAAGCAGGGCAAGACCATTCGATTGGTCAGCCGAGGTCGAGTTACGCGGGATGGCATCAAACTTCGGGTCCGCGCCGAAGTCGTCGCTGAAACCGACGTTCTGGCCAGCGCTCGTGCGACTTCCAGCCTGCTGCTTTTCGATACCGACCTGATGGGAACCATCGGGATGCTCGAAATCGATCCGGGTGTGGAGCAGACCGCCTACGGAGTGTTTAGCGACCTGGTGGATATCGCCAAGACTCTTTAGCCACGAATGCACACGAATGGACACAAATGGTTTATTACGACTAGCGAAATCCCACGCGCGTCACCACGGCTCCCAATTTTCTTAAATCACCCGGCGCGGAAAATGTCTTGTCGACTTTCAGCGTCACCGTGACCGTTGGTGGACCTTCGCCCAGCAGAACGGCAAGCGTATATGCGCCCGCCTTGGCAAACAGTTCGTCTCCCGCCTGCTGTCCGTCCACGATCATCGTCAGACGCCTCGCCGGGGCGACGTCGGGAATGGAGATATCGGCACGCAACATCCCGCCGCGATCGGGACGCTTTAAAACTATCGTCGCCTGGTCCGTCATCCAGCCGTCTGGAAAGAGCCCGCTGACGATCTGCGTCGCCGCTTGAGGATCGCGCGGGTCGATTGAGGTAAGCTCCGGCTTGCGCTCGATCACCACGCCGGCGCGGACGCGATCGACGGGCGCAGTCGAAATTTCAAACGGCAGCAGTTCACGTCCCGACGCCGAAGAAAACGCCGACCGTCCATCGAGTGAGATAATCCGCAATGGAATCGCCGGGCGAATTTCCATTTCCGAAACCGGTGCGATCTGTGCGTTGACTGGGAGGGGAAGCGCGAGCGCGCTCGAAACTACGGTGTCGCCCGCGCGCATGGCTTGCCCTTTCGGCAGCGGCAGCCCGCCCTCGGATTCGAGATAGTAGCGCAATCCCCATTCGGCGTTGATCCACACGCGTCCTGCCGGATGAAGCGACGCGGCAAACTTTCGATAGGCGTCCCAGTGCTGATAATTCATGATCGCGAGCCCCAGCGCGAGCGTCATTTGCAAGGCGAACCCCGCCGCCAGAATCCGGGGCGGGGCAGCGCGCACGGCAAGAATCGCCACGGGCGCCGCGATGGGGAGCAGATAGCGCGCCGATCCCGCGAAGAACACGATCGCGGCTCCTAGAAAGAAAATCGCGATCCATGCTCCGAGGAAATTTCGGCCCATACACGACGCCAGCAGGAACACGCCGCATCCGAAGGAAAACCAGAACAAAGGATTCGGATCATAGATGGCCGCCGCAGCGGCCGCAGCGCCTGCAACGATAAACCGCCATTTAGGACCGCGCAGAAAGAGCACTACCAGCGGCGACAAGATCCAACCCGCGTGGACGATCAATGCGGCTGCGCTCCGCAATTTGTTCGGTCCCGCTTGAAGCCCGTACGTTTTAATGTATCCGCCGAGCATGCTCGCGGGCAGGACTCCGCCAGTCGCCCATTCAAAAATTTGCCACGCTCCCAATGCGAGCGGCGCAGCGATCACCACTACCCATCCCGCAATCCAGTTCCGGCGCTTCTCGATCAAGTAGACCGCGAGGATGGGCGCAAGGAGAATCGACTGATACGCGGCAAGTCCAGCGAGCGCCGCAAAAATCCCTGCGACCCACATCGCCTTCGTCGAGCTTTCTTCGACCGCCTTGACGAACAGCGCGATGGCTCCCATCCACATGGCCAGGAACGGCAGGTCCGATTCAAATGAATTTCCGTTGACTACGAACGCGGGAACTGCCAGGAACAGTAGCGTCGCCCAAATCGGGCGCTCGCAGAAACGCCGTGCGAGCGACCAAGTCGCCACCGCCGCGATCATCGACCACAAAATGTAGCGGAAATGAAACGGAACTTCCTGAACCTCGCCGAGCACGGCCAGCGGCGCCGCCAGAATCCACGAATTCAGCGGAGGATGTGGAAATCCGCGCATATCGACCAGGTCACCCTGAAACAAATAATGCGCGTGCGCCGGATGCAGCGGATCGATCAGCGCGTGCTCTGCGCCGTACAAGTAATAAGGATCGTCCCCTTGGATCGCCTGATTCAGAAATGGAAGCCGCAGCAGAAAAACCGCGAAAACTATCATCAGCCACGAATGAACACGAATGAACAAGAATGTCTTATTCATGTTGATTCACGTTCATTAACAGCCAGAATTCACCATTGCACCGGCACACCCGGCGTGAGTGTCCACACTTCCGTATCTGGAACATCGCGAAGCAAGTCCGCCAATTGCTCGGGCCGGCCGGTCAGCTGTGGAAACGTTCCGAAGTGCAATGGAATCACTTTGCGGACGTTGAGCATCCGGCACGCCAGCGCCGCTTCACGCGGACTCATGGTGTACAGATCGCCGATGGGGAGAAACGCCAGCTCCGGATGGTACAGCCGCTCGATGAGCTGCATGTCAGTGAACACGTTGGTATCGCCCGCGCAATAAACAGTGCGGCGATCCGGCAGGCGGACGGCATACCCGGCGGCTTCGCCTCCATAGATGATCTGATCGCCGTCCAAAATGCCGCAGCTATGAATCGCATGCGTCATGGTTGACGAGATCGGTCCCGTGGTAACGGTTCCACCCTTGTTCATCCCGATGGTATTCTTCGCGCCTTTCGATTCCAGCCAGCGCGCCGTTTCATAGATCGCGACAATTTGTGGCGAGAATTTCTTCGCCAGCGGCAGCGCATCGTGGATGTGATCGAAGTGCCCATGCGAGATCAGCATCACATCCACGCGGTCGATTTTGAAGTTCTTAGGGTACGAAGGATTGTTGTCGATCCACGGGTCCACTAGAATGACTTCGCCCGTGTTGAGGCGCATTTGATACGTCCCATGTCCCAGCCAGGTGATCTCAACCATAGTTCGATTCTAATGTTTCGCGGCGGGGAGTTGAATACCGTCGCCGTATTGGGCGACGCCGGGGATGGTGACTGGTGAGTGCCCGGTAATCGGAATCTCGCCGAAGAGAGCTTTTACTGTGGAGATTTCAGACGGCGCAACGGTGCTGAATGTAGTCAACGCAACGCTCGCGTTCGGAAACGATGACAACACGTACGGCGCTCCAATCGCGACCAGGACCGGGGATTTCAGTGTGTTGACGAACGCAGCTAAGTCGTCGGAAAGGGTCGCGCCGGACAAAAAAATCGCAACCACGACCGCTGAGCACGTTGCGGTATCTCCCACGGAATCGTTCAAAGCAGCCAACGACAGAGACGGGTCGGCGAACGTCACGCGGGCTCCCGGTGCGCGCCTCCGGTATTCGCTGGCCAGCCGTTGTCCGTATTGCGAAAGCCGGCGCTCCATCATCACCACCACGCAGGATTGATTGGGAGCCGAAACCGGTAGCGTCCCGCGCACTAGCGTCACCGCGCGATCCGCGACCTGTTGCACATGCTCGTCCGCATCCGGATCTTCGAGCACGTCGCTGACTTCATCCAGATCGACCATCTTCTTCTTAATCACACCGACCCGGATCTTCGCCGCCAGCACGCGCATTGCGCTGTCGTCGATGCGCTGCCGCGAAATGCGTCCGTGCTCCACCGCGGCCATCACGGCTTTGATCGCTGCTTCGGGATTCGGCGGCATCAGCAAAACATCCGCACCCGCCTCGATCGCGCGCACCGAGCCTTCTCCCGAATTGAACTGTTTCGCGAATCCGAGCATGTCCAACGCGTCGGTCACGATCAGTCCCTTGAATCCCAGTTCGTTCCGCAGCAGTCCCGTCAAAACCTTGGGCGATGCGGTCGCCGGAATGTCGTCGGGCTCGATGGCGGGGACCGACATGTGAGCGGTCATAATCGCATCCGCGCCGTTCTCGATCGCAGTCTGAAACGGCTTCAGCTCCACTGCATCCATTCGCTCTTTAGAGGCGTCCAAGCGCGCCAATCCCAGATGGCTATCGACGCCGGTGTCGCCATGCCCGGGGAAATGTTTTGCCGTCACAAGCACGCGATGTGCAGGATCGGAATGCGCGCCTTCGATATACGCGGCTACATGTTTGGCCACTTCCTCCGGATTCTCGCCATAGGAGCGGATGTTGATCACCGGATTCGCCGGGTTCACATTCACGTCGGCCACTGGCGCGAAGATCCACTGCACGCCGAGCGCTCTCGCTTCGCGCGCTGTTTGCAAACCCTCGTAGCGCGACGCTTCCAGATCGCGCGCCGCTCCATAGGCCATGTTCTGTGGAAATTTCGCGCCCGCGGTGACGCGCATCGCCGCGCCACGTTCGAAGTCCCCGCCGACGATCAACGGAGTCTTCGCCAGCTTCTGCATCTGGTTCAGGAACAGCGCGAACGCGTGCGGCTCGGCATTCCGTGCCAGCCCGTTCTGCACACGGTTGTTCACGATTAGACCGCCGATACGCAGATCCTGCACCCAGTGGCGGAACTTTTCGTACTCGGGCGACTTGCGGCTTGGCACATCGCCATACGCGACGCCCATGACCAGCTGCGCCACGCGATCGTGCAGGCTCATCGATTTCAGCATCGATTGCGCGGCCTTCTGTTCGCTCCTAAGCTGCGGTTTTTTCGGCTTCGCGGCGGGCGTCGCGCCGTAGGCAAGCAGTGAGAACGCCAGCGCGGCGCTCAGGAATTGCATAGCTCCAGCATACCGTGGAGCGGTTATCATTCTAGTATTGCCATGAAGAATCCACGTCTCCGATTCCTTTCGCTCGCGATCGCTCTCGCGCTGCCGCTTGCCGCAGCGTCCAAGGAAACCGCGCTCGATCGCTACGTCCACGCCGCCGACCCTAGCTTCAAGTTCGAGCTGGTCAATACGCTGAAGGGGGAAGGCTACACGGCCTATGTGCTCGACCTGACTTCGCAGACGTGGAAGACACCCATCGAGGCGGATCGCAGCGTCTGGAAGCATTGGCTGACCATCGTCAAGCCTGAGAAGATCGACTACACCACTGGATTTCTCTACATCACCGGCGGGTCAAATAACAACAAGGCTCCGGAAAAGGTCGATGGGCTGATCACCGACTTGGCGCTGACCACAAATACGGTGGTCGCCGAGCTGCGGATGGTCCCCAATCAGCCGCTCACGTTTCCGGACGGAACCAAGCCCGGCATGACGGAAGACGAATTCATCGCTTACACGTGGGATAAATTTCTGCGCACGGGAAACGAGATCTGGCCCGCTCGCCTACCCATGACTAAAAGCGCTGTTAGCGCCATGGACGCGGTCACGGCGTTCATGAAGACGCAGAACACGAACGTCGAAACGTTCATGGTTGCCGGCGGCTCGAAGCGCGGCTGGACCACCTGGACCACCGCCGCCGTCGACAAGCGCGTGGTCGCGATCGCCCCCATGGTGATCGATTTGCTCAACAACGAAAAATCGTTCGAGCACCATTTCCGCGCGTACGGATTCTATTCGCCCGCTGTGAAGGATTATGAAAACCTCGGCATCATGAAGTGGCAAGGCACGCCGCAGTACCGCAAGCTGATGGAGATCGAGGAGCCATATGAATATCGCGACCGGCTGACGATGCCGAAATACATCGTCAACGCGGCCGGCGACCAGTATTTCCTGCCCGATTCGTCGCGCTTCTACTTCGACGACTTGAAGGGCGAAAAATATTTACGCTACGTGCAGAATACGAACCACTCGCTGCAAAACTCCGACTCGCGAAGCGGCGTGATCGCGTTCTACGATGCCTTCCTACGGAAGCAGGCTCGTCCCAGGTTCTTCTGGAGTTTTGAAAAGGATGGGTCGATCAAGGTCACCACAACCACCAAGCCTACTGAGGTGAAGCTTTGGCAGGCGAATAACCCCGAGCATCGCGACTTCCGCTTGATGTCCATCGGGCCGGCCTACAAATCGACCACGCTCGAGGAGCAGAAAGATGGAATCTACGTCGGTAAGGTCGACAAACCCGAAAAAGGCTGGACTGCGTACTTCATCGAACTAACGTTTCCGAGCGGCGGAAAGTATCCGTTCAAGTTTTCGACCGCGGTCCGAGTAAATCCGGATACGTTGCCATTTGAAGCGCCCAAGTTTACGCCGCCGGTGGCTGTGCAAAATCACTAATTATCTGTCCCGGGTATTTCATAAGTGAAGACAAGCTTGTGGCGCACGCACTTTTGCGTGCCGCGTCGACACTTGTGTCGACGCCCGGTTCCCTTGCATGCGTCATGGCGTCGAGAAAGTCTCGACGCGGCACGCACGAGTGCGCGCGCCACACATCGCGTCGCAACTAACGATATCAATGGAGTTCCCTCGTAACCTTTTTTCGCCGCGCCCGTACTATCCGCATGCGAGATATTCGCTATGCCCTTCGTACGCTCAGCCGCAACCCCGGATTCAGCCTGGCGGCAATTCTGGTTCTGGCCCTAGGAATCGGAGCCAACTCCGCGATCTTTACCGTGGTCCGCGCGGTACTGCTCGCTCCGCTGCCGTACCGCGAGCCCGACCGCCTGGTGCGGCTGTATGAACGAAATGTCATCGGCACGACGGCATTCAACGTCGTCTCTGCACCCAATTTTTACGACTGGCAAAAGGAAGCCAACAGCTTCGAACAAATGGGCTTCTACGGCGATTGGTCCAGCAGCTTTTCGCCTTCCGACGGCGGATTGCCCGAAAACCTGGACGCCGCCATATGCGACGCTGGCTTCTTTCCCACTTTTGGCGTCCAGCCGATCCTGGGCCGCACGTTCCAGTCCGAAGATGACCGCCGCGACGCTCGCGTCGCAATCATCAGCGAAGGACTTTGGCGGCGGAGATTCGGTGGCGATCCATCGGTGTTCGGATCCAGCATCCGACTCGACGGAGAAAGGCACACGATCATCGGTGTGATCCCAGCCGCGTTCGGTTTCCCCACGTCCACCACTCAAGTCTGGCTGCCGGTAGCGCCAAATGTGAGCCCCAACTACACTCAACAGCGCGGGAATCATCGATTCCAAGTGCTGGCTCGGCTCAAGCCCGGCGTCAGCGTTGAGCAGGCCCGAACCGAACTTGACGGGATCGCGCGCCGCATCCGCGAGCAACATCCCGGGGATCTTACCGGAAAAGGTGCAAACGTGGTCTCGCTGGCCGAGCGTATGGTTAGCCGTGTGCGTCCGATGCTGCTGGTGTTGCTGGGTGCCGTCGCTTGTGTCCTGCTGATCGCGTGCGTGAACGTGACCAATCTTCTACTGGCGCGAGCCGTCGGCCGGAGGCGCGAAGTGGCGGTTCGAGCCGCGCTGGGCGCGGGCCGATGGCAAATTGCCGGCCAATTCCTCACGGAAAGCCTGTTGCTCTCATTCGGAGGCGCTGCTCTCGGCCTCGCGCTGGCCGTCTTTGGAACCGACGTTTTGATCAAAATGGCCGGCTACATTCCGCGCATCGAAACCGTGCGAGTCAATGGGACCGTTCTGGCATTCACCGCCGCCATCGCGATCCTCACCGGCCTCGCGGTCGGACTTGTTCCCGCGCTCTCCTCATCCAACATAGGACTCGCCCAGGCCATGCAGGAAGGCGGCCGATCCTCCACCGCAAGCCGCAGTCGCGGCATCCTCAGAGACACGCTCGTCGGAGTCGAAGTGGCCTTATCGCTGATGCTTCTGATCGGCGCGGGCCTTATGTTGAAGAGCTTCGCGAAGCTCCGCTCGGTCGATCCCGGCTTTGTCCCGGACCGTTTGCTTGCCATCCGATTCTCGCTCCCTTCTCAACGCTACAAAACGCCAGCGCAGATCGCGTCCCTCTATCGCGATGTGCTCGATCGGACGCGCGGCACTCCCGGCGTTCAGAGCGCCGGCGTCGTGACCATCCCACCGCTTGGCGGCCACTATATGGACAACACATTTACCATCGACGGCCGCGCGCCGCTTCCTACCGGCCAATTTATGTATGCAGTGGTTCGCGAAGCGGATCCGGACTATTTCAAATCCACCGGCATCCGCCTCAAGCGTGGCCGCGTTTTCACCGCCGCCGAGTGGCTAGATACCGCGGACAAGGCCGTCATCACGGAGGCGATGGCGACGGCATACTTTCCGAACGAGGATCCCATCGGCAAACGCATTCGCGTCTCGCCCAAGGAAAACTTCGAAATCGTCGGTATCGTGGGCGATGCGTTGCAGACTCTGGGACTCCCTCCAGAACCGACCATGTACTTCCCCCTGTTTCGAGGTGGCTACAGTTTCGCGACCCTGATGGTTCGGGCCACCACTGACCCGAATCTTGTGTCGCTCCCCGTCCAAAAAGAAATGCGCAGCCTCGACCCCGATCTTCCTGCCGTTACCGTGAAAACCATCGATGAAATGATGTGGGGCGCGACGCAGCAGAACCGTTTCGGCCTGGCGCTGATCGGCCTCTTCGCGGGGCTCGCCGTGATCCTCGCCTCGATCGGATTGTATGGAGTCCTCGCCTATTCCGTCATCCAGCGCACCAGCGAATTGGGAGTCCGCATGGCTCTGGGCGCGGATGGTCCAGCGATCACAAAACTGGTGCTGTGGCAGGGACTGAAGCCGGCGCTCGTGGGGATCGTCGTTGGAATCGGCGGCGGGCTTGCAGGGACGCGACTGCTTCAAACTCTACTGTATGACGTGAGCCCGAGCGATCCTATCGTGCTCGCTGCCGTGGTCGCGCTGTTGGTGATCGTCACACTTGCGGCGTGTTTCGTCCCGGCATGGAGAGCGACTCGTATCGATCCAGCAGTAGCGCTACGCGCGGAATGAGAATGGCCGTTAATGAACGTGAATCAACGTAAATCTTTGAACCGACTGAATCACAAGGCGCGCCTTGCTCGACATTCCCATGTGGCCAAAGCACGGTCCTGACTCGCATGCGTCAAATCGTCCGGTCATGGTTGCGGATAGACTCTCCTGCGATCGCAAGGATCGATCGAAGCGTCTAAACTGCGAATCCTGAATCAATTTCAGCGGGTCTCGAGGCGTAAGATCACCACAGCACCAAGTCGTCGGCTGCGTCTTTGGGCCGCTCCCGTATTCGAGCCAAATGCAGTTCGACTCAGCACATAGTTCGAATCTCTCGAACTCGATGAACACCCGCCCACTGGTACGCACCAGCTTACCGTTGTTCTCGACCGGATGAGCCGTCAGGCCGCGAAGGGTTATGTCGGTCGGCTCGGCGCCGGCCCAAGCTATTGCTATAAACACCAAGAGATTCATGTTCATTCACGTTCATTAACGGCTATCCCTTCTTGATCCCCGCTGCTGCGATCTGGGCGATGTCCATCAATTTCGGTGGAGCATCCGACACCGCAGCCAGCGCGTCCCGGAACATCGTATTGCAGAACGGACACGCTGCGCCGACGATTTGCGCTCCCGTGGCGACCAGTTCCTTCGCTCGGTTATGACTCACTCGATCGCCGTGTTCTTCGCCTAGGAACGCTAGCCCGCCGCCGGCGCCGCAGCAGAAACTGCGCTCGCGACTGCGCTCCGGATCGACCACTTCACCTGCCAGCCCCGCGACGGCGCGCGGCTGGTCGTACACGCCGCGATATCGCCCCAAGTAACACGGATCGTGAAACACGACCTTTTGACCCGCACCATCGCGCGGCAGTTTGTCGATGTGACGAGCCATGAATTCGCTGTGATGCTCGATCGGAGGAGCCTCGCCGAACTCACGCCAGTCGGTCGAAATGGTGCGCACGCAGTGCGGACAGATCGAAATGATTTTCTTGACGTTCGATTGCTTCAGCGATTCCAGGTTTTGTTCGGCGAGCTGCTGGAACACCAGATCGTTGCCCAGACGCCGCGCCGGATCGCCCGTGCAGCGTTCCTTGCGCAGCACTCCGAAAGTCGATCCCAGGTGTTGCATCACTTGCGCGAACGACGCGATGATCTCTCTCCCCTGCGGATCGTATCCGCCCATGCAGCCGAGCCACAGACAATATTCCTGCGTCCCGTCGAAAATAGGAAATTGCTGTTTCTGGACGAATTTCTCGCGCTCGCTCGACGCGAAACCAAGCGCGTTGCCATTGCGTTCCAGCGCCAGGAACAGCTTGGTGCCGTAATCGTCTTCCCATTTGCCGGTATTCACCGCGCCGCGCCGCAGCCCGATGATGATGGGCAGATGCTCGATGCCAACCGGACATTGATATTCGCACGCTCCGCACGTGGTGCATTGAAACGCGGCCTCCTGCGAAATGTGCGAGCCGAAGGAATCAGCCAGAAGAGGCTCGTCGCTCTGCGGCCCGAACTCGTTCAGGTATCCGCGAACCCCCAGCGCGACTTTTTTCGGATCCAGAATCTTATGCGTGTTGAAGGCCGGGCAGTGCTGCGTGCAGCGTCCGCACTCGACGCATGAGTACGCTTGCAACGCGACCAGCTTGGTCAAATCCTTGCCGGTGTCGAGCCCGAAATCTTCATCGCCCACCAGCGGCGGAATGCGGCTGAACTCGCCGCGCGAAAGAAAAATGGTGACCGGACTCAGCACCAGGTGGAGGTGTTTGGTATGCGGAATCAGCGGCATGAACGCCAGCAACGCGAGGGTATGCGCCCACCACAATGCTTTTTCGTACTCCGGGAAAAATGGCACCAGAATGAACGTCACCATCAGTGTGAAAATCAGAAACGCGATGATGCCCGATTCTTTGGATAGCTCGCCAAGCCATTGCGGCCGCACGAAAAACCGCCGCACGAACAACCCGAGGATCCCGATCGCGACCAGCACGCCGAATGCGGCGGCAAACTTCTTGTACGCGTCACCGAACATATTGTCCAGCAGCGGAAATCCGAGCCCCGTCGCGAAATGATTCAAAGTGATGAGTCCGAAAATGCAGAATCCCCAGAACACCAGCGCGTGCGCGATGCCCGGCAGGGGACGTTCGCGGATCACTTTCGCCTGGCACAGCACTTCCCAGAAGAAATCCCAAACGCGTTTGCCGATGGGATGGATCGAAAAGTCCGCATCCGCTTTGGCCGCCTGAATGCGCCTGAGGACGCGGCGGAATCGCAGCCAGAATCCCGAAGCGGCTGCCACCAGCGCGACCACGAAAATGATTTTTTCCCAAAGCGAGAAAGACATGTAAGCGAATACTTTAGCATGCGGCCCGATTGCTAGAATGACGTTGTGCGTCATCTGATTTCAGGAGCCGCGGGGTTCATCGGCTCACATCTGTGCGACCGCCTTCTTGCAGCGGGGCACACCGTTGTTGGGCTCGACAATTTAATCACTGGATCGCGGCGAAACATCGCGCACCTGCATGGCCGGCCTCAATTTAAATTGATCGAGAACGACGTTACGGGTGAAGTCGCGGCGCCGGGCCGCTTCGACCATGTGTGGCATCTGGCGTCGCTGGCGAGCCCCAAGGAATACCTGGCTCATCCCATTGAAACCCTGGACTCTGGTTCCAGCGGGACGCGCAACATGCTGGAGATCGCCCGCCGCGACGGCGCGCGTTTCCTGCTCAGTTCCACGTCGGAATGCTACGGCGATCCGCTGGAACATCCCCAGGTGGAAACGTATTGGGGCAACGTGAATCCGGTCGGCATGCGGTCGTGTTACGACGAAAGCAAGCGCTACGCCGAAGCGCTGACCATGGCCTACCACCGGACCCACGGAGTCCGCAGCAACATCGCGCGAATTTTTAATACTTACGGCCCCCGCATGGCGCTCGACGATGGCCGCGTGGTCCCCGCGTTTCTCGATCAGGCGCTGCGGGGTCAGCCGCTCACCATTTTCGGCGACGGCAGCCAGACCCGCAGTTTCTGCTACGTCAGCGATCTGGTCGACGGACTGATCCGGCTGAGTGAATCCGAAGAACGCTATCCCGTGAACCTGGGAAATCCGTCGGAGCTGACTATTCTCGAATTCGCCGAACGAATCCGGGCGCTGATGGATGCGAAACTTGCCGTGGTCTTCGAGCCGCTTCCCGAAGACGATCCGCGCCAACGCCGTCCCGATATCTCGAAAGCGAAAGGCGTGCTTGGTTGGGAGCCTAAAGTATCCCTTGAAGAGGGCCTTCGCGAAACCGTCGAGTATTTCAAAGGCATTGTTCTGGCCAACGCCACAAAATGAATCCGCACATGGCGCACGCCATCCGCCTGGCGATTGAAAATGTCCACGCCGGCCGCGGCGGACCGTTCGCCGCGGTGATCGTGAAAGACGACCGGATCATCGCCACCGGTACGAATCTGGTCACCTCTGCCAATGATCCCACTGCGCACGCGGAGATCGTCGCCATTCGTGCCGCCTGCGCGGCGCTGCATTCTTTTCAGCTCGATTCCTGCGATCTCTACACCACTTGCGAGCCTTGCCCCATGTGCCTCGGCGCGATTTACTGGGCTCGTCCGCGTCGCGTTTACTTCGGCGGCTTGGCCGCCGATGCCGCTGCCGCCGGTTTCGATGACGCGTTCATCTATCGACAAGCGGCGCTGCCTCCTGGCGCGCGGAAGATTCCATTCATCCCGCTGATGCGCGACCAGGCGCTGGCAGCCTTCGAGGAGTGGAAATCCAAATCCGATCGCATCAACTATTAGTTCGGTGCTGCCGCTAAGATTCACGATGTTTAGCACCGAGCCGCGAGCGACAGCGACCGGGTCCCGACGTCATTCTAAACTAGAACGATGGACTCGCTCACCCGCGCCAATCAGGAATTCGCCCGCACGCATCCCGGCGATTCCGGCTTGCGGCAGCCCGTCCACACCGTATATGGAGGTGCGCATCTCGTTAAGTCCGGAGTTAAGTCCGGGATTTGTCGCCGCATTGGCGATCATGCCCAGCGCTCCCTCGCCGAATTCGCGCCCGACGCCGCGACGTTTGCTTTGGCTTGCGGAATCCCCAACCGGCTCGCCGAAATTGTTTACACCCGGGTCCAGGAAAAACTTCTTCATGAGCCCGTCGAGGATTTCCGGATCGATTTCGAGGACGGCTACGGAAATCGTTCGGACGACGAAGAGGATGCCGCTGCCCGGTCCGCTGCTGGAGAGGTCGCAAAAGGCCGCGATCAGGGGACGCTTCCCGCGTTCATCGGCATCCGCATCAAACCGCTCAGCGAAGAAATGCGCGGCCGCAGCCTCCGCACACTTGAGTTGTTCTTAAGCACTCTCGGCCGGCTGCCCGAGAATTTCACGGTGACTCTGCCTAAGATCACCGTTCCCGAACAGGTCCGCGCGTGTGCCGATGCGCTTGAACCGTTCGGCGTCACCCGTTTGGAGCTGATGATCGAAACTCCGCAGTCCGTCTTTCTTCTGCCGCGGCTCATCGAAGAGAGTCGCGGTCTGTGCGTGGGTGCGCACTTCGGAGCGTATGACTACACCGCCAGCCTCGGCATCGCGTCCAGCAATCAGGACATGCTCCATCCCGCGTGCGATTTCGCGCGAGCAATGATGCAGGCGCACCTCGCTGGAACCGGCGTCCGCGTCTCTGACGGGGCGACCAACATCCTGCCCATCCCGATTTTTCGCGGCAGCCCGCTGACACACCAACAGGATGCGGAAAATCGCGGCGCCGTTCATCGCGGATGGCGTTTGCACTATCGGCACGTGCGGCATTCACTTGATAACGGCTTCTATCAAAGCTGGGATCTGCATCCGGCGCAACTCCCCTCGCGTTACGCCGCCGTGTATTCGTTTTTCCTGGAGGGTGTGGATGAAGCTTCGCATCGACTGAAAAATTTCATCGATAAAGCAGGTCAGGCGACCCAAGTTGGTGGAGTTTTTGACGATGCCGCCACCGGCCAGGGCCTGCTGAACTACTTCCTGCGCGCCATCGATTGTGGCGCCATCCCGGAATCCGATGCCGTTTCGCTTGCCGGTTTGACCGTCGACGAACTCCGCTCCACGTCATTCGTTAAAATCCTCAACGGGAGATCCCTTCATGCAAACTCATAGCCGCTGCGGCGCGCGCACTCGGCGCGCCGCGGTCGCACTGGTGCGAACGCCGTTTTTCTTCGCCCTGACTCTCAACGCCCAGTCCTATCGCTTCGCGCGCGCCTGGGACGGTGAAAAAATCATCCCCAACGCCGTCATCACTATCGATCATGACCGCATCAAGTCGATCGGCACAACCGCACCCGCCGATGCAATAGATATGACGCGCTACACTGCGCTTCCCGGCCTGATCGACGTCCATACGCACATGACCTACGTCCTCGACATGACGCGCATCACTCAATCTGGCCGCGGCGCGGCGAGCGTTTACATGTCTCAGGACAACGCGAAAAAGACGCTCGAAACCGGCGTGACCACAGTCCGCAACCTGGGCGCGAGTGACTATACCGACATCGCCATGCGCGACCTGATCAATGCGGGTCTGATGACCGGACCGCGTATGTTCGTCTCCGGCTACGGCCTGCAAATCACGCGTGGCGGACGCGGCGGAGGTCCGCAAACCGCCGACGGCGTGACTGAAGTGATGAAGGTCGTGCGCCAGCAAGTTGGCGCCGGAGCCGACGTCATCAAGATGTACGGCTCGACCGGATCGGGCCAGGATGTGACGGGATTCCAAACCTTCACCTACGACGAAATGAAAGCCGCGGTCGACACCGCGCACGCACTCGGCAAAACCATCGCGATTCACACCTACGGACCCACGGGCGCTCGCGATGCCGTTCGCGCCGGCGCCGATTCCATCGAACACGCCACCGACATGGACGACGAAACCATCGCCGAAATGGCGCGCAAGAAACTGTTCTACGTCCCCACCATCGATCACAATCGCTACTACGTCGATAACGCGCGATTGCTCCGCTATCCTCCAGGCGCGACCGACGGGCTGAACGATTACATCCGCCGCAATCTCGAATCCGCGAAGAAAGCCCACAAGGCCGGAGTCCGTTTCGCCATGGGCTCGGATGTGGTCTACACCATGTTCGGCGAAAACACGCGCGAGCTCGCGTGGTTTGTGAAAGCCGGCATGACTCCCGAACAAGCTTTGAAGACCGCGACGACGAATGCCGCCGAGCTGTTGCAGAAGCAGAACGAGCTGGGCGCGCTTAAGCCCGGCTACTTCGCCGATATCTGCGCGGTGGAAGGAAATCCGCTCGACGACATCAACGTCGCGATTCAGAAAGTTCGCTGGGTGATGAAGGGCGGGGCGGTGGTAGTCGACAAGACGAAATGAGGGATGTTTCGATCGTTGCGCTGCTGATCCTCAATGGGATTGCGGTATCGCCGCACGCTCGAATTGATGAACGATCGTGGTCGTAAGGTCAGTCAGGTCGGGTGGAAGCCGCACCGACAGGAGTAACAGGTCAGTCGTTGGTCCGATAAGAATTGCCACCCCACCGATCGCGTCGGCATTTCGATTCAAACGTGAGTTCGTGCCTAACCCTTCTGTCTGACCCGGGGTCACGTATTCAACGATCTCTTTGCTCTTGTAAGTCAGCCTGTCCGTTGGATAGGGACCCGAAGGAAATGGGCCTCCGAGATCCATCTTCCTCACGCCATCAACGAAACCTTTGTGAGCTGGAAAAACGCGCGCGATTATTTCGGCGACTCCCGATCTGCCGGAAGTGTCGCCAAGCCTGTGGATCATCGCAACGGCCGGTGAAGCCTTTCCAGTCTTGCGAAAATATAGTCGCGCTGTCTATTGGTTCGGGGCTGACATAAAGCGCATCGCCACCGGATCCATACGTTCCAAAGCAATACCAACCGCGAGGGGCGAGAACACCAAATCCGCCAAAGCCGCCGGCGGTGTAGTAGGCGATCTTCCGCGCTTGATCCGTTGCGACCCGCACCGCGGGGCTTTTGCCGTTCGGAGCAGCCTGAGGCCCGACTTGACCATCAGATTCGCAACCAACGAATGGAACGGACTCTTCGGCGGGCGCTGCGAGAACCGCATCCCGCACCGACGGGAGAAGCAAGGTGCACGCGAATATCAGAAAAAGTGTACGATTCATTCTCTGGCGATATTATCTGACATTACACGGAGGCCAATCTCGTATTCTTTTTCATCAGAGATGTCTCAACAACTCCTCCGACCTTACAGGCTTTCCCAGAATAGCGCTGACCATCTGCGCCTCTTCGCGCCCATCCAGATCGGCGCGATTCCCGCACAATACTACGATCCTCGTGCCCTGAAATTCGCGGATCAACGCCAGTCCGTCCGCCACTTCCGGCAATCGCAAATCGAGCACCACCACATCCGGCCGCGATTCTGAAAACGCATTTCGAGCCGACGATGCGTCCGCCGCCGTCACCACTTCGAACCCGCGACGCTCTAGCACGAGCCGCCGGATTTCGAGACCCGCGGCGTCGTCATCGACTAACAAGACTTTCATCCGGAAAATTTCATGCCGGCAATGGACAAGCTGGGCATGGCGTGATTCCAACTGTCGGGAAGTTCATCGAACGGAAGCCGGAACGACTTCGTTTCGCCCGCCTTCAGTCCGCCCATGCGGGAATTTACGATCGCGACGCGCTTGCGCAGAACCACCTGGCCGTAAGAATCGTAAAACGTGCAGTAGATTTCGACCAGTTCCACGGGACGATCGCCGCCGTTGCCAATCTTGCCCTGAATCTCAACCACCATCTGGTTGAAGTAGCTCTGGTTCGCCTGCATGGTGACGTCGCTCAACTGCAAATTGCGAACGTAGGCTTTTCCTTCAGCCGTCAGCGGCAGATCGGCGGACTGCGGCTTGGGGCCGAACTCCAGATAGGCGAACAAAGCTGCACCGATCAAAACCACGGCCGCGCCGACGTACAACGCCGGGCCCATTGCCGTTTTCCGCTCTGTCTTGATCTCAGTGACCACTGATTGTCATCTCTCCAATCAGAATCGTTGGAGCCGCGATGGCGCCACGAAAATCGAGGTCCGATCCGATCTCGCGCAGGTCCATCAGCATCTGCTTCAAGTTTCCCGCAATGGTGATCTCGGATACGGGATATGCCAGCTCGCCGTTTTCGATCCACAATCCCGCTGCGCCCGACGAATAGTCTCCCGTCACGGTATTCGACGCAGTACCGATCAGCTCGGTGACATAAAAGCCACTGCGCACGCCGCCGATGATCTTTTCGGGAGCCTTGCCGCCAGCCTCAATGAAAAAATTCCCAGGTCCGACTCCCGCGTTACCACTCAAGCCGCGTGACGCATTGCCCGTCGTCTTGAGCCCGAGCTTCCGAGCCGAATAGGAATTCAGCAGATAGCTCTTCAGCACTCCACGCTCCACCACCACGGTACGCCGCGCCCGCACGCCCTCGTCATCGAAGGGCGAGCTTCCAAACAGCCCGGGCAGAATCGCGTCATCCACGATGGTCACCAGCTCCGAGGCGATTGTCTCTCCCAGTTTGCCCACCAGGAACGAGGCTCCGCGATAGATCGCCGATCCGTTGACGGCGTCGAAGAGATCTCCCAGCAGCGCCCGCGCGGTGCGAGGCTCGAAGATCACCGGAACCTTCTGCGTCGCGACCTTGCGTGGATTCAACCGGCGCAGCGCCCGATCCGCCGCGAGCTTGCCGACCAGCTCCGGCGATTCCATCCGCGACGCCGCGCGTGCCGATGAATACCAGTAGTCGCGCTCCATCGAACCGTTGTGCTTCGCCACCGGCGTGACCGAAATTCCGCAGCTTGACGTGCGGTAGCTTCCGACGAATCCACGCGAATTCGCGAATACCCGCATCCCCAGGTAGGAATCGAACGACGCACCCTCCGAGTTCGCAATCCGCGGATCGATGCTCAGAGCCACTTCTTCGGTTCGCTTTGCCTGGGCTATTTTCCACTCCGGCTGAAGCCGCGAGATCTCGCCATCGTACAAACTCAAATCGCCCACCGAACCGAGCTGATCTTCTTCCGGCAGTCCTGCGAACGGATCTTCGCTGGTGATGGTGGCCAGCTCGAGCGCGGTCTTCACCATCCGCTCGAGGCCTTCTTTGGTCAGGTCCGACGTGTACGACGACCCCGCCCGCTTCCCCACCAGGACTCGAATCCCCGCGCCGCGCGATCCGGCTTCGGTCAATTTTTCGATTTCCCGCATCCGTACGACCGCTGAAAACTCGTCGCCCTCGGCCGCCGTGCACTCGGCATCCGAAGCACCGTGCGCGAGCGCCTGCTTCACCGCATCACTGGCTAACTGTTCCAAATCATTCATTGCGTTCTTAGGCGGCCGTCCCGCCCACCGTCATCCGATCGATCTTTAACGTCGGGATCCCGACGCCCACCGGCACGCTCTGGCCCTCTTTCCCGCACACACCAATTCCCTCATCCAGCTCCAGATCGTTACCCACCATGCTGACGTACTTGAGCGCCTCCGGCCCATTGCCCACCAGCGTCGCGCCGCGTACCGGCCTGGTCAGCTTGCCGTTCTCGATCAGGTAGCTTTCACTCGCCGCGAACACAAAATTGCCCGACGTGATATCCACCTGGCCGCCGCCGAACGTCGTGCAATACAGTCCTTTTTCGACCGACCGCACGATCTCCTCCGGATCGCTTTGCCCCGCCAGCATATAAGTGTTGGTCATCCGCGGCATGGGGATGTGCTGATAACTTTCGCGCCGCCCGCTGCCGGTCGATTTGGTCCGCATCAGGCGGCTGGATAGCTTGTCTTGCAGATACCCGCGCAGCACGCCGTTTTCGATCAGCACGTTCTGCTGGGTCGCGTTGCCTTCATCGTCGACGTTCAACGACCCGCGCCGCGACCCGATGGTGCCATCGTCGATCACCGTACATAACGGACTCGCCACCTGCTGCCCGACGCGTCCGGTGAACGCCGAAACCCCCTTACGATTGAAATCCGCTTCCAACCCGTGCCCCACCGCTTCGTGCAGTAAGATCCCAGGCCATCCAGGCCCGAGCACCACCGTCATCTCACCGGCTGGAGCTTCGACCGCTCCCAACTGCACGATCGCCTGCCGCGCGGCTTCCCGGGCGAAATGTTCTGGCGTCTTTTCGTTCAGGAAAAACTCCAGCGTGACGCGTCCGCCGCCGCCCGAATGTCCCGATTGCGTCACGCCGTTTCCGTCTTTCGCCAGCACCGTGACGCTCAACCGCGCCATCGGTTGCCGGTCGACGCTCAACCGTCCTTCACTGGTGGCGACCAGCACTTGACGCACGCTGTCCGCATACGTGGCCTGCACTTGAAACACGCGAGGATCGTAGGCCCGCGCAGCTTTGTCGGCGCGCTTCACCAGATCCACGCGCTCGATCAGCCCCATTTCATGCGGAGCACGCAGCATCGGATACAGATTGTGACGCTGCGCTTCTTCGAACCCGGTCTTCACTACTGACGCCGGCCCGCGCGCGATGCATGCCGCGGTCCGCGCGGTTTTCTTGATCTTTTCAGGACTCAGGTCGTCACTGTAAGCGTAGCCGGTCCGTTCGCCCGCGATCACGCGCACGCCGACGCCCAGCGTTACGCCTTCCGTCGCGCTCTTGACGATCCCTTCATCGATCGAGATCGCCGAGGTCGACAGGTATTCGAAGTACAGGTCCGCGTACTCGCCTCCGGCCGACAGGGACTCGTTCAGGTATTGCTGGAGGTTGTGTTCAGTGAGGCCGAATCGCTCGGCGAAGAAGGATTGGGAAAGCCCCATACTTCGAGGCTAGCATGCGCCACAAATTCACTAATCGCAGCGCGTTATAATCGGCCTGCCCAATGCTCAGTGAAATCTCCCGGAGCTTCCGTCTTCGGCGAATGCGGCGTTTTGCCCGCGAATTCAGCCTCACCGCACAAACCCGTATTCTCGACGTAGGCGGTCTACCGGATCTTTGGTCCGGACTTGCCGTCCAACCTCGCGTAACTCTTCTGAACACCCCGCGCGCCGCAGCGGAACTCACCGACGCCCAAACCTGGGTCGCCGGTGACGGACGATCTCTCCCGTTTCCCGATCAGTCCTTTGACATCGTCTTTAGTAACTCCGTCATTGAACACGTGGGCGATTCTACAAGCCAACAAGAATTTGCGAGGGAAATCGTCCGCGTCGGCCGGGCCTACTGGGTCCAAACTCCAAACCGCTGGTTTCCGGTGGAGCAGCATCTGCTCACGCCCCTGATTCACTGGCTACCGAGGACGGCTCAGCGCGCCATCGTCCCACGCTTCACCGTCTGGAGCGCGATCACACGGGTTCCTCCACTGGGCCGCAGCTTTTATCTCGATCATTATCTGAACGACATCCGCCTGCTCTCGCCCGCCGAGCTACAGTCTCTGTTTCCAAGCGCGCGCATCATTCGCGAGCGGTTCTGCGGCATCACCAAATCGGTCATCGCGATGTCCCGCTTAACTTCATTGCCAGGATTCTCAGCCGCCTGTAATCCACCGTCCACACGCCGTCTCGATACATCTTCGGTCTCAGCCGCTCCGCCAGCGCCCGGGGATCCTTAGTGAGCGCTCCGCCGAACATCACCAGCCAGTCTTCCAGTCCGTTTTCTCCTTCGAGTTGCGTGGGGCGATCGAACAGCGTGGCGAAGCGCACCTCGAAGCCCTGCCGCTCGAGCAGCGGAGCGTACTTACCAATGCTCGGAAAATACCAGGGATTCACACCCGCCGCCTCTAGGATGGTGCGCGTGTTGCCTTTGCCCCCGAACTCGGCGACGAACCGTCCACCGGGTTTCAAAGCGAGCCAGATACGCTCGATTGCGGCCGGCTGATCTTGCACCCAATGCAGAACTGCGTTTGAGAAGACCGCGTTCACCGGTTCGGATAAAGCAAACGAGGTCGCGTCTCCCGTCCGGAAGTCGAGCGCTGGAAAATTCATGCGCGCCTGCGCAATCATCTCCGCGGACGCGTCGATTCCCACAACGTTCGCGCCTCGTTCCGCGATTTTCGCCGTCAACTGGCCCGATCCGCAACCCAGATCGAGAATACGCTCGCCTTTTTGCGGATCGAGCAGATCGATGACGGCTTCGCCGAACTGCCACACGAAGGCGTTTTGGGACTGGTATCGCTGCGCGTCCCATACGCGCTCCATTACTGTCGCGCCTCAAAGCCGGCCGAGGCGCGACGGTGATGGACCGCGTTGGGCGAGGACGTATTAAAGGACATGAGTCAACACGAGCGTGACGTACACGATCGTAACCAATGCCGCGACGGCGGCTCCCGCCATCAGCATCAGCGCGGTTTGGGTCCGGAACGTCGCAGGAAGCCGCTGTAAAAACGCGGGCAAACCGCCCATGGTAGGGATTCTCGCCGTGATGGTGCGCGAATGCACTTCCACTACCGGACGCGATGAAAGATCGGGCTGCCGCGACGGAGGCAGTCCCATGATCTGCTCGATCTCATCGCATACCACGCCCAGTCCCGCCGGACGTTGTGCGACCTGCTTCAACGTGCAGCGCTCGATCAGATCCACCAGGAGCTTGGGCAGATGCAAAGCACGCAACGGATCCATATCGACTGGCCGGTGAATGATCTGCTCGAAGATTTGTTCCACCTTGTCGCCTTCGATCGCGCGCTTCCCGGAAAGCAATTCGAACAACATCAATCCGTAGGAGTAGACATCGGCCTGCGGCGTCATACTTCGCCCCAGGACCTGCTCCGGAGCCATGTAATACGGGGTTCCCAGCGTGTAGCCAGCCTTGGTCAGGGCCATTCCCTCCGGCTTCGCGATCCCGAAATCCATCAACTTCACCTTGCCCGCTGCGTCCAGATGGATGTTTTCCGGTTTAACGTCGCGATGAACGATTTTTTTGGAATGAATGTAGTCCAGCGCGCGCCCCACTTGAAGGGCGATGCGCATCCGGCGGGAAAAATCGCCTACACGTCCATTCTTGATGGCCGACCGGAGGCTTTCCCCTTCCAGCAGCTCCATGACGATGAACGGCCGGCCCTGGTCCTCGCCGAAATCATAGACGGCAATGATGTTTTCGTGACTGATGTTGGATGCCAGCCGGGCTTCCTGCAGGAACCGCGCCTTGGCCTCCGCGTCAGCCGCACCCGCTTCCGTAAGGATCTTCAGCGCGACCTTGCGGCCCAGGACTGTATCGGTGGCTCGATACACGTGCGCCATCCCGCCGCCCAGAAATCGGTCGACCTGGTACTTCCCGACACGTGCAGGGTGGTCCATTGAGGCCAGCATTCAGTGTAAAACAGAAGAATGAACTGGCGACCGGTTGGGGACGGGATGGTGATCGCGATTCTGTCCGGGGATCCCGACAAAACGGATTCTCCCTTTGTGATTCGCTACCGCACCTCGCGCGCGCTCGAAGTCGGCGCGCACTGGCATCCTGGTGACGAACACGTGACAGTGCTCGAGGGCGCCTATAAACTTGGGTACGGGGAGACGTACGATGCCGCATCGCTGCAGGAGTTCGGTCCCGGCGCCTATGTGCACATCCGGAAAACGATCCATCATTTCACCTGGTATGCGGATGGGACGATTGTCCAGGTGAACGGGCTCGGTCCGTTTCGGACGTTTTATGTTTGAGGTCGCCCACGGATCTTGCAGGAGAATAGGATGGTGCTGCGGGATTCATTATGACGGCACCGACGGGAGCTAGAGAGATTGTGGACACCGACTATCGACCGCTTCCTCTGGGCGCGGCTCATTGCGTAGCTAGAATGACGAATCGCCGGTAATGAGCCGCGACCATAGGGAGCGGTCGATGTTGATGTCTCACCCTATGCTTCAGGTTCAAAGCTTGACCGCGCCTTCCAGTTTCCCCAGCCGGCGATCGAATGTTCCCAGAGGGAGATGGCCCGCTTTCCGGGCGAGTTGTAGCATCATGCAGTCGGAGAAACCTAGCGCGGGTCGCGATCGGAACAGATCGAGAGCTGCGAAAACAATATCCGAGTCCTGAATCACCAGATGCTCGTGGTTGAGCAGCATTTCGATGGCTGTCGCGAGTTGGTCCGGATTCCGGCCGTACACGGTCGCGAGCACCCAGGTTGCTTCCGACAGGGCGAGCACGGACACCCAGGCACCGTCTGCGATGAAACGGTCGGCGGGCGCGGCTTGACGCGGATCGTCGCGAGTAATCAAGCGCACAAGCACGTTGGTGTCAACGGCTCGCATACCGGCTTCGCATCCGTCGCCGGATTCCTTCCTTCATTTGTTCCGGCGTTCTCCGCTTCGGGGAAGACTTGGGAAATACGGCCTTATGAATTTCGCTGGAAGTGAATCGAGCCGATCGCCTGACGACGATTCGGTCGCCGTCCTCGTCCCACTCGAGCACGGAGCCGGGGGCAATTCCGAGTTTTCGGCGAACGCTCGCCGGGACTGAGATCTGACCCTGCGCCGTAAGTTTGGAAAGAGCGATTGCCATGCTCCAACATTACCACGGTAATGAGACTACAAAAACAGTGGTTTGCAAGGCCGGCAAGAACAAAACGGCCAATCGAGGAACTGCTCACTTGATTCAGGCTGACGTTTCAACGGCCTGTGAATCTGAAGGTTCGAATAACCTGCTGATAAAGCCTCAAGAAGGCGGCGTTGTTTAAGTCCGAGGCTCTGATCGCGAAGGTCTTCGATCCATTCAAGACGTAAATGTTTTCGCTCTCGTTCGACTTGCGATCGCCGTTTCTAACCTTCAACGCTCGAATTCCGGAAAGCGAAACCCACTCCTCCGTCGCGACTGGCACGAGCACAGTACTCCGGCTGACGTCTTTCAACCATTCGTCGACGCTCTGATCAGTCGGCTTATCGATCAGGTGTTCGATCATCACGCTTCCTCTCGTCGATGGGTCTGAAAGGAACACAAACACGTCGGGATCCGACGGATCGTCACACGTCCGGCAGCTACTTATTTTCCAATTCGGCGGATATTTGATAGACCAACCCGCTCGATTGGAAAAACTCTTCCATCGGGAAGTGTGTGGGGTTTTGTCGAATGGCGGTGTGGCATAGCCGACTGCGAACAAGAGCAGCACGCTAGCGGCGAGTAGAATTATGCGTCGAGACATCACTATAAGAAAAGGAAAAGGCAGGCGTTTCCGCCTGCCTTAATACTATCGAAATAGTGGAACTCCTAGTCGCCGAATGAGCCGACTTCTTCCTGCTTCTCCACCGGCTTCGCTGCAGGAGCAATCGAACCCAGCGGGACGATGTCGGCAACAGGCTTCTCGCCGAGCACCTGTTCCCGATACATCTTCATCATCTGCTCATTCTTGGCTTGCTCTTTGAGCTTCTCGGCGCGAGCCCGGAATTTCTCTTCACGGGCTGTCTTGGCGATGCCCTTGTCGTCCAGATCGTGCTGGCGTTCGCGATTCACGTCGTCCATGCGCAGCACCAGGGAGTGGTCGGCCGTCGGCAGGTTTACCTTCTTGCCGCCCGCGACGATTTCATGGCGGCCCTTTTCCTCGTACCACTTGGTGAGCGTCGCCGTCATGTGCATTTTTTCTACGATGTTGCGCCAGCCGACGCCGGTGTTGTACGCGCAGAAGGAAATCTCGCCTTCCTGCGTGGCGTAAGGGATGATGCACTGCTCGGTGCGGCGGAAATCGTAGTTGAACAGATCCTGGAACCACATGCCCGCGATGAACAGGAAGTTCCAGCGGTCCGCGCGGCGCTTGTCGATGTCGGCCTTGGTGCGGTCGCCGGTCACTTTGCCGTAGGCGCCCGTCTGTGATTTCTTGGACATGCCGAAGCACTTGTCGAACTTTGCGATCAGATCGCTCAGGCGGAAGTGCGTGGGAGCCTGGTAAGGATTGTAGTTACGCAGCAGCGCGAGGGATACGCCGATCACCGACATGCGCTTGCTGCGCGCGCCATCGTTGATCCTGGCCACGTCGCGAGCCAGGCGATCGGCGTTCAGGAACGCGGTCACCGGGCGGTATTCCTTGGTTTCCTTGTCGCACATCACCGCCATGCCGACGCCGCAGTTAGGATGGCATCCACATGACAGTTGACCCCAATCCGCGTTCGGTCCGTGGACCAGATCCGCGAAATCGGAGAACGTGCTCATGAACGAAATAGGGAACCAGTCGCGAACGGGTTCGCCGAGACCGGTCTGATTCTTGACGTCGTGCGCCAGGTTAGCCAGCGTGTAGCGCTGCGCTTGCCGGCGTTCGTCAGTAATCGCCTCGTCGCGGCCCGTGAACGATACCGGCTGGAAACTCAGGAACGGGATCTTCTTAGGATTGTCGAGCGCGAAGCGCACCACTGCGCCCACCTGTTCGTTGTTGACGCCGTTGATGAGCGTGATCACCGGGACGATGTCGACGCCGGCGCTGTACAGGTTCTCGATCGCGCGCAGTTTTACGTCAAACAGGTTGCCTACGGCGCGATGCGAATTGGCTTCATTACCGATTCCATCGAACTGCAGATATGCATAACGCAGGCCCGCTTCCGCGGCTTGCTTGGCGAATTCCGGACGTTTGGCGAACTCGATGCCGTTGGTTGCGGCCTGCACGCTTTGATATCCGACCTTGCGGCAATACTGAACGGCTTTCAGGAAGTGCGGCGAAAGCGTCGGCTCGCCGCCCGAGAACTGTACGGACAACTGGCGGCGCGGCTTGATCGTCAGGGCGTTGTCGAGCAGCGTCTGGATTTCCTCCCAGCTCAGCTCGTGCACGAACCCGACTTGATTGGCATCCATGAAACAGGGGTCGCACATCATGTTGCAGCGGTTCGTCAGATCGATGGTAAGCACCGAGCCGCGACCGTGCGTCACCGTAGAGGTACCGTGATCGTGAAGCTTTTCGTCGTTGTGGGCGCGAATGTCGCGGCCCGGGAAGACATCTTCCAGGTGCTTGAAGAAGGCGGGATCGGTCGACATCACGTCTTCAAAATGGCCATGGATCGGGCAGTCCTTCACCATCAGGATTTTGCCATCGCGCTCCAATACGGTCGCTTTGATTTCGCCAACCTTTTCGTTTCTCAGGATCTTGACGGGCAGCTCACCGTTCAGAATCTTGTTGCGGATTTCCGGCACGCATTTGGGGCACAGCGAATCGGTTTCGCGGGGCCAGCCCAGCTTCGGCTTCTGCTTCTCCCAGCTCTTCAGCAACGGCTTGTCCGACCATTTAGGGGTAAACGACGGGTTCGGACTGATGGAGTTCAGCTTGTCAAATACGAACCACGCGGCGTTCGCGGCCACGGCTACCGCTTTTTCGACATGCTTGATGGGCTTAGTCATAGTTTTCCCAGAGGAGGATTGTGCGTCGATTCAGTATATTAGACCATCCTGGGAGGTCCTAGATTAATGAATTGAAATGCCGCTGGATGCATCCAACGGCGTTCACGGGGATTGAACGGATTCTTCTGTAAGACGTTAGAGCTGAAGGAGATAACCCGGAAAACCTAAGGGAGCGAGATCACACCAGTCGGCGAACCGCCAAGGGCAATGGTACCGGCGATGGAGTTGTCGTTACTGTTGATAATCGTCAGGTTGTTGGATCCCTTGTTGGCCACATAGATGAGCGTGTTGTAGGTATCGAGAGCCACGTAAACGGGATTGTTGCCGACTGTGATGGGCGTCTTGCCGAGGCGATAGCTTTTCGCGCGAATGGTATACAGCAAGCCTGCGGGACTGATGCCGCTGGTGACGTAGGCGGTGATCCCATCGACGGAAAAAGCGATCGAGGTGGGATTCGTAATTCCGGTCACGGTCTGGACCTTTTCAAGCGACAGGACATCGTGGACCGTCACGGTGTTGTCCTTGGAGTTGCACACGTAGACCAGCAATCCATCGGGTGTGACGGCGAGGGCGAGCGGGCCTTGGCCGACCGAAAACGTGCCGACGACTTTCTTTGAAGCCGTATCCACCTGCGAAACCGAGCTGAGACCGGAGTTGATGACAAACAAGCTGGTGCCGTCGGGCGTGGTGGCGATTGCGGTGGGGCGGCTGCCGGGATTGAGCGCGATCAAGCCGACGTTGGTGGAATTCGTGTCGATGACCGAGATCGAATCGGCCCCGGAGTTGGTCACATACAGCAGGTTGTTGTCGGCGGAGAAAACGGCGCTGGTGGGCGCGCGGCCCACCGGGATCTTCGCGCCGTAAATAAAATTGGGACCCGTGGAATCCACCAGGTAAACGGCGTTATCGGCGGAGCTGACCGCCCACAACGCGGGTTTGTTCGACGTGATCACTTCCCTGAGATTGGGCACGCCGTGGGGCACCAGCGGAAAGCTGCCGCCGAAGTACTTATATTTGGAGCCAACCCAGTTGAGCGAGAATCCATTTACGTCATCGATGTTGATTGCGCTTACGCCGCTGAGCGTCCACATTCCGGTCGACCCCACGACGAATACCGAGCGGCCGCTGTTGAGATAGCCGAAATACTCGTAGTCGCAACTTTGATCGCAGGACGCCAGCAGGAGAAACAGGGAGATCAAGCCGTAGAGTTTGATTTTTTTTCTCATATTCGTGTCCTATCTGTAGAGCGCGCTGCGGCGATCGACAAAGTCGACTTGGGCGGCGCCGCCAGTCAGTTTGCCGGCGGTGATGGATTGCGGCGATCCAGCGGGGACCGAATGAAGTTCGATGAAGCCGTGCGAGAGGCTGTAGTTGGTGCGCGTCCCAGGGAGCGGCGCCAGCACATAAGACGGAACGGTAAAACTGGTGGCGCCGGCAGGAACGTTGCAGATGAATTCGCCTGCCGAGTTGGTGGGGTAATCCATGTTGCCACCGCGAATGGTGACGGTTCCTGCGCCGGTCCAACTGAGAGTCAAAGGCTGGGAGCGGTCGATGATCGAAGCTGCTCCGCGATTGCTATTGGTCCAGGTAATCGCCGGTGCGACGTTGAGGCTCACGTTGAATGCTGCGATGTCGGCGCTGCCGGCCGCGGTCACTTTGTAACTCCCGGGAGTGTAATACGGCGGCATCGCGGAGACGCCGGGGAGCGCGGGTGTCAGCCCGAAGAGTCCGAAATCGTAGCGCACACCTTCCGTCACCGTGGTCATCGCCATAGCAGGACCGCTCGGTCCAGTGAGAGACAGCGCGCCCGCGGCAAGATCCTTCGCCACCGTGCGGGGCACGGCGAATTCGGGACCATCGGTCGAGACATATGTCGTGCAGGTTCCGGGCGGGGGCTGGGAAAGATAAGGATGGAAGGCGTAAACTCCGCCGGGGTAGTTGCCGAAATACGCGACAGCCTGATCGCTGACCAGGGTCTGCGCGGGCGAAATAAGCCAGTCTTCCGTCGTAGTCTGGCGCGTCAGCATCACGATCCCCAGGTTTCCGCCGCTGACCGGAACCAGCGAGAGCGGATTGAACGGATCCGAACACGCGCCTCCGTTGGGGTTGATCGACATGGTGACGGTGTTGCTCACAGCCGTTCCAGCCACTCGGGCAACGACAGGAACGTAGCATCCCGAGGCCGCGTTGGCGGGAATCTGGAAAACCACTTGATCGATTCCCGCACAGCACGGCGTGCGGCCGCTATAGGTGATGTTGGTCACGGGCACGCCTCCAACCCAGATTTCGACCGGGAACGGAAGACTGCCGATGGGCGGCGTAAGACTATCGGATTGCGTGATGGGTCCCAGGCCGTTTGCCCACAGGGTGACGAACTGGTTCGGCACAGCGGAAAGTAGCGGCGAATTGAGCGGCGCGTCACTGCCGGAAAGATTCTGAATGCTGCCCGGACCGACGCCAAAGCCGGTGGACGTAAATAATCCTGGATTGCTGTTCACCACGCGGAGCGTTTGAGGGTGGCTGGTATTTCCGTTATACGTGACGCGAACCGAGACCAGCCCAAGTGGAGCGTTGGAGGGCATGATCGCGTTGACGATCGTGTCGGCGACGAATACAGGGAACGCGTCCATGCTGGTCGCGCCTTGTGTGATCTTCACGGAAACACCGCCAATGGCGGTCTGCAACGGATAACTGGGCTGCTGCGCGGTGGCGGCGGGTCCGAGACCAGTGCCGAAGATGCTGAAGGTGGATCCTCGCGCGATGGCGCCTCCGGGGACTCCGAACGGTTGAAAACCAGCCGAGTTGGCTACTCCTCTGGGCGTGATGACCGGTTGCGCCCAGATCGTAAATCCCCCGGCTAAGGTGACGCAAAGCTTGAGAAGCCGCATATGCACCTCAGTGATCGATTTAGAAAAATCATATCACGTAATAAATGTTTTGGATACAAAAAAGAACTTAGCCGGGAGTGAGTAGAATGAAAGATTGGAACGATTCTGGATCAAGAATTTCGGATGCCGCGCGTCGCAGGCCGATGGAGCCGCCATCGAAGCAGGGCTGGCGGGCAAAGGCCTGGCCGCCGCGGGCACGGCCGCGGAGGCCGATCTGGTGGTCCTCAACACCTGCACCGTCACCGCGACCGCCGACGATGAGGTTCGTCAAACTGTCCGGCGGATCCATCGGGAACATCCTCTGGCCCGCATTCTGGTGACCGGATGCTATGCCCAGCGCGCGCCCGAAGAAATCGCCGCGATCGAGGGCGTCACCATGGTGGTGGGCAATTCGCATAAGACACAGATCCCCGATTTGGTGTCGATGCCGTATCATTCTCAAATTCAAATCGGCGACATTTTCGAGCAGCGCGATTTTCTGTCCGCGCCAGTGGACGACGCCCTGGGAGACCGCACGCGTCCCAATCTAAAGGTTCAGGACGGCTGCAACAATCGATGCTCGTTCTGCATTATTCCGTTCGTGCGGGGGCGCAGCCGCAGCGCGACGCCGGAACAGGTGGTCGAACAGGTTGGCTCTCTCGCGTTGAGATATCGCGAGGTTGTGCTCAGCGGGATCAACCTGGGGCGTTGGGGACGCGATCTGGACTCACGCGTGCGCCTGGTGGATCTGATTCGGCGACTGCTGGCGGAAACCGAGGTCGAGCGGCTGCGGCTCAGTTCGGTAGAGCCAATGGATTTCTCAGACGAACTGCTGGGGCTGATGGCGGAATCGCCGCGCATCGCCAAACATGTTCACGCGCCGCTGCAATCCGGATCGGACCGCGTGCTGCGGCGGATGCATCGTAAATATCGTCCGCGGCACTATGCCGATCGCATCCTGAAGGCGCGGGCGTTGATGCCCGAATGCGCCGTGGGCGCCGACGTGATGACCGGATTCCCCGGGGAGACCTCCGAAGAGTTCGAGGAATCACGAACGTTTATCGAAAGCCTGCCGTTCACTTATCTTCACGTGTTCACGTATTCGGAGCGGCCGGGGACTCCGGCGGCCGAGTCGGTCGAACAGGTTCCTGCCGTCGTCCGGAAGCAGCGCACGCACGTGTTGCGCGAGTTGGCTGCGGTGAAGAATTTGGAATATAGGCGGTCGATGATCGGGAAGACGCTTTCCGCAGTGACGCTGGATCAAGGGGCGCTCAGCGAGAACTATCTGAAGATCAAACTGGCCGCCTCGCGAGAGGCGAACCGGATCGTCGACGTGCGCATCGGGGGCGTGCATGGCGACGGGCTGATTGAATCTGGAGCGCTCGCGGTACTTTCAGCGTAGTTGTGGAACGAATCTCCAGCTTGCCGCGAAGGCTGTAGCTATCGTGACACGTCAACATCGTCCGCTTCCTACGGTCGCGGCTCAATGTCTGCACTTGTCATCGTAGCGACGCAATGAGCCGCGACCGCAGGAAGCGGTGGATGCTGAGTTTTTCGCCGCCCCTCAGCCCCCTAGTTCTGCTGCTGAGTGCCAGCAGCGCCCCGGCCGCCTTCGCGCCTGGGTTGTGGCGGAGGAAGCGGTTTGCGAGGCAACATTTCTTCGCGCATTGCCGTGTTGTAAACGAACGTCGCGACGATCGCTGACATTTGCATCATGTCGCCCTTCTGAATCCGGTCGTACACGTCCATGTTGGAGTGATGCGTGCGCGAATCGTAATCCATCGGGTCCTGAATGAACTGGAAACCGGGCAGGCCCACTGCGTCGTAAGACAGATGATCCGTGCCGCCCGTGTTGCGGATGCTGATGGTACCGTTGGCCAGGTCCTTCAGTGGAGCGAACCACTGCTCGAAAATGGGGCGCATCATGTCATTGCCCTGAAGATACACGCCGCGGATCTTGCCGGTGCCGTTGTCGACGTTGAAATATCCGGAGAGCTTGGCATGCTCCCCGGTGATCTTCATCGTTTCCGGATCGCCGAAATGTTCTTTCACGTAAGCCTTGGACCCGAGGAGCCCTTCTTCTTCGCCGCCCCACAAGCCCATGCGAACTGTGCGGTCCATTTTGAGATTCAGCGCTTTCAGGATGCGCATGGCTTCGATCATCACCGCGCTTCCGGCAGCGTTATCAGTGGCGCCAGTGCCGCCGTGCCAGCTATCGAGGTGTGCGCCGAGCATGACCAATTGGTCCTTCTTGGCCCCACCTTCGATTTCGGCAAGCACATCGACTGAGTCGGTGCGTTCATCCTGAAATTTGGTCTGCACGTCGAATTCGAGCTTCACCGGGATTTTGTGATCGATCAGCCGGCAGATGCGATTGTATTGCTCCGGCGTGATAACGACCGTCGCAGGAACGACCGCGTCTTTGGCATCACGCGAACCGGCGCTGCCACCGAAGACGGTTCCGCCTTCACTTCGGCCGCCGCCTCCGCGTAGAATCAATGCGGGCTGTTCTTCGGCCAGGAACTTCTGCAAGGTTTGCTGGAAACCGCGTCCACCTGGGCCGCCGGCCTGAGGCTGTCCGCCGCGTCCGCCGCGGCCATTCGCGCCCGGGGGAGGCGTAAAAAAGCCGCGTCCGCCGGTGCTGGGATCGGGAGCCATCGCGAGGTCGGCTAGTTCCTGATCGGTATAACGATGACCCAGCGCATTCGTGCTCATCTGCAAATCGCGGCCGACGCCGAGCATGATGATCTTGCCTTTGAGCTTGCCCTTGTATTTCTCGATGTCGGCATCATTGGCGATGGCCTCAATCAACATCGGCTCGCCGCTGACGATGCCATTGGTCCCGGCGGTCCATGCTTGCGGATAGCCGATCAGCGGAGCGTACTGTGGCTCGATCATGTGACCGGAGAAGTGCGTCATTTCCCAACCGCGGCCAAACGGCCATTTTTCGGTATGCGCCTTCATGCCCCAGTCCGTCATTTGCTTGACCACCCAATCCGCCGCTCCGAAATAGGCGGGCGAGTTGGTGAGGCGCGGACCATGCACGTCGGTCAACTGGAACATCGTCTCCATGACCTGGGAGTGCTGGAAGGCTTCTTCCTTGATCTTATGCAGCGTCGCGAGGTCGACTTTCTCCTGGGCCAGGGCCACCAGGGAAACCAGGCAAAGCAGCGTGAAAATTCGTTTGAAGTTCATGAATTATCCTTTATTGGGCGTTTCCCGTCACTGGAATGTTACCTTCGCGCCCGTCGTCTCAACCGCTTCCTGCGGTCGCGGCTCGTGCCGGCGTTAACTATGATCGTCATCAACTACCTTTGCGCCCACGGTTGGGGTTTGGGGGCGGGCAAGCGCGGGAGCGGTTCAGTTCTCATGGCCGTGTGATAGGCGAACGCAGCCTCGATCGCGGCGGCTTCCATCACGTCGCCCTTTTGCACGCGCTCGTAGACATCCATGTTGGAGTGATGCGTGCGCGTTCCATACTCCAACGGGTCCTGCAGGAAGCCGAATCCATCCAATCCGACATAGGCGAACGAAGTATGATCCGTGCCGCCCGGAGCGCGATCCGACGGCGCGCTTGCGCCCGCGACCACGGTCGCTCCCAGGTCGTGGAACGGCGCTAGCCAGGCCTCGAAGATCGGACGGACCATGTCGTTTCCGCCGATATTGATTCCGCGGAATTTTCCGCTGCCGCTGTCATCGTTGTAGTACGCCACCAGCTTCGAGTATTCGGGCTTGAGTTTCATGTCGGCGCGATCGGCGAAATGATTTTTCACATAAGCGATGGACCCTAGCAGGCCTTCTTCTTCGCCGCTCCACAATGCGAGCCGTACCGTGCGATCCATTTGCACATTGAGCGACTTGAGAATCCGCATGGCTTCGATGGCGACGGACGATCCGGTAGCGTTATCGGTCGCACCGGTGCCGCCGTGCCAGCTATCGAAGTGTCCGCCCACCATCACGATCTCGTCACGCTTGCGGGCACCTGGAATTTCAGCGATCACATTGAACGACTGCTCTTCCTGGGTGCCGATTTTCGAGCGAATGTCGAATTCGAGCTTGACTGGAATCTTGTGCTCCACCAGACGCGCGATGCGGTTGTAATGTTCCTCGGCGATGACGACGGTCGGGGGCGGGACGGGTTCGCCGGCTTTGTATGATCCATAGCTGCTGCCGAAAACCGTGCCGTAAGCCGCGATGGGGCTGAACTGGATTACGACGGCGGGCTTTTCGTCGATCAGGAATTGAATCACGCGTTCACGGAAACGGCGCTGCGCTGCGGGATCTTGAGGCGCTGCATTGCCGCGCCCGCCACGTCCACCAGCGGGCGGACCTCCGGGACCGAAGGCGAATCGGGAAGGATCCGGCGTTTCGACGCGTTGCCGTAGTTCTTCATCGGTCAGACGATGGGCGAGAGGATTGTATGGCTCTTCGATTTCCTGCGGCGCCATGGTCAGGACCATTTTTCCGCGAAGCTGACCCTTGTATTTGTCCAGATCGGCTTGTGTCGTGAGCGGCGCGAGCATCGCGTCGCCTTTCACCGGCCCATTGGTGGCGTCGGTCCAGGCGGCCTGAAATCCGATGATCGGGGAATATTGCGGCTCCAGCATATGGCCTTCGTAATGAAGCTGGTTCCAGCTCCGGCCAAACGCTCCCCAGGGTTCCTGTTTGACGTTGACCAGGCCGTAGCCTTCCAGGCGCTTCACCACCCAATCGGCAGCGGCCTTGAATCCAGTGGAATTGGTGACGCGCGGACCGTTGGCATCGGTCAGATAGAACAACGTCTCCATGATTTCGGAGTGATTGAAGGCCTGGTCCCGAATCTTGTTGACGATGGCTAAGTCAGCTTTGTCCTGCGCGAATAAGGCGGCAGAGAAGGCAGCAGCGAGAAGGAACGTGCGAGCGCGCATATCGAATTGAGGATATTACAAATCGCCCGAGCGCGCCAACGATAATAGGAATGTGATCACCGATCTGGTGCAGATTCGCAGGCTGGGCGAGAAGAACCGGGCCGAGAATCTGCGCTTCCGCAAATATCTCAAAACGCACGAATGGGTGGAGCGGCAATTTCGGCGCGCGGCCGAGGAAGTTCACGACCAGATCGATTGCCGCGAATGCGCTGAATGCTGCCGTGTCACCGAAGTCCAGCTCGCCGAACGAGATATCGAACACCTGGCGAAATTCCTGCGCATCAAGCCGGCCGCATTCGTCGAGCAATACACGATGACTGGCGAAGACGGCGAGATGATCCTGAAGCGAACCGAATCCGGCTGCGTGTTCCTGGACGGGAACGAGTGCACGGTGTACGAGGCTCGGCCAGGGAATTGCGAAAAATTCCCACATTTGTTGAAAGGCGCGGGGTCGATACCGAGCCGCATGTGGCAATTCGTGGATCGGGCGACTTATTGTCCCATCGTTTATAACTGGATGGAGAAAGCGAAGGGGCTGACGAAATTCCGATGACGCTGCGGCCTCGCTTTGCTGCGGATATGGACGCAACAACCCTGACACGCCTGTTAAGAGGAGAGCATTTGGACATGCCCGAGCGCGTTGAACTCGGATTGTGGCCACATCCGCCGATTCCCATCGAGCATGTGATTCAACACCTGACAAACATATTGCAGGAGACTCATTGGTTCCCGCACCTGCCACTACCTACACAGACCGGCCAATCAATCAGCGAGTGGCCAACAATTGAGCGAGAATCTACGAATCAGTTCATCTACAGAGCGCAGCGAACCGATCCATCGAATCCTTCTGTGGTCGTCAACTCGATCGAGCGGCCGTTTCAGACGGCGCGTGAAGCCGCGGAGTTTTGTTTGCGATGGGCCTTCATCTTCCCGGCGACCTTGATGGCTGGACTGTGACGTGATCCTTCACGGGATTCCGCGTTTGAACGGGCATGGTAAATTGAATCTGTGAGCCGTCCGGTAGCCCGTTATACTCCCTCTCGCCGGTATCTCTTGTTGGCGATCATCGCCTTCGGGGGGAGTCTGCTTTCCGGGTACACCGCGCTGCGATGGCCTCCGGCGTGGATCGCGACGGGACTGTTCGCGCTCTCCGCAGCGGCGGTACTGGTGCTGGCGCTGCGGCCGGCGATCGAGATTTATGAAACGCATCTCGCGATCGGTCGTGCCGCGATTGCGTGGGGTGAGATTCGACGCATCGATCGGACTGGATGGAATGCGCCGCTCGCGGTTTTTCTGACGCTAGCCGATGAGAGCCGCATGCTCCTGCTGCATCCGGGCGATCTGGATTCGTCCACCGGCCTGCTTCGCCATTTGCGGCGCTACTCGCGCGAGGCGCTGCTCGACGGCATTCCGTATCGCCAGTTCTGGGGCGAAGGGCTTCCACCCGCGCAATCCGTGCCAAAACAGTTGCCGGCCGCGCGCTATCCGCTGCTGCGTCCCGAAGACGAGGACGAAGTGGAACGCATGTTCCAGCGGCTGAAATCCGTCGGCCGCATCGATCAGCGCGGCTCGGACGACAAATAATTGAAACGGATCGCGCTGGCGTTGGCGGCAGTGATCGTATTTGCTGTGGTGCTTCACTCGGCGATCTTTGCCGGGCTGGGTGGATACCTGGTGCAGAGCGAGCCGCCACAGAAGGCCGATATCATTCTGGTTCTCGGCGGCGATTGGAGCGGCAATCGCATTCTCAGAGCCGCGGATCTGGTCCGCGAAGGATACGCTCCCAAGGTTCTGGTCAGCGGACCCGCGGGAATCTACGGACGCTATGAAAGCGATCTGGAGATCCCGTTCGCCATCCAGCACGGATATCCGCAAGCGTATTTCGAGGCATTCGAAAACCATTCGCACTCGACCATGGATGAGGCGAGCATGACGATTTCGCGTCTACGCCAGATGGGAGCGAAGAACGTGCTGCTGGTAACCAGCAACTTCCATACGCGTCGCGCAGGGAAAATCTACCGGCATCAGGCGCCAGACTTGACGTTCGACGTTGTCAGCGCGCCCGATCCCGATTTTTCGCCATCGAACTGGTGGCACGAGAGAGAAGGGCGCAAGACCTTCCTGATCGAATGGATGAAAACCGTCGCGGAGTGGGTCGGCCTATGAAGCGCGACGCGCGATTCCTGTGGCCCTACTTGTGGCGCTACCGCCGCGCCTTCGCCTTAGGACTCGGGTCGCTCATAGTGAAGGACGGGCTGGGCGCTGCGCTGCCGCTGGCGATGCGGGGCGCGGTCGATTCGATTGCCGGGGGACGTGGGCTGCGCCTGATGCTGGCGTTTTGCGGGCTCATCGTTTTGGTCTCGCTGTGCAAGGGAGTTTTCCAATACTGGATGCGCGTGATTCTGATCGGGGTCTCGCGCGACGTCGAATACGACATGCGCAATCAGTTGTTCGCGCGGCTGGTCACGCTCGATTCCGGATTCTTCGGACGCACGCGAACCGGCGACATCATGGCGCGCGCCACTAACGACATGAATGCGGTCCGCATGATGCTGGGGCCGGGACTCATGTATCTGTTCGAGACGTCGCTGACGCTGGTGCTGGCTCTCGCCGTAATGCTGTGGGTGGATTGGCCGCTAACGCTGGTGGCGCTGATCCCAGCGCCGTTCGTGAGTCTCGCCGTACTCGGATTCGGGCGCCAGATTCATGAGCGCTTCGAATCGATCCAGCGCATGTTTTCCGATATCAGCAGCCGCGTGCAGGAAAATCTTTCGGGCGTCCGCGTGGTCCGGGCGTATGTGCAGGAACGCTCTGAGCTGGCCCTGTTCGAGAACGTCAACGGCGATTACATCCGCGAAAATCTGCGGCTGGCGCGCATTTCCGGCTTGTTCAATCCGCTGCTATCGGCACTGATCGGGATCACGTTTCTGCTGGTGTTGTGGATGGGCGGACTGCGGTTGATGTCGCACAAAATATCACTGGGCAGTTTCGTGATGTTTCAGACTTACATGGGGATGCTGATCTGGCCCATGATCGCGATGGGCTGGGTGGCGAATCTGCTGGAGCGAGGCAGGGCATCGTTGAGCCGTGTGCGCGAGCTACTTGAGGAGCGGCCAGCCATCGCGGCTCCCGCAAATCCGCGCGCGCTGCCGGCACCGGTTCGCGGGGCAATCGAGTTTCGAAACGTCGGTGTGCGCTACGGAAGCCGGATGGCACTGGAGAATGTCGATCTGCGAATTCCCGCGGGCACGACGGTTGCGATCGTGGGCCACACCGGTAGCGGGAAGAGCACGCTGGCGCACCTGATTCCCCGGCTGATCGATCCGAGCGCGGGCATGGTGGCCCTGGACGGAATCGACTTGCGGGAGTTTTCTCCGGAGGATGTTCGCAGCGCCATCGGCTACGTCCCGCAGGAGACTTTTTTGTTCAGCGCGACGCTGGCGGAGAACATCGCGTTCGGGGTCAAAGACGCTACCGAAGATCAAATCAGGCGCGCCGCTGAGATCGCGGGTCTCGCCCCGGATATCGCGGGATTCCCCAACGGTTATAAGACCATGGTGGGCGAGCGCGGGATCACGCTTTCCGGCGGCCAGAAGCAGCGAACCGCCATCGCCCGGGCGATCCTGCGGGATCCGCGCATTCTGATTCTGGACGACGCGCTGGCCAGCGTCGACACCGCGACCGAAGAGCGCATCCTCAACGAATTGCAGGACGTCATGCACGGGCGCACCACCATCCTGATATCACACCGGGTGTCCACCATCCGCAACGCGGACCGGATTTTCGTGTTGGAAAAAGGAACGGTGGTCGCCGAGGGTTCGCACGCCGAGCTACTGGAGCGCGGCGGCTATTATGCCGATCTGTTCCAGAAGCAGTTGCTCGAAGAAGAGCTCGAAGCGATTTAGGCGAAGGTGTTAGACTTCGAAACATAGCTTTGTGTGGGGAGGTTTTATGCGTGCGGTCCTCAGCGGCTTCCTTCTGATTTCCTGCATCGCCCGCGCCCAGACGAATGGACGGCTTACGGGTTCAGTGATCGATCCTTCGGGCGCCGCGATTCCGAAAGCGACCGTCAGCATCCTGCTGCACGGCGGCAAGCGAGCGTTGCTCGCCACGCTGACCAGTAATGAAGGCGCGTTCACGGTGGAAAGCGTCCGGCCTGAACTCTACGATCTAGTGATCGAAGCCGACGGTTTCCAGCGCTATAACCTCGAAAACGTGAAGGTCGATCCGGCGCGCTCCACCGATCTGCCACCGATCAAGCTGATGCTGAGCTCGACCGCCATGAGCGTGGAAGTGACGGCCACCGTCGAGTCGGTGCAGACCAGCAGCACCGCGATCGCTACTACGGTGACCTCGGAACAGATCCGCAGGCTTCCGGTAGGGGACCGCAATCCGCTCGCGTTCATCGCGACGCAGGCCGGGGTCGGATCGAACGCGTTCGCGACGAATATCAACGGACAGCGTGAATCGTTCAGCACCGTGACGCTGGATGGCGTCAACATTCAGGACAACTACCTTCGCGATAACGATCTCGACTTCACGCCCAATCTGCTGCTGCTGGACCAGGTGAAGGAATTCACGGTAACAACTGCGCTGTCGGGCGCTGGTTCGAGCGGTGGATCGCAAGTGAGTTTTTCGACACCGTCAGGAACCAATGAATTCCACGGGTCCGCGCTGTGGCAGAATCGCAACAACAAATTCGCCGCCAACGATTTCTTCGATAACAAAGATGGGATCGGACTGCCGCGGCTGAATCTGAATCAGGTGGGCGGATCGTTGGGCGGTCCTATCAAGCGCGACAAACTGTTCTTCTACATGAACTACGAGGCGTACCGGCTGCGGAGCCAAGCCACGGAGGACGCAACCATTCTGACGGCGAGCGCCCGGGCCGGGATCGAGTCCTACGTCGCGAGCAATGGTCAGGTGCGCACAGGAAATATTCTTCAGATCACTGGCCTGACTCCCGATCCGGCGATTCAGGCGCTGCTCAAGGACGTCCCCGCGCCCGAGAAAATCAATAATTATCGAGTCGGAGACAGCCATCCCGGGCAGTTGCTGAACACCGGCGGCTATTCGTATTTGGTCCGCAACAATCGCGATCGGGACCACTGGACCGGTAAGCTGGATTACAATCTTTCGACTTCGCACGTCATTTCGGGATCGTTCGCGTGGAATCACGACCTGGTGGATCGTCCAGATGTGGCAGTGAACTATTCGAACGTGTCGCCGGTGACCAACGACAATTCGACGAAATTCGCCGCGCTTGCCTGGCGTTATAGCCCCAGGGCGACACTCACCAATGAATTGCGGGGCGGGCTGAATTACGCGCCCGCGGTATTCGACATGTCTGGCACGCTGCCGTCCTCACTGATCGGCGGGACGATTTTCAACTCACCGGTCGCGGCCACGAACTTCCTGCCGCAAGGCCGCAACACGCGGACGCGAAATCTTGAAGACAACGCGTTTTGGAATCACGGCAAGCACGATTTTCAGTTCGGGTATCATTATCAGGCGGTTCGCATCCGCAGCTACGACTACTTCGGCACGGTGCCGACTTATGACGTCGGAATCGATTCGGCGAATCAGCAGCAGAACCTGCTGGGCTCAACGGATTTGCCCGGAATCAGCGCCTCGGATCTGAATCGCGCCAACAGTCTGCTGGCGACGCTTGCCGGACTGCTTAACGACGACAACGTGGTTTACAACATCACCAGCCGTAATTCCGGATTCGTTCCTCGCGCACCATGGGTCCGCAATTTCACTTACGACAACCACGCGTTCTATGCCGAGGATAAGTGGAAGATCCGAAAGAATGTCACGCTGACAATGGGCCTCCGCTGGGATTACTACACGCCGGTCAATGAAGTGAACTCGCTGGAGCTTCAGCCTGAACTGACCAGCGGAAACGCGTTCGCGGCGCTGCTCGACCCAAAGAACTCGCTCGATTTCGCCGGGAATTCCGTGGGACGTCCGTTCTATCACAAGCCGCTCAAGAACTGGGCCCCGAACGCCGGAATCGCGTGGGACGTTTTCGGAAACGGAAAAACGTCCATCCGCGCGGGATACTCGATGCATTATGTCGACGACCAAATTGTGGAGGTCGCGGACGGGTTCACCAATACGAATCCGGGCATTCAGGCATTTCTTCAGAACTTCGATCTGAGCGGGACTGTGAGCAAGGCTCCCTCCCTGCCGGCGCCGAAATTCCAGGTGCCGACGTCGTTCGCCGATCAATACGCGCTGAACGCGGGTGTATTTTTCACGCTGATCAATCCCAACCTGAAGACTCCTTACGATCAGCAGTTCGCGTTCGCCATCCAGCAGGAATTCAAAGGGACCATCATCGAAGCACGATTCATCGGAAACCATGCCACCAAGCTGCTCCGCGGATTCGATCTGAATCAGGAGAACATCACGTCCAACGGATTCCTGTCTGATTTCCTGAAGGCCCAGAACAACGGATTGCTGGCGCAAAAAGCCACCGGTACGTACAATCCGTCCTACAACCCCAAGATCGCTGGTAGCCAGCCGCTGACGGTCTTCGCGCAGCTCTCGGGCGGAGGGCAGTTGCGGAATCCGACGATCCAGACGCTGATCCAGAACGGAGAAGCGGGTGAGCTGGCCTATCAGTACACCGTCAACGGACTCAATGGATCGCTGAATTTCTTTCCGAATCCCAACGCGCTGGCTGCCGTGTATCTGGATAACTTCAGCAATTCGCATTACGATTCCCTACAGCTGGAAGCCAGGCGGCGTCTGCATTCCGGAATCGCCTACCAGGTCAACTATGTTTTCTCGAAATGGCTGAGCGACGCGAGCACTGTCAACTCGCTACGCTTTGAGCCGTTCCTGGACATCAACAACACCGCACTGGAACGTTCGCGCACGCCGAGCGATCTCACGCATCAGTTCAAGACGAACTATTCCTACGATCTTCCCTTCGGAGAAGGCCACGCCGTACATTTGAATCATGGATGGAATCGCCTGATCCAGGGCTGGACCACTAGCGGCAACCTATCCTGGACCTCGGGCAATCCATTCTCGGTTCCCTCCAACTTCGGGACGTTCCTGAGCGAGGGTTTTTCGAGCGAGAACATGGCGAACACGCTGCTCACCAGGACCGACCTGAACGGGATTCTTCAGTTCCGGATGACCGGCAACGGCCCCTATATCGTTCCAACATCGGTGATCGGTCCGGATGGACGCGCGGTAGCGCCGGGTGGAAGCGCGCCGTTCCAAGGGCAGATTTTTACGAATCCAACGGCAGGAACCATCGGCGAGCTGCAGCGCCGGCAGTTCACCGGACCGAATGTGTTCCTGATGGACGCCGCGCTGTTCAAGGAGACGCACATCAATGAGCGCTTCCTGGTTGAGCTGCGCATGGAAGCGCTCAACGTTTTCAATCATCCGGCCTTCGCCGTATTCAGCAATAATCTCGCGGTCAACTCACAGCAATTCGGGCAAATTACCAACACGCTGGGTGCCCCGCGCCAGATGCAATTCCTGGTCCGGGTCAAGTTCTAACAGCGAGCGTGAGTTGAGCGATTCTCTTGCGGAAAGCGTCGGCGTCAGAGCCCGCGCCGCGATCGACCACCACCGTGGCAACCTGTAGGTCGACCTCGTGGGCTAGTCCGTTCTCCTGCATCGAATAGTTCCCCGACAATCCCTTGGCGACGCTGCGCGACAGCGTGATCGCTCCGGCTAGTTCGACGCTGAGGAACGCGACAAATTCGTGCTCGCTCCACCGGCCGATGAGTGCGTCCGGCCCGGCCAAATTGCTTAACCGGCGGATCAGCGCTTTGAGCGTTCCCTCCACCACCGTGCGCGAATAGCGCCGGCTGATCGCAGCGAAGTTATTGACCACAATCAAAAGCAGGCAGAATGAATCGCCCTGGCGCAGCAGCTCTTCTAAACGCAAATCGACTTTCTGACGATTCCACGCCCCCGAAGCGGGATCCGTGTAAAGAGAGCGCCTCTCAGCCTGCATTTCGCGATGTAGCAGAGTGATCTCATCCTGCATCTGCGCCACCAGCATCTGGTTGCCGCGGCGGATCTCTTCCAGTCCGGCGGCGACCTCGCCGAGCGCTCTCGTAATCCCTTGACGGATCTTCTCAACGTCTTCACTTTTCGCAGTCAGCGCGAGCCGGTCCATTTCGCGTTTTAGTCTTTCCTGGTGATTGTCGCTGCTCGAAGAGACGCCGGAGGCAAAGCTGGCCATGGCGGCGGCGCTCGCTTCCAGATCCTGGAATAAGCGCGTGAGCCGGCCTCGAACCTGGTCGCGATAATCGCGCAGCTCTCCGCGGAAGGAGGCCTGCACAGAGCGCAGATCTTCGCTGTTGGCCGCAGCGCCAAAACGTTCCTCAACTCCGGCCAGGTGTTTACGAAATTCTGTCAACTCGTGGGGGTTCAGCTCGATAGCGTACTGCGACACGCAACGAACCGCGTGTTTGTAGGATTCTGCCGTAGCCTTGAGCAGGTTCTCAAGCCGGTCCAGCTCAGTAACCGATTTTCGCAACGAGATCAACGTGCCTGCCTCCGGGAGTCTCATCGGCACCCACGGGGCGATATTGAGCAGCTAAATTGAGTGGAAACTCATTCCGGAGAAGCTGACGACGCTGTGTTCGTCGATGTTCCACTGCTGGTAGCGGAGCAGGCGGCCTCGCGCGTTGGGCACCGCTTTGAGGAACGTATACACCGGAGCCGATCCACACCACTTCAGATCGTCGTGATTCTGCTGCACCTGATCCCAGAAGCCGCGCGCGTCTCCGGCTTCAATCGAATCGATGCGCGCGCGGTCGCGTCGGGCGACCAATTCCATCTCGTCTCGATCCGCTGTGGCGTCGATCTGATCTCCATAGCGCCGGCCCATGTGAGCCATGTCGATGCCGAGGACCCACAGCAACCGGTCGCCATCACGCGCGGCAAGTTCTCCCAATGCACCGAAGGTCCGTCGCACATCTTCGGAATCCTCCGGCAATCCGCCCTGATAAATACTGCGTGCGTAGGAACCGCACAGAATAGGCACCACCTTAATCGCCGGCCCGAACAGATGCTGAAGAAACACCACCTGAAACTCGATCGAATGTTCCACGGCGTGACAGTAATCTTCCATCGCGGCGTTGCCCGCTTCCTGCGCGAGCCGATTGACGATCGCCAAATCGATTCGCGTATCGCCAAACGGCGTGCGAAAGGGCTTGCGTGTCAGGCCGACGCGATCAGGTTCGCCATAATGTGAAGTGCCCAGAATCACAAACGTTCTTTCGCCATCCGCCGGCGAAAGCGTCGAATAGGCGGCACGATACGCCTCGACGCCTCCGAACGGGCTCACGTGCGGCGCGGCGATTGCGATGACGCGACCGGGCGCGGGTGGTGCTGCTCCGTTCATGTAGTCGCGTAAGGTCGCGGTCAGGTCGGCGGCGGTCTCCGGATAGCCGGTGCCGGCGTGCACCGCTTCGCGTAACGGCGCGGCTGCGAAATTTTCTTCGGCTTGATGTTTGCGCTCGGCGAACGCGTCGTCTTCCAGGAACCCGGCCGCACTCAGCGTCTCGAGCAGATGATTCTGCAGCTCGCCGACTTGGATTTCGCCGGTCATCCGCACCAGGTACTCGCGCAGATCCAGCTCGCTTTGTTCGCCGTCCAGAAATTCCAGGCACGCGACCAGCGCCGGAGGGATGATCAGCGTCGCATCCGAGTAGTGAAATGGATCGCGAATCACCAGTCCGGGTTTATCCGCGACCGGGGAAGGAAAGTAATCCAGGTTGGGTCGAAGGCGAGGAAGCAATTCTCAGCATACAGGAGATACAGGATGAAGCAGGATGCCATAATCGAGATTCGTGACTCCCACCGAGCAGTACCAACAGCGCCTCGAACTCTGGCGCAGCGAGCATGCCAGCTCAGAGCACCGCTTCCGTCAGCTGGGCAATGCGAGGCTCATCACGGCGATTGCCGCTGTCGCCATCGCCGGATTCTCATTCGGCGCCGGATACGTCTCTGCGTGGTGGCTGATCGCGCCGCTACTGATTTTCATCGCGCTTGCGATCGTGCACGATCGAGTCGACCGGAAACGCGCGGCCGCCGCGCGCGCAATCGCCTATTTTGAGCACGCCACAGCGCGGCTCACCAATCATTGGATTGGCAAGGGGAATCTGGGCGAGCGGTTCCGCGACCCGAAACACGTGTATGCAGATGACCTGGATCTGTTCGGACGCGGCTCGCTATTCGAGCTTCTTTCGACTGCGCGAACGGCGGCAGGTGAAGCGACGCTCGCGTGGTGGCTACTCGCGCCGGGCGATCCCGCCAGTGTTTCCGCGCGACAGCAGTCCGTCGCCGAGCTGCGCGGCCGCGTGGACTTGCGCGAAGAACTGGCGCTGATGGGCGACGATATTCGCGCCGCAGTGGACGCGAAAGACATCGCGCGATGGGGCGAGCAGCCTCCGGTGCAGCCTTTTGCCGGAGCCCGTCCCATTGCGGCGGTCCTCGCAACGGCGGCTCTCGCTACGTTCGGGCTCTTTCTGGCGCACGTCCTGCCGTTGACGCCGTTTCTGGTCGTGATTCTGGTCGAGTTGGGATATGGGCTGGCCACGCACAAATCCGTCGAGCGAATCGAACAAGCGGTGCAAACGCCGGCGCGTGAATTGCGGCTGCTCATGTTGCTGCTGGAGCGCTTGGAGAGCGAGCCTTTCACCTCCCCGTACCTGGTGAGCCTGAAGCGTGCGCTCGAAACCGAGGGTCGCACCGCGTCGCAGCAGATCCGCCGGCTCAGCCGGATGATCGACCAGCTCGACGTGGCGCGGCTGAATATGTTCTTTCGTCCGATCGCCGCGCCCCTGTTGTGGATTCCGCAGTATTGTATGGCGATCGAGAAATGGCGCCTTGCCTGTGGGCCGCACATCGGTCAGTGGACCGCGGCGATCGGCGAATTCGAAGCGTTATGTTCGCTCGCGTGTTTCGCTTACGAACGGCCCAAGGCGATTTTTCCCGAGTTGCTCGATCAAAGCGAGCCGCACGTGGAGGCCGTCGAGCTTAGTCATCCACTGATCCCCCCGGATGTGGCCGTCGCGAACGATGTCGCCATCGGAGGCGCTACGCGCCTATGGATCGTCAGCGGTTCGAATATGAGCGGCAAGAGCACTCTGATGCGCGCGATCGGCCTGAGCACGGTGCTCGCCTGGGCCGGAGCGCCGGTAACCGCCGCCCAGATGCGCGTCTCCAGATTGCACATCGGTGCTTCGATGCGCGCGAACGATTCGTTGGCGGACAACCGCTCGCGCTTTTACGCCGAAATCGAGCGGCTGCGCGATATCGTCAATCTTTCGCGCGCGGGCCGGCCAACACTGTTCCTGCTGGACGAACTGCTCAGCGGCACTAATTCCCACGATCGACGCATTGGAGCCGAGGCACTGGTGCGGGGTCTGGTCGAGCGCGGCGCAATCGGACTGGTCACCACGCACGATCTGGCGCTGGCCCAGATCGCGGAGACGCTAGACGGCCGCGCCATCAACGTCCACTTCGAGGATCACCTGGAAGGCGGCGAAATTCGTTTCGATTACCGCCTGCGTTCCGGCGTGGTCACGCGTAGCAATGCATTGGAGTTGATGCGCGCTGTCGGGTTAGACGTTTGATGTGGGGCCGACAGTCGTGTCGGCGAGACGGTTTTTAAACCGGCTTGTCTTCGATCCGGTCAATCTTAGAGCTTGCCCGAAAAAACATAAGCCGGCCTGAAAGCCGGCTCGCCGCCAAGACTGGCGGCCCCACGTCGATTAGAATAACCCTATGTCACGAGCACTTCTGACCCTCGCAGCCGGCCTTTCTCTGGCTCTCTCTCTTCAAGCTCAACCCGGTGGACGCGGCGGCGCTAACGCTCAAGCGGGTGGGCCACCGCCGTCCATCGAGCAGCGCACCAGCGGCATGCAGAAAATCGATGGCTACTTTCCGATGTATTGGGACGACCGCACCGGCTCGCTGTGGCTGGAAATTTCGCGCTTCGATACAGATTTTCTGTATACCACCGGACTAGCGGCGGGGCTGGGCTCAAATGATCTTGGGCTCGACCGCGGACAGGGTGGCCAAGGCCGGCTGGTGTCCTTCCAGCGCATCGGACCGAAGGTGCTGTTGACGCAGCATAACGAATCCTTCCGCTCTTCGAGTCCCAATGAAGCAGAACGGAAATCAGTGGAGGATTCATTCGCGAAATCGGTGCTATGGGGATTCACCGTGGCGGCCGAGACGAACGGGCACGTGCTGGTCGACGCGACCGATTTTATTTTGCGCGATGGACACGGCGCCGCCGGTGGGTTGCGTCCTGGAACGTACCGCGTGGATCGCACGCGCAGCGCAGTGTATATGGCTCGCACCAAGGCGTTTCCGAAAAACACAGAAATCGAAGTGACGCTGACCTTCGCCAACGACGCCGCCGGCGGTGGACGAGGAGGCGGCGGTGGACCGGCGCAAGGTCCGCCAGCGATCGGCACCGGAGATGCCGGCGGCGGACGCGGCGGGCGAGGCGGCGGAGGATTCGGCGGCGGTCTGTTCTCAGGAACCGTGGCCAGTGTCACGCCCAGCGCCGATTCCGTCACGTTGCGCGAGCACTACTCGCTGGTCGAACTGCCCGACGGCAATTTCAAGCCGCGTGATGACGATCCGCGCGCGGGCTACGGTGGATTGAATTTCGTCGACTACAGCGTGCCCATCGGGGAGCCGATGGTCAAGCGCTACATCCGCCATCACAGGCTCGAAAAGCAAGATCCCAGCGCGGCCATGAGCGAGCCGGTGAAGCCGATTCGCTACTGGGTCGACTCCGGTGCGCCGGAGGATGTCAGAAAAGCGCTGATCGAAGGCGCGAGCTGGTGGAATCAGGCGTTTGAAGCGGCGGGATTTAAGAACGCGTTCCTCGTCGACGTGCTGCCGCCGGGCGCGGACCCGATGGATATTCGCTACAACATGATCAACTGGGTGCACCGTTCGACACGCGGATGGAGCTCGGGCGGGACCGTCGCCGATCCGCGGACTGGAGAAATCCTCAAGGCGACCGTGACGCTTGGGTCGCTGCGCGATCGGCAGGACTATCTGATATTCGAAGGATTACTTTCGCCGTACACGACCGGGACGGAAAAGCCGGACATCCTGTATCAGACCGCGATCTCGCGTATCCGCCAGCTTTCGGCGCACGAAGTGGGCCACACGCTGGGGCTCGGTCATAACTATTACGACAGCACCAAGGGCTGGATCTCCGTGATGGATTATCCACATCCTCAAGAAGAGTTGCGCGCGGATGGCACCATCGATCTTTCGCACGCGTATCCGCAGCGTATCGGCGAGTGGGACAAGGTCGCCATCAACTACGGTTATCGTGTGTTGCCGCCGGGCGATGAAGCCGCTGCGCTGACCAGGATTCTGGACGACGCCTGGGCGCAAGATCTCCGCTACTTCACCAATCAGGATCTGGAAGCGCATCCCAAAGTCGACCAGTGGTCGAACGGCGTGAATCAGGCGGACGAGTTGAATCAGATGATGAAGGTTCGTCGCGCTGCACTGAATCGCCTGGGCGAACACACCATTCGCAAAGGCGCGCCCATGGCGACCGTCGAAGAGCCGCTGGTGCCGGTCTACATGTATCACCGCTACGCCGTGGAATCGGCGTCGTCGATGGTCGCCGGGATCGATTACATCTACGGCATTCGCGGCGATGGACGCACACCTGTGAAGTGGGAGACGGCCGCGAATCAACGCAAAGCCCTGGACGCTCTCGCGAATACGCTGAGGCCCTCGGAATTGGCGGTTCCCAAACAAGTGCTGGATGCGATCCCGCCGCGTCCGCCGGGATTCGGCCGTCATCGGGAATTGTTCCCGCGCACCACCGGCGATGGGTTCGATCCGCTGAGTCCGGCGACCGTGGCGTCGGATGTGACCATTGGATTCGTGCTGATTCCGGATCGCGCCGCGCGCATGGTCGCGCAGCACGCCGTCGATCCATCACTACCGGGCCTGGAAGAAGTGATCGACAAGTTGACGAAGGCGACGCTCGACGCTCCGGCCGCCACACCGTATGAGCTGGAGATTCGGCGTGCGGAAGAACGTGTGTTCGTCGATCGAGTGATGTGGCTCGCAACGGCATCGCCCAACGGACAGGTGCGGGCGATTGCGACGCTGAAGTTATCGAAGCTCGCCGCCCGACTGCGCGCGGACGCATCGACAAGCGAAGCCGAGCAGGCGCAGCATCAATTGCTGGCAGCGGATATCAAGAGGTTCATGGAGCGGCCAGCGGAGATCGCGCGGGTTTTACCCGCTCCCGACGCTCCGCCCGGTGCGCCGATTGGCGATGAAGGAGAAGATTGGCTCGCACCGGTTCCGGGGTGGCCCGAGCGGCAGTAAAACATTCTCACGCAAAGACGCGAAGCTCGCCCAGTTTTGCTTTGCGACTTTGCGTCTTTGCGTGAAATAACTTAGTGCCGGAAGTGCCGAACCCCAGTGAACACCATCGCGAGCCCTAACCGGTCCGCCGCGGCGATCACTTCTTCGTCGCGGACGGATCCGCCAGGCTGAATCACCGCCGTGATCCCGTATTTCGCAGCTTCCTCCACTCCATCGGGAAACGGAAAGAACGCGTCCGACGCGAGCACGGTTCCTGCCAGCGGCAAAATCGCCTTTAGCGCTCCGACCTTGACGGAGTCGACGCGGCTCATTTGGCCCGCACCGACGCTAATGGTCTGACTGGCGCGCGCGTACACAATCGCATTCGATTTGACGTGCTTCGAAACCTTCCACGCGAACTCGAGCGCCGTCCGCTCATCGTCGGATGGCGCGCGTTTCGTCACCACGCGAATTTCGTCTCGTGTAAGCCGGTGCGCATCGGGAGTCTGCGCAAGAAAGCCTCCATTGATCGATTTGACGACCAGCTCAGACCGCGCGGCAACCACGCGCAGGAGTCGTAGATTTCTCTTCGCACCTAGAATATGGAGCGCTTCGGAAGAGTAACCTGGCGCCCCGATCGCTTCGACAAACGTCTTGGCAATCTCCGTCGCTGTCTCCTCGTCCAGCGGGCGATTGAATGCCAGGACGCCGCCGAACGCGGAGACCGGGTCGGCTTCAAACGCGCGCCGATAGCTATCCGCAAGCGTCGATCCCTCCGCGCATCCGCATGGATTGGTGTGCTTGATGATGGCGGACGTGGGGGCTTCGAACTCGTCGATCAAAGCCCAGGCCGCGTCCAGATCGACCAGGTTGTTGTAGGAAAGCTCCTTGCCGTGGAGCTGTTCCGCCCCGGCGATTCCGGCGCTGCCGGTCGCATAGAGCGCCGCCGATTGATGCGGATTTTCGCCGTAGCGCAAGGAAAGAGTCCGGGGGGCGCGAATATCCAGCGTCGCCGGAAGCACGTCGCCCGTCTGCGGGATCTCCGCGAGCCGCGCCGAAATAGCTCGATCGTACGCAGCCGTGGTGGCGAATGCTTTCTTCGCTAGCCGCCAGTGCGTCTCTCGTGAGAGCGCGCCGCTGGCGCGCAGTTCTTCGACGATCGGTGCATAGTCCTCCGTCGAAGTCACCACCGCGACATCCTGCCAATTCTTCGCCGCCGCGCGGATCATAGTCGGTCCGCCAATGTCTATGTTCTCGATCAGTTCTTCCAGCGGCGCATTTTTGTTCGCCGCGACTCTTTCAAACTCGTACAGATTCACGCACACCAGATCGATCTGCGGGATGCCATGCTGTTCGAGCGCATGCATATGCTCGGGCTTGGAGCGCATGGCGAGAATTCCTCCGGCGATACGTGGATGAATCGTTTTCACACGGCCGTCGAGCATTTCGGGAAATTCAGTGACCTCCGCCACCTCCCGCAGCGGTGCGATTCCTGCCTCTTTCAGGACGCGAAACGTTCCGCCGGTCGAAAGGATTTCAACTCCGAGTGACGAAAGCGCGCGGGCAAAATCGACAATTCCAGTTTTGTCGGTGACGCTCATCAGAGCGCGATGAATGCGAGGCATGAAACGCTATTGTGGCATGGACGCGCCAACGTCGTGTACTCTCGAAAGTTATGAAACTCGTAACGTTCAAACGCGGCGGCGCTGTGCCTGAAGCAGGCGTTCTCGCGGGAAACAAAGTGACCGGCCTCGGTGTGGACATTCTCTCGGTGATCGCCTCCGGAAAGAAACCGTCAGCGAACGGGCCGTCCTACGATCTCGACCAGGTGGAACTTGTCGCACCGATTCCACGGCCGCCCAAACTCATCTGCGTCGGCCTCAACTATCGCGACCACGCCGCCGAAGCGAAAATGGAGATCCCTAAGGTCCCCACCATCTTCAGTAAGTTTTCCAATGTCGTGATCGGCCCGGGCCAGCCCATCGTTCTCCCCAAGGCTTCTCAGCGTCCCGATTACGAAGCCGAGTTCGCGTTCGTCATCGGTCCCGGAGGCCGTCACATTCCCGCGTCGCGCGCCATGCAGCACGTCTTCGGATATACCATCGTGAATGACGTGAGCGCGCGCGATTTTCAGATGGCCACCACGCAATGGCTGATGGGAAAAACGTTCGACACGTTCGCGCCGATGGGCCCGTGCATCGTCACGGCGGACGAGATTCCCGATCCACACTCGCTCGATATTTCGCTCGAAATCGGCGGCGAACGCCTGCAGCAGTCCAACACCCGCGAATTGATCTTCAAAATCCCCGAAATCATTGAGCATCTTTCCACGGTGGTGACGCTTGAACCCGGCGATGTGGTCTTGACCGGAACGCCGGCGGGCGTGGGATTCGCGCGAAAACCGCCGCGGTTTCTAAAGCCTGGCGATGAAGTGGTCATCCGCGTGGAGCGCATCGGCGAACTGCGCAACCCCGTGGTCGCGGAAAGTTAGGCGACTTGCTTGGAGTATTCTTTCGTGATGTAATCGCAGGCGCGAACGGTGATCGCCATCATGGTCAGCGTCGGATTCTGGCAGCCGCTCGACACCCAACACGCGCCGTCGGTCACGAAAATATTCTTCACGTCGTGCGTCTGGCAGTAGCGATTCACCACGCTGGTACGGGAATCCGTCCCCATCCGCGCCGTGCCAACTTCGTGGATGCAGAATCCATACACGGATGGCTCGCCGGTCAACTTGACATCTTTCGCGCCGGCGGCTTCCAACATTTCCGCCGCCTGCTCGCGACCATCGTTCCATAACTTCTTTTCGTTGTCGCCGTACTCGGCGTGCATTTTAAGCACGGGGACGCCCCACGCATCCACACGGTCACGATCGATTTCGACGTAATTCTCCTTGCGCGACAAACACTCGCAGAACGCGCTGAAGTTGATGTTCCAATGTCCTTTGCGAACGGCTTCCTTATATGCCGCGCCGAAGCCCGGGGCGCTCATGTCAAATGCCGGCGAGCTTCCACCCTGGTATCCGTAGCCGCGGATGAATCCGTTAGTGGTCGACTCCTTCACATTGCGGAAACGCGGAATGTAGATTCCGTTGGGACGCCGCGGTGGACCTGCCCAGGGTTTAGCCTCGAGCATCGGCATGGTGCCCGACGCGCCGCCTTGGTAGTGATGATCCATGATGTAGCGGCCCAGCGCGTCGTTCTGATTGCAGATATTCGAATTGAGCAGCAGCCGCGTGGATTCGAGCGTGGACGCGCACAGCACCACCACGCGCGCACGGACCTCTTTCGGCTCCCGCGTCACGCGGTCGATGTACATCACGCCCGTCGCCTTGCCGTCTTTCGTCGGTACCTGCGCGACCACGGCGTCGCAAATCAGTGTGAGCTTACCGGTACGTTGTGCGTCGGCGATGGTGGTCCAGGGGCTCGAAAAGTACGAGAAGGTCGAGCATCCCTGCTCGCACGGCCCGCAGTAATGGCACGCTGCGCGGCCGTTGTGTTTCTGCGTCAGGATCGCCACGCGCCCGATGGTCACCACGCGATTCATCTTCTCGCGCACTCGATCGCGAAGAATGGTTTCGCCGCAGGTCATTTCCATGGGCGGCAGAAAAACGCTGTCTGGAAGTTGTGGAAGATTTTCGGCCTGGCCGCTGATCCCGACATATTTCTCGACGGTCTCATAGTAGGGGACCATTTCTTCGTAGGAAATGGGCCAGTCGTCGCCGTAGCCGTCGTGCGTTGCGCATTTGAAATCCAGATCGCTCATCCGGTACGTCTGGCGACCCCAACTATTGCTGCGTCCGCCCAACACGCGCTGGCGGATCCAATGAAACGGCTTGTCCTGCGTATACGGATTTTCGAAATCGTTGACAAACCAGTGCTGATTCGATTCGCAGCATGCATAGCACAAGCCCTGAATCGGCCGATCGCGCAGAATCGTCGGCGACTGGCCCAGATACTGCATCTGCCACGGCGTCACGTGCTCGGTGAAATCCTTCGGCGTGATCTTCGGTCCGGCTTCCAGCAGCGCCACGCGCCATCCGGCTTCGGTGAGACACTTCGCCGCCCAGCCCCCAGTAGCGCCGGAGCCGACCACCACTGCGTCGAACGGCTCTTTGGGGACCGTGATCTGTGGCATAAGTCATCAGTCTATCAGCGCCTGCCAGGGATCGACTGCGAGAGGGTATCATAGCTCCTATGAGTCGTATTCTTGTTGCCGCCCTCTTCGCCGCGATTACGTATGCTGCGCCCGCAAAAGTATCCGCTCCGCCCGACGTCGCCAAACTGAAAAAGGCGTTCCGCAAGCCCGCGCAAAACGGATGGATTTTCGTGCACCTGGAAGGCTCGCCCGCCGAGATCGGTTACCAGCATGGGTACTTGCTAGCCACTGAAATCGCCGACGCGCATCGCGCCGTCAAACTCGATCTGACGCACAATTCCAAGGATTGGTCCTTCATCCGCAATGCGGCGCAGAACGTGCTGTGGCCGCATATCGAAACGGAATATCGCGCCGAGCTGGAAGGCATCGTCGCGGGGTTGGCGGCCAAAGGAGTCTCGCTGGATATCTGGGACCTCGTGGCAACCAACGCATGGCTCGAACTCGATCCGTATTACGTGAAGTGGGCCGACTCCAATTCCACTCGTCCCACCGGCGAGCATTGCA